>ERZ827043.2410-NODE-2410-length-15882-cov-3.225438_pt1 | contig 15882 bp, 12 predicted proteins | sample MGYA00519923_ERZ827043 | MGnify/ENA primary metagenome ERZ827043 (study PRJEB31778, sample SAMEA3449251) | human gut metagenome | biome: human gut; feature: human-associated habitat; material: faeces | place: United Kingdom | collected 2010/2012 ...
TTCTGCAGCAATACCGCAAACGACCTACCCATAACCGTAAACGACCGCAATACAGAGCTTGAGCTTTTATACATAGACGATCTGGTTACAGAGATGCTGGACGCGCTTGAGAAAAAAGAACATCACTGTGAGTTTGACGGAATAGACACCGTAATTACCGAAAACGGAAAATACTGTGCCGTACCGACCACACACAAAGTAACCCTCGGTGAAATCGCGGATTTATTGGTGCAGTTTAAAAATCAGCCTAAAACGCTTTTAATGCCCGAAATACCGAACAATTCATTTGCTAAAAAGCTGTATTCCACCTACCTTTCGTATTTACCGGGGAGTAAGGTCAGCTTTCCGCTTAAAATGAATATTGACGAACGCGGCAGTTTTACGGAATTGCTTAAAACAGAGAATTGCGGACAATTTTCCGTTAATATCTCAAAGCCCGGAATTACAAAAGGCCAGCACTGGCATAACTCAAAGTGGGAATTTTTTATTGTGGTATCGGGCCATGGGCTTATTGAAGAACGGAAAATCGGCAGTGATGAGGTTTTGCGCTTTGAGGTCACGGGCGAAAAAATAGAAGCAATACATATGCTGCCGGGCTATACCCACAATATAATAAATCTTTCAAATACAGAAGACCTTGTAACCCTTATGTGGGCTAATGAGCAATTCGACCCAAGCCGCCCCGACACTTATTTTGAGAAAGTATAAATATGAAAATAACGGAAGAACAAAAAGCACTGCTCAGCCTTATAGCAAACAGCCTTTTCGGTGTAAAAGCGGAAATACCCTGCAATACAGATTTTAACAGGCTGTTGACCGAAAGCAAGCAGCAGGCGGTAACGGCATTGGCGTTAAAAAATGTGTCTATGCCCGAAAATGTAAAGGATACAAACACCGTATTTAAAAATATTACGGTCAATTCAAGAGTATTTGCAGACCATACCCTGCTTAATAATATTATGACAAAGGCAAATATACCATATACTGTCTTAAAGGGCGCGGCGTCCGCATACTACTACCCCGACCCTATATTCAGGGCAATGGGGGACGTGGATTTTCTTGTTAAAAAGGAAGATATTGAAAAAGCAACCGAGGTATTAAAGCAAAACGGCTTTAAACCGTGGGAGGAAGAGCATATCTGCCATATAGTGTTCCGCAAGGGCAAAATACATCTTGAAATGCACTTTGAGCCTGCAGGCGTGCCGAACGGCAAAGCAGGCGAGGCGGTACGGAAATATATCTCGGATATGATAGAAACCTCAGAGCTTGTAAAGACCGAGCTTTGCACATTTGTTAATCCCGATAAATTCCATCACGGGCTTATAATGCTTTTGCATATGCAGCACCACCTACTGTCGGAGGGTATAGGACTTAGACACTTGTGCGACTGGGCGGTGTTTGTAAATTCATTTAAGGGTAACGAGTTTGAAACGCTGTTTAAAGAAAGGCTTAAAAATGTAGGACTGTGGACCTTTGCAAAAACAATAAGCCTTGCGGCAAGTATAGGTATAGGCCTGCCGAAACAGGAATTTATGGGCGGCAATACAGAGCTTGCCTGCTCCACGCTTAACGATATTATTTCGGGCGGAAATTTCGGCAGTAAGGATAAGGACCGTTCGGGCGAGGGATTTTTTATTTCCAACCGTGGTAAGGACGGGGTAAACCATTCAAGACCGGTGCAGTTTATCCTTTCGGTAAACCAAATAGTATACACCAACTGGAAAGTAACCAAAAAGGCTAAAATTCTTTTGCCGATAGGCTGGGCATTTTGGGGAATAAGAAGGTTTATAAGAGTATTGACCGGCAAACGCCGCCATATGAATTTCAAAAAACTGTATAACAGCAGTAAAAGCAGAAAAGAGCTGTATAAACAGCTTCACTTGTTTGAAACGGAGTGTTGAAAATGGAAATAAAAACCGATTACAGCGATATTAAATTTAAAGATAACGGCAAGCTAAAGCTTTTAATAATCGTGGGGACAAGACCTGAGATAATAAGGCTTGCGGCGGTAATAAATAAATGTCGTGAATATTTTGACTGCATATTAGCGCATACGGGGCAGAACTATGATTACAACCTTAACGGCGTGTTTTTCAAAGATTTAAAGCTCCGTGACCCCGAGGTATATATGGACGCGGTAGGAGATGATTTAGGTGCTACCGTCGGCAATATAATAAACTGCTCATACAAGCTTATGAATGAGATAAAACCAGATGCGCTGTTGATTTTGGGAGACACAAACTCCTGCCTTTCGGCTATTGCAGCAAAGCGTCTGCATATCCCGATATTCCATATGGAAGCGGGGAACAGGTGCAAGGACGAGTGTCTGCCCGAGGAGACTAACAGACGTATAGTAGATATAATATCCGACGTTAATATGGCATATTCAGAGCACGCGCGCCGCTATCTTGCCGAGTGCGGACTGCCCAAAGAGCGCACATATGTTACAGGCTCGCCTATGGCGGAAGTATTACACCAAAATTTAGAAGAAATAAAGCAGTCGGATATTCTTAACAAGCTTAATTTAGAGCCTAAGAAATACATTTTGCTTTCCGCTCACAGAGAAGAAAATATAGATACCGAAAAGAACTTTTTATCGCTATTTACGGCTATAAACAAACTGGCGGAAAAGTACGATATTCCGATACTGTATTCCTGCCACCCGCGTTCTAAAAAGAGACTGGAGCAAAGCGGATTTAAGCTTGATAGCAGAGTTATACAGCACGAACCTCTCGGTTTTCATGATTACAATAAGCTGCAGATGAACGCATTTTGCGTTGTGTCGGACAGCGGCACTCTGCCCGAAGAAAGCAGTTTCTTTACGAGCGTAGGTAATCCGTTCCCCGCTGTATGCATACGTACCTCTACCGAACGTCCAGAAGCGCTCGACAAGGCCTGCTTTATACTTGCGGGCATTGATGAAAAGAGCCTTTTGCAGGCGGTTACAACCGCAATAGATATGAACGAAAACGGCGACTGCGGCACACCAGTACCAAACTATACCGACGAAAACGTTTCAACCAAGGTTGTAAAGATAATTCAGTCCTACACCGGCGTTGTTAACAAAATGGTGTGGAGAAAGCTTTGACGGCGTACCGCTTTCATATAATTAATTTAAATGGCTCGTTATACTAAATCAATCCTCGCTCTTGATAATTTTCAGCGTATCTTCTGCTGTTATTTCACCGCGGAGATACCGATCTCTTTCTGCGGAGACTGCTTTGAGATAGAATTGATTGTTAAAGGCGATTGTAAGGAAGTTGTGAACGGACATAAAATATCGGTAACGGTAGTGGACGCAGTTCTTTTAATGCCGACAGCATTAAATCAGCAGGGTTATTGCCGTAATAAAAAAACGGGAAGACTGCTCCGGTGCATTGCTTATTAACGCAGTGCTCAACCTGATTTACACAGCAAACAGTGACGGTGACAACTCAATATTTTTCTTAAAAAGAATATAAAGTATTTAAGAAAAACATCAATTTATAGATATAATAAAAAATTGAAGGAATTAAATAAATGCAGCATACTGAGGTGTTATATGATCTTAGGTATAGATATAGGCGGCACAAAGTGCGCGGTAATAAAAGCAAAATCAGACGACGAAAATATAAAGCTGCTGGATAAAAGAAAAATACCCACACGGCTGGATATCACACCCTAAGAAATGATTGAAAGCCTTATTATGCTTGCCGATGAAATGTTGGACGGCAAAACGGGTGGAAAACTTAAAAGTATATGCGATATATGCATATGTGTGCCCGAAACCGAAACCTTTAAGGTGCAGGAATTGCACCTGCCCGTATACCATTACCTTTGCGCAAGGGTGGAGAAGGAGATTTTTATAGGTGAATAAAACTGCTTTTCGGTAATTAACAGTTATAAAAACGGTACAAATTCTAAATGAAAAATAATAACGTATAATTGTTTTCTCCCGCCCTTATTTTAAAATAAGGGCAGGTTTTTTATTGACTTTGGAAACCACCGGCTATGCCGGTGGAGGCATCCCGTAAAAAAGCTTTAGCTTCAAGCATCGAGCGAAGCGAGTCGAGAATAACAATCCAAAAAATTCGTATGTACTCGATAAAAACGGCTGATGCCCGTTTATGGGCGGCGGGGCATTTGATGTAAGTGAAAAATCATTCAGCGCATCTTTAGATGACAGCCGGTAAAGAGCTCTTCTATGGCTTAATCAAGCCGCCGGCTTAGCTGGCGGTCATGACTATAGTATGGATTTGTTAATTATGCGCTGCGAAGTAATGTTGTTTATCCTAAACCCAGGCTCCATTCAGGTACATATTCTCCAAAAGCTCCGTTCCTGTGCTGGTACGGAAGACACGCTGACGGAAATTTTCAATTGCCGTGCGTGTATATCCGCCTTCGCCTGCATTGATTAGAAAATCCGCTTCCAGCAAGATTTGATGATCCGGTCCGTCAATATTCGTGTAGGTATGATGATGTGCGACTAACCACGAAATGCGCTCTACGTCAGAAGTTCCTTAAAAAACGCTTTTACAAGCGGCGGACTTTCAAGCTCCTGATGTTTTCCGTTTGTGTTGCCGTATTTTCGCGGCACAGCAGGCAAGCGATGTCATGCACCACTGCGGCAAGCTCCAAAATCTCCTGCGTATGCCGATCCGGTTTTTCTATCTCTCCGATAGTCTTTGCCATTGCCCATACCTTGAGAAAATGGTCGATATCGTGTATATTGCCCTTGTAAAATTCAATCATCTTTTGCGTAGCAGCTGCAATAATCATATATTTATTTTCCTCCGCCTAAAGCGCGGTGCCTTTTTTCGGTACGAAAAAGCCTGTCAGATCGGTATGCTCCGTTTCCAGCAGCTTTATCTTTTTGTCAATTCCTCCGGCGTATCCGGTCAGACTGCCGTTTGTGCCGACAACCCTGTGGCATGGAATAATGATAGATATTTCGTTATGCCCAACCGCACCGCCGACCGCCTGAGCAGACATTCGGGGAAGACCCTGCTTTTCTGCAAACTGCCGTGCAATTTCGCCGTAGGTGGTAGTTTGACCGTAAGGAATTTGCAGAAGAATATCCCATACAGAGCGACGAAATGCAGAACCGATAGGGTGCAGCGGCGGCAGAAGGTCGGGCTTTTTTCCTGCAAAATAAATATCAAGCCAGTGTTTGGCTGCCAAGAGAACAGGGGTTTCTGTCTCGGTGCGTTCATTCGGCAGGCTGCGGGCAAAGTATTTTTGCCCGTCGAACCAAAGCCCGGTCAGGCTGTTGCCGTCGGCGGAGACCGTTATCCCGCCGAGGGGCGACTGGTATTTACAAATGTACTGCATGGTGTTATCGGTTAAAGTAAAGGTTGGAATCTTCCGGGGCTTCTTCTCTCGAAGCTATCGTGCAACAGCCCGGGGGCGTAGTACGATTACATTTGGCATGGTTTCATCGGTTATGGGTTTGTCGTTCTGCCTTCGATATTCGGCAGGAAACCCGTGATTATCCCCAACAGGGGCAGCAGGGTGCTGATCCGAAAGATGAATTCGATGCTGGTCTTGTCGGCCAGCCAGCCGAAGAAGGCCGAGCCGAGGCCGCCGAGGCCGAACATCAGCCCGAAAAAGATCCCGGCGACCATCCCGACCTTGCCGGGCATCAGGTCGGTGGCGTAGACCAGGATGGCGGAGAATGCCGAGGAGATGACGAGTCCGATGATGACGGCGAGCGCGATCGTGCAGGTCAGGTTCGCATAGGGCAGCAGCAGGGTGAAGGGCGCAGCCCCGAGGATGGAGCCCCAGATCACGTATTTACGCCCGAAACGGTCGCCCAGCGGCCCGCCGGCGACCGTGCCGACAGCCGATGCCCCGAGGAATGTGAAGAGGCAGTACTGCGCCCCCTGCACCGAGATTTCGAATTTATCCATCAGGAAGAATGTGAAGTAGTTGGTCATGCTGGCGATGTAAAAGTATTTCGAGAATACCAGTACGCCCAGGATGCCCAGTGCGAGGCGGATTTTGCGTTTCCCCAGGTGGTGTGCCGGGGCCGCTGCGGCTGCTGCGGGGTGGTTTGCGGTGACGGTGAGGCGAAGTTTATACCAGTTCCCGATTCTCGTGAGGATGAGGATGGCGAGGATTGCGGCCAAAGCGAACCAGCCGATCGAGGCCTGCCCGAAGGGGATGACGACCAGCGCGGCCAGCAGCGGCCCCATGGCGCCCCCGGCGTTGCCGCCGACCTGGAATATCGACTGTGCCAGTCCTTTCCGGCCTCCCGAAGCGAGTTGCGCCACCCGGGAGGATTCGGGGTGGAAGACCGAAGAGCCGCAGCCGATCAGCCCTACCGCCAGCAGGATGGGTACGAAGCCCGGGGCGACGGAGAGGATGAGCAGCCCGACCAGCGTGAAACACATCCCTGCGGCGAGCGAGTAGGGGCGCGGATGGCGGTCTGCATAGAGTCCGATGAAGGGTTGCAGCAGCGACGAGGTCATCTGGAAAACCAGCGTGATGATTCCGATCTGGGCGAACGTGAAGCCGAATTTCTCCTTCAGGAGCGGGTAGACGGCTGGGATCACCGACTGCATCATGTCGTTCAGCAGGTGGGTGATGCTGATCATGAACAGTATCGGGTAGACTGTTCCGGTCTCCGTGAAGCGCCGCAGGCGTGTGTCCGTGGGTTTTGTAAGCGTCTCCATTGCTGCGGGCTATGGTTCTTCGAGTATCCGCGTGATCGCCTCCCGGGCATTCCGCACGTCCCCGGCAAGGATGTATCCGAGTAACTGCCTGTGCGTGGGCTGGGAGGCGAGCAGGCACTCCGTGTCCCTGTATATATTGCTGAACCTTTTTTTCAGGTGGACGGCCGTCGAGCGGTACAGTTCGCACAGGATTTCGTTGTGCGTGGCCTCGGCCAGGGCGATGTGGAAGTTGACGTCGGCTTCGATACAGGCCTGCAATGCCCCGGCAGCCGCGGTCGCTCCCCGCTCTGTGAGGTGTTTTTCGAGGACTGCGGCGTCGTGTGCCGTTCGCCGTTCGGCGGCTTTTTCGGCGATCGCGGCTTCCAGTATTTTCCGCACTTCGTCCAGATCGTGCAGGTCGGCGCGTCCGAGGCGCCGCTCCATCGGTTCGTCCGGGGGCGTGAGGCGTTCGACAAATGTTCCGGCACCTTGCCGTACCTTCAGGAACCCCATGTTGGACAGGATCCTGACTGCTTCGCGCACGGTCGAGCGGCCAACCCCGAAAATCTGCATCAACTCCGGTTCGGGCGGCAGTTTTTCGCCCACCTCGAATTTTCCGGACATGAATTGTCCCTGCAACCGGCCGGCCAGCTCTTCGGCTAGCGATTTCTTGCTGAGTTGCATGTTCGATCCGGTTTTCATCATATCATCTGATGTTTTGCGCGAAGGTAGGCATTAATTCCGAACCGGCAAAGTTTTCCGGGATCTTTTGCGTGCGGAAAAAGGCCCGGCAATTTTTGCACCGGCCGATAGCTGAGAAAAGCGGGTGCAAGTGGCGATTTTTCATGTGCGGCAATTTTTGCATGTTATTGGTGAAGAACGGGGTGTTTTCAGAACGGACAAATATCTAATTTTGTAATAATGAATATAGATGAAGACGATACGAGACTTTTCAGGCCGCTTGAGCCGGGGAAGTTCGGTATCTATACAGAGCTTGACGAATTGCCGGTATCCGGTTGTCCGGTATACCTTATGAAGGGGGTCGGAGGCATCTGCCTGTCGGGTACGGCTACGGTACAGGTTTTCGGCCACCGTTTCCGGATCGTGCGCGGGATGGTGCTTGCCCTGTTTCCCTGGCAGTTAATTTCCATCAAGGAGGTAAGCGACGATTTCGGGATCAGGTTTTTCCGCATATCGCACGATATGTTTACCGACACCCTCAGCTCCCTGTGGAGACCCAGGCCCGGTTTCTTTTTTTACATGCGCACGCATATCGCCTCGGAGCCGCGCGAAGAGTATGTCGGGCGGTTCCTGAATTTCTGCGACTTGCTGGCCTATCGCGCCGAAAATGCCCCCGCCATCTGCTGCCGCGAGTCGGTGATGCAGCTTTTGCGGGTGTTCTATTGGGACATCTACGCCATCTATCTCAATGATCCGCAGGCCGAGAAGACAGCCTATACCCACAAGGAGGAACTGGCGTTCCGTTTCATGCAGACGATCGTCGAGGAACATTCTCCCAACAGGGACGTGGCGTATTTCGCCGAGAGGCTCGGGATCACTCCGAAGTATCTGACCAACCTGATGAACGAGATCAGCGGGCAGTCGGCACGGGACTGGATCGTCTACTTCACGATTTTCGAGATCAAGGCGCTGCTCCGGGAATCAGCGATGGACTTGAAGACGATCGTGGCGCGTGTCAATTTTCCCGACCAGTCTACCCTGAGCCGCTTTTTCCGCAGGTACACGGGCATGTCCCCGTCCCGGTATCGGAAGAATATTCATTTCTGAGCTTTAAGCCGGGCGGAAGCCCGGCTTCTTTTTTTGTTGGATGCGAGGGCTGAAATGTTTTATGATGTAGTTGTATTTGTTGTGTAATTTGCGTGTATTTCCCCAATAACATGCGATTATCGACCAAATTTGGGCGAAATAAGGTTTATTTTTACATTTGCCAAGACAGAAATGCGGGCTTCTGCGGAACTATACTTTCGCAGGGCGGAACGGTAGGTGCGGATGGCTGTCGGAAAAGGATGTGATAAACCAATTTTTTCTCATATGAAAAATTTACGATACCTGTGCCTGCTGTGTGCCCTCGCAGTATGCACCATGTTACCGACCGGCTGTATCGAACGGCCGGATGAAGTTCCCGGCCCGGATGACACGGCCCAGGGCGGAAATAAATACGATTACGCCACGACGCGGGATATTCCTCTTAATCTGGACTATGCCCGCAGGGGCAGCAAGGCGCTGTTTGAAATTTATGCCCAGAACCCTGTGAATGCCGTGGACGGTGCGTTTACCCTGAAACCCGGCGTAAAAGCCTTGCTCAGGGCCTATACCGATAACGACGGTAAATATTCGGGAGTGGTCAACCTCCCGACTGCCGTAGGCAAGGTGTACGTGTATAGCGAATCCTACGGTTTCCCCGCCTGTATCGAGGCCGACGTGACTGCCGGCGGTATTTCGTGCAACGTGCGGCAGTTCTACGAAAAGGCGGCCGGGAAGGTCTCCGGCGCCGCGGTTGCCGACCGGGTTGCGGCGACCCGTGCCGATGCGGCCAATCCTTATAACGTGCAGCAGCTCGGCGACTGGACTTGGGAAGGCAAACCGCTCTACATCCTCGGTACAGTGTATGGTCAGAAACCCTACCTGAATATCGCACCTGATTACGCACAGACACCTGCGGGGCTGATGAACCGCATTCAGAACGTACTGATGCCGGGCGTCGACAATTCGAAATACGCCATGCCGACCGGGGTGGTCAACCTCAATGTGACGAAGGATGCCCATCTGACGCTGGTGTTCGCCGCAGAACTGGCAGCATGGCGCAATGCCATCGGTTATTATTATTATGATACGCAGAACCCTCCCCGGACGCAAACCGAGTTCGATGCGCTGCCCAAGTACGTGGCCTTCCCCAACTGCTCTTCCTTTACGACCAATTTCGACGACCCGGATGATTTGGGGTCGGGCGGCGGCGATTGGACGGCACCCCTGTTTTTCGGCGAACAGCTGCGGCTGACCTGTTTCAGGGGAGGCAAGGCTACTGACATTTTTCCAGCCGGTACGACCGTGGGCTGGTTCATGCTGCCCGATGCGTATGAAATTTCGGCTTATGACTATACCGGAAAACTCGATATCACCGGTTCTAAACACCCGGCGCGCTATTCGAACAATGAGTTCAATGCGGGGAACGGCCGCTATATGGTCAGCCTTTACGACAAAGTGAGCGGCAAGACCGTGCTCGGCTTCGAGGATGGCGGCGACAACGACTATAAGGACGTGCTTTTCTATGTGGACTCCGATCCTGCCGATGCCATTTACGACCCCGACCGCCCGACGACCGACCCCGGTGACGAGAAGTATCCCGACGTGGCGGGCGACCCTGTGGTCGGCACGCTGGCTTTCGAGGATCTGTGGCCGAGCCAGGGCGATTACGACATGAACGACGTGGTGGTCGGGTACAGCACGACCTTCACGGTCGACAAAGACAACCGGATCGTGGCGATCCGGGATGTCGTCACTCCGTTGCACAGCGGCGGTAAACTCCGGAGCGCCTTCGGTTACCAGCTCGACATTCCCGTAACCGCCGTCAAAGGCGTGAAGATCGAAAACGGGTCTTCGACGGCCGGACTCGAAAAGAACCAGGATAAAGCCGTGGTGATACTCTTCGACGACATCGAGCAGGCCGTGGCCCGGGGGCCCGTTAGCGTCGAGATCGAACTGGACGGGAGCCTGTCGATGGACAAGGTGACCCGCAAGTCGCTCTACAACCCGTTCATCTGCGTGAGCGACAAAGGGTTTGTTCCCGGGGCCGTCCGCAAGGAAATACACCTGACCAACTATCCGCCCACGTCGCTGGCCGACCCCTATCCTTTCGGCCGCAACGATGACAAGAGCTCGCTGGACAAGGCGGGGAATCCCATCGGGCCCTATTATTATGCGACTTCCGAGTTGTATCCTTTTGCCATCGACCTGCCCGTTACCGATTACCGGATCCCGGACGAGATGGTGAAGATCGACGTCTTCTATCCCGATTTCGCCGGTTGGGTGAAGAGCCGTGGCGAAAAACACAAGGAGTGGTATAAGAACTCCGTGAAATAGACCCGGTATTGCCGGTTCGCACGGCGCCCCTGCATCGCGGGGGCTCCGTGTTGTATGGGGCTGCCGGAACGATATGTGGAATTATTGTGTTACCTTTGCCGAAAAGAATGAACGAACCGAATGGCAAAGATTCTTATTATCGACGACGAGGAACAGTTGCGCAAGCTGCTGGCCCGCATCATCGCTCTGGAAGGTTACGAGGTGGCCGAGGCCGCCGATTGTGCCGGGGGGCTCAGGATGCTCCGCCGCTATGAACCCGATGTCGTGCTGTGCGACGTCAAGCTGCCCGACGGCAACGGTGTCGAGATGGTTGGACGGATCAAGCAGGCCATGCCTTCGGCCGAGGTCATCCTGCTGACGGCCTACGGCAATATCCCCGACGGCGTGCAGGCCATCAAGAACGGGGCATTCGATTACATAACCAAGGGCGACGACAACAACAAGATACTGCCGCTGCTGAGCCGTGCCACCGAGAAAGCGCAGATGCAGCGCCGGCTGGCTCGTCTCGAGGACAAACTCTCCGAAGAGCATTCGTTCGACCGCATCATCGGTTCGTCGGAATCCCTCCGCAGTGCGGTCGCGCTGGCACGCAAGGTCGCCGTCACGGATACCTCGGTGCTGCTCACGGGTGAAACCGGAACCGGCAAGGAGGTTTTTGCGCAGGCCATCCACCACGCCAGCCCGCGCGCGAAGGGGGCGTTCGTCGCCGTCAACTGTTCGGCTTTCTCCAAGGAACTGCTCGAAAGCGAATTGTTCGGCCACCGTGCCGGCAGCTTCACGGGTGCCACCAAGGATAAGAAAGGGTTGTTCGAGGAGGCCGACAAGGGGACGCTTTTTCTCGACGAGATCGGCGAGATGCCCGTCGAGCTGCAGGCCAAGCTGCTGCGCGTGCTCGAATGCGGCGAGTTCATCAAAATCGGCGAGACCCGCCCGACCAAGGTCGACCTGCGGATCATCGCCGCCACGAACCGCGACCTCGAAAAGGAGATCGTTTCCGGGAATTTCCGCGAAGACCTCTTCTTCCGACTTTCTGTTTTCCGCATCCACCTGCCGTCGCTGCGCGAACGGCCGGGCGATATCGCCGAATATGCCCGGTTCTTTGCGGCGCAGTTCGCCGACAGGATGGGGCGCCGGATCGACACGATCGACAAGGGATATATCGCCGCACTGGAACGCCATGCCTGGCACGGCAACGTCCGCGAACTGCGCAACGTCGTGGAGCGCAGTCTGATCATGGCCGAAGGCAACGCCCTCACCGTCGGCTGCCTCTCCCCCGAATTCCATGCCGCGTCGTGCGACGGCTCCGTGCCCGACTCGATGGCGCTCGACGCCCTCGAACGGCACCACATCCTTAGGGTACTCGAATACACGAAAGGCAACAAGGCCGAGGCCGCCCGCCTGCTGGGCATCGGCATCGCCACGCTTTACCGCAAGCTGGAAAGTTACGGCATGAAGCCCTGACGCCGGCGCCAGGCATATCATTCTGAGACGGCCGCCTTATCATTTTGATAGGGCGGCCGTTCTTTTTGGCAGGTATGCCAAAGTCGCATCTGTTTGACAATTAGTCGCATAGTGCCGAAATTCCTGTTTTGGCACTCCCTTCGTATTCCTTTGGACACAAACCGAAAGAAGAAATCGACATGGTAATCGTGATCCTGATCCTGATATTCTGCGGCGCAATGCTGCTGCTGTGCCGGATGCTTTGCGGTTTTACAAAATTGTTGTCTAACTCAAAAAAAGAACGAAGATGAATGGAACTGTGTTGTTCCTGTTGCTGTGCGCCCTCGGGTCGCTGTGTTACTGGTTTTATTCGAAATGTGTGGATTGGTTTGAAAAAATCTGATGAAAAATGTTTACAGGACTGCTTATTCTGAGCATCGTCGGATTCGTCTATCTGATGTACGTGCTCGTAAAACCCGAAAGATTCTGATTGTCTGACCCCGAAAAAACGCAAATAAATGAATACCGAAATTTTAGGCGTTATCCTGCAATGGGTGGCTCTGGTGGTGCTTTGCTATCCGCTGGGACGCTACATTGCCAAAGTATACCGAGGTGAGCGCACGTGGCTCGACTTCATGGCTCCCGTCGAACGGTTCGTCTACCGCGTGTGCGGTATCGACCCCGCGCAGGAGATGGACTGGAAACAGTTTCTCAAGGCGCTGCTGATGGTCAACCTCTTCTGGTTCTTCTGGGGCATGCTGCTGCTGGTTTTCCAGGGCTGGCTGCCGCTCAACCCCGACGGCAACCCCGGGCAGTCGCCCGATCTGGCGTTCAACACCTGTATCTCGTTCATGGTCAACTGCAACCTGCAACATTACAGCGGCGAGACGGGGTTGAGCTATTTCACCCAGCTGTTCGTCATCATGCTCTTCCAGTTCGTCACCGCAGCCTGCGGCATGGCGGCCATGGCAGGTGTCATGAAGGCGCTGGCTGCCAAGACCACGAAGACCATCGGCAACTTCTGGGTGTTCCTTACCAAGAGCGTAACCCGTATTCTAATGCCGTTGTCGCTCGTCGTGGGTATCCTGCTCGTCATCAACGGAACCCCGATGTCGTTCGACGGCAAACAGACCATCACTACGCTCGAAGGCCAGGAGCAGGTCATCTCGCAGGGCCCCACAGCGGCCATCGTGCCTATCAAACAACTGGGCACCAACGGCGGCGGCTATTTCGGCACTAACTCGGCTCACCCGCTCGAAAACCCCAATGCCTTTACCAACATCCTCGAGTGCTGGTCGATCCTGATCCTTCCGATGGCGATGGCCTTCGCGTTCGGCTTCTATACGCGCCGCCGTAGGCTCGCCGCATGGATTTTCGCCGTGATGCTCTTCGCCTATACCGCGGGCGTCGTCTTTTCGGTATGGCAGGAGACGGGCGGCAGCCGGCAGATCGACCGGATGGGTATCGCGCAGGAGCTCGGTTCGATGGAGGGCAAGGAGATCCGCATCGGTTCGGCGGCTTCGGCCATGTGGGGCATGACGACGACCGTCACCTCGAACGGGTCGGTCGACTCGATGCACGATTCGCAGACCCCGCTGAGCGGTATGCTGCAAATGCTCAACATGCAGATCAACTGCTGGTTCGGCGGTGTCGGCGTGGGATGGATGAACTACTTCGCATTTCTTATTATCGCGGTCTTCATCAGCGGCCTGATGGTGGGCCGTACCCCCGAGTTCCTTGGCAAGAAGGTCGAGGCGCGAGAGATGAAGATCGCCACGCTGGTCGTGCTGATGCACCCCTTCCTGATCCTCGTCGGCACGGGAATTTCAGCCGCCGTAGCCGCCGCCGACCCGGAGATCGGCTGGCTCAACAACCCCTCGTTCCACGGCCTGAGCGAAATGCTCTACGAGTACACCTCCTCGGCCGCCAACAACGGTTCGGGTTTCGAGGGGCTGGCCGACAATACGCCGTTCTGGAATATTTCGACCGGCATTGCGCTGATCATGGGGCGTTATTTCCCGATCGTGGGGCAGGTCGCCATCGCCGGGCTGCTCGCTTCGAAGAAATATATCCCCGAAAGTGCCGGTACGCTCAAGACCGATACGGGAACCTTCTCGCTGATGACTTTCGCCGTCATCATCATCGTCGCTGCGCTCTCGTTCTTCCCTGCGCTGGCGCTGGGCCCGATCGCCGATTACCTGACCTTCTAAAATGTTACGACTATGAAACGAAACAGAAATAATTCCTTGTTCGACCGTACCCTGCTGCGCCAGAGCCTGCGCGCCTCGTTCCAGAAGCTCGACCCGCGCAAGATGGTCAAGAACCCCATCATGTTCACCGTCGAAGCCGTCACCTTCGTCATGTTGCTGCTGATCGTGTGGATTGCCGTGACGGGCAATACCTCGCAGGGGTCGCTGCTCTATAACGTCGTGGTCTTCCTGGTGCTTTTCGCCACGGTGCTCTTCGCCAACTTCGCCGAGGCCATTGCCGAGGCGCGCGGCAAGGCGCAGGCCGACTCGCTGCGCAAGACCCGTGAGGAAACCCCTGCCAAGCGGATCGACCCCGACGGACAGTCGCATATCGTGAGCAGTTCCGACCTCAGGCAGGGTGACCTCTTCGAATGCGTCGCCGGTGACACGGTCGCCGCCGACGGCGAGATCGTCGAGGGGCTCGCTTCGATCGACGAGAGCGCCATCACGGGCGAGTCCGCCCCTGTGATCCGCGAGGCGGGCGGTGACAAAAGTTCCGTCACGGGTGGTACCAAAGTGCTTTCCGACCGCATCCTGGTGAAGGTCACGGCGCGTCCGGGCGAAAGTTTCCTCGACAAGATGATCGCCCTCGTGGAAGGCTCCTCGCGCCAGAAGACGCCCAACGAAATCGCCCTGACCATCCTGCTGGCAGGCTTTACGATCGTGTTCGTCATCGTCTGCGCGACGCTCAAGCCCTTTGCCGATTACGTCGGCGCCAACATCACCGTCGCGGCGTTCATCTCGCTGTTCGTCTGCCTGATCCCGACCACCATCGGCGGCCTGCTTTCGGCCATCGGCATCGCCGGTATGGATCGTGCGCTCCGCGCCAACGTCATCACCAAGTCGGGCAAGGCCGTCGAGACTGCCGGCGACATCGACACACTGCTGCTCGACAAGACCGGTACGATCACCATCGGTAACCGCAAGGCCACGGGCTTCTATCCGGTCGACGGGTTCGGTGCCCGGGAGTTTGTCCGGCTGTGCGTCCTCTCGTCGGTGTCCGATCCGACGCCCGAAGGCAAGTCCATCGTCGAACTGGGTGCCGAGCAGGGCATCAAGACCGATCCCCTGCAACTGGTCGGCGTGCACATGGTGAAGTTCACCGCCGAGACCAAGTGCTCGGGTGTGGACATGCCCGACGGCCGCCGTATCCGCAAGGGCGCTTCGGAAGCGATCCTGCGCATGTGTGCCGAGGCGGGGCACGAATGCCCCGCAGGTATCGAAGCCACCGTGCGCCGTATCTCCGAGAACGGCGGAACGCCGCTCATCGTCTGCGAGGACGAGCGGATCAGGGGGGTGGTCGAATTGCAGGACATCATCAAGACGGGTATCCGCGAGCGTTTCGAGCGTCTGCGCAAGATGGGCGTGAAAACCGTGATGGTGACGGGCGACAACCCGCTGACGGCAAAATACATTGCCGAACAGGCAGGCGTCGACGACTTCATCGCCGAAACCCGCCC
>ERZ827043.2411-NODE-2411-length-15870-cov-14.660070_pt1 | contig 15870 bp, 12 predicted proteins | sample MGYA00519923_ERZ827043 | MGnify/ENA primary metagenome ERZ827043 (study PRJEB31778, sample SAMEA3449251) | human gut metagenome | biome: human gut; feature: human-associated habitat; material: faeces | place: United Kingdom | collected 2010/2012 ...
TTCAAAGGTACATACTTTTTAGTTATCCTAAACACAGGGTTTTCCCCCTGACCCAGGACAACCCGAACATGCAGGCGCACACCATGGAACACGCAATCCACACCTTACGGATTGTTCCCGTTCCGATAAATTTTTTTTCATACTGTTCATACTGATTAAATGTGTCTTGGAGAGGGACGCCCCCCCCCCCCAAAAAAAAATCCAAATGCAAAAGTAATAAAAAAGCAGAGATAATCACTTGTCTTGTAGTGGATTTATTTTAAGAATATTATTCCGCTGAGTTGTACATTCATATCATTTTTGCCTTCGCTGTCGATGGAAATATTGTTGGTAAAGAACACTCCGCCATCTCCGTAGAAGTATAGTGGCTTGCATCCGTTCTCTTTCTGCGCCGTGTCAATCTCGCTCACAGGAATCGTCAGCGTGACAGAATCTGATGAGACGGTTACGAAGGCCGTGTCGGCCAATGGTACAGAGCCATTGAAGTTGATGTTTTCGAAGCGTGTGAATCCCTTAGGAATTATGGATGCCCCTTTGGTGTTGATTTCAATCCAGTGGGAACAGCATTCGTCTACCTCTACGGTGTCCATCTGCATAAGCCCAAAGTTCCAGAATCCCACAGTTGTGTCAACAATCTCACGCACGACTCTTTCCGGGTACATGATGTAGAGGTATTCCATCTTCTCGTCTGTCTCAATCATAGTTGCGATATCCCCGGATTTCATTATCTCTGAATATCTTGCCGAGTCCAAAGGAAAACTGATGCCGGGACAGTTGGAGGATAGTGCTTTCTTTACTTCGCTGACTAGGACTCTTCGGGACATGGCTGAGAAATTCTGCGGGCCAACAGACGAAAGTGCTGCAAGCGCTAGAAAGGACAGCGGAATCCATCGGAATCTTTTGCATTTGCTGACCGTCAAACCTATGCAGACAGCATAGCCCCAAACGTTGAAGAGGACTACGTATAGGCGTGGCGCGGTGATTCCGTAGTCCGTTATCCTTTTGGCGATTCCTACCGTCATCAATATAAGAAGCGGAAGGAAAATGGCAGGCAAGAGTTTGAGCGCCTTGCGGTCGAATCTCCACTTGTTGTCTTCTTTTCGAAATTGTACCGGATAGAGCAGAAACATCATCAGTATCAGGCATATCATTGATGCCATTACAAGTGTTGATACCCATCCGCAGGGAAGCTTCCATTCAAAAAGGATCTTTACGGCATATACATAGAGCGTTACTACATAAGTGCCGAAAAGAGGAAATATCAAATAGTTGATCAGCCCGAGTCCAGTTGTTCCGGGACGTTCAGTGTCATGTCTCTCTTTTTCTGGAATCAATTGCATGAACACCATCGGCGCGACGAATATCATGCATACCAGGAACACGTCAGCGAACACCTTCCATCCGATTTCAACTCCGAAGAGTACATTGAATGCAAGAACGAGCAACTCCAGTCCTCCAGCCAGGAGCACCCCGACAGCAAAAGCAGTCGCGAATGCTGATGTGCAGTCGATGATATAGTTCCATAGCCTCATGTCATTGTTGGATTTTTGAAAGACAGGAGCAATGAATATTCCTGAAACTATTATCCCCACGAGTGTGACAGCTGCATTGGTCCAACTCAAATCCAGCGGCCATGCCTGGCGGAATGCGAGGCAGACCCCTAGCCATAAGGCATTGACGGCTATAATCCAAAGCGGTTTTACGGTGTGTCTCTCGTCATTTCTCCAATCCGTGAGCACGAGCTTTACCACCAGATTCAGCAGACCGGCGGTTGTCGTCCAGAACATCAGGAAAAAAGAGTCTTTTCTATCTATTTTATCTCCAAGATGAATCAACACGACCGACATGATGGCTGCCGCCATCATAAAGCAAGCCGAAGTCGTAAATTTCTTGAAGGTCCTAGCCATTTTCTGGCATAAGTCCTTGATTGTGGTTTTGTCTATCATATTGCAAAATAATCAATTCTTAAATTTAACAATATTTTCTGAACCCTCAAATTCCAAATCACCCATCCGGCTCTGAAGCAGCTTATCAAGGAGAATTATCCCACGGCAAAAGTTATCATGTATGATAAATTGCCGATAGCCGGACCGTATTCTGCAACACCGGTGAGATTTGCCCAATTCGTGTGATTTATCTAAATTTGACACGTCGAAATTCGCGACAGTCACGTTACGGATTCCGGCACGTTGGATTTGAACTGGATTTGACATGGAAAATACTTACGACATTGAAACTTACATTGACAAACTCGAGGGAGAACTCGTGCGGATTTGTCGCGAATGCGGCTTTCCTGTGACGTCGGCGCCCAAGGAGGAAGCCGCGTCCCAAGCAGCACCGTCAATGCTCTTGTCAAGTCCTGACATTGACGGGCATTGGCAAAAATTGGGCGGAGACTATGTCGCAGATGCAATGCCGCAAATTGCTGATTATCCTACAGTTGCCGTCGCGTGGGCTGCTTATCTGGGTATGGCGGTGGCCTGCGGTTGGGATTCGGACTGGGCAATGTGTGCGAACATGCCTTATTCAGTCTATTATGGCTGTCAAGGCTTCGATGACATGGATGACCACATCATCAGTGACATTATCGGCATTGACTTGAATTCTCCGGAAGCCGAGTCACTTCGGGACCTTTTCCGCAAATGTGCGGATGCCACAGTTTCGCTGATACGTCACGAACACATTGAGCCACAGAGCATTGCTGCATACCAGGTCTTCGTGGCATCATGTCAGGAGATGTACCGTATCGGCGCTGCAGTCGAACTGGCGCGTCTCGGCTACAAGTTTGAAAAACTATAACATTTTCCGCCGGCTTCAGTCTGCATATGGCCGCGTCCTTGTCTCCATCGGGAATAGCCTCCATCCATTTATTCAAGGTGGCGGTTCTCGGTTACACCAATGCCGCCAACGCTTCACTGATGGACGATTCCTGTGTATCCGGTATGAAAGCAGGAGGAAAACCACGTGGCCTTCCTCCTGCTTTATAGAAGCGAAATCAAGTTCTATTTGAATTTGTTTTCGTTTACGAAGTCATTGTACTCCTTCATCTCGTCATCCCAACCAGTGTATTTCATGCCCTTTACAACATACTTCTTGACTGTACCGTCCGGGTAAGCCCTTGAATAAGAATCGATTTCTATTGTATCGATCTTGTTGTTGTTCGTGCCTGTCGTTCCACCGGTTATGATTTTTCCGCTGCATGAAATCGTGTACTCCTTATAACCTAGTTTTGTCGCAGCCGTATAGTAGCCGCCTTGACCTGATCCACCGCCTTCGAGATATGGATTCCATGCGGTTCTCGGTTCTGTCGCAGTGATACCTGAACATGTGAATGTCTGCTCTTTCAGGTTGACATCGACTTTGAAACGGACAGCGTCCAGATATTTCGGACTGTTGAGAGGCGTTGCTGCCGGATTTACGTCGGTAATGGTGACCCAAGCTTTGTCTGAATCATTGTGAGCCGTGTTTGTGATGAGGATCGCAAACACTGTAGATGCCTGTGAGGAACCATTCTCATAGGCGAATGAGACATACTTTCCATCTATTTTAGAGATGGCAGTCATGCCGGGTTCATCTACCTTGTAGGTCTCGCATGAAATGACCGAGAATACGGCCGCCGACATTAGTGCAAGGCTTTTGATTATTTTATTCATAATTCATTCATTTTAAGTTGATACGATCCTTATTTATGCCACCACATCTTCACGTTCAGAGCTACAGGCTCAGGTGAGTTGACGTTATATGTGGCTGAAGTCTTGGAATAGAGGAAACGCTGCGGATAACCGCTGTCCAATACACCATGAAAGTCAGTGATCGTCTTTCCTCTTGTAGGGTAGCCTGTCCTGTTGAGGTCGAACCATGATTCTATAGGCATGCAGCGGATGTTGGAAGCCCACTTGTGATTTATTATCTGCTCTACCATGTCCTCGGTACTTCCGGACTTGAAAGCGTATGGGCCGGCCAACAGTGCCGTGGCGTCAGCTTCCTTGCATTTCGCTCTTGCAAAAGCCGCCTTGACAGCTGTTTCATAAGCGGTCTGTGCCTTTGCCGCGTTGCCAAGTCTTGCATATGCTTCGGCCTTGAGGAATTCAGCCTCATCTACGGTTCCGAAATATACCGGATCTGTCGCGCCTATGGCCAGACGGCTGGTCTTGGTAGGGTCGCTAGCCAAACCATATTGCTCTCCTCCGAATTTTCCGTCAGGATTGCTGTCGTAGTAATAAGCGAATCTCGGGTCTGATGCGTCGAGTACATTGGCGATATCAGAACAAGCTCTGATGTTCATGTTGGAGTTGAGCTGACGACGGTCGTTCTCGTAAAGAGGATTGGACTTGTCGGAAGCATCGAGGAAATTGTCAAATGCCGCGTTCTGTTTCAGCAGATTGTCTTCGGTAAGCAGTGCCTCTATCTTGGACTTGTTGGTATTGAAATCACGCAACATCATCTTGAGGTAGAGGGTGTTTGCGAACTGGAGCCATCCGTCGATATTGCCTCCGAACACCATGTCCGAAGAAGCCGACAGATTGTTTGACTCGTCTGTCTTGGCCTTGGCATGAAGTCCTCGTACTTCTTCCAGAATGCCGATGATATGTTTCTGCATATCCTCGCCTGAATCGAAATGAGGATTCTGTGATTCAGTCAGATACCCTTCCGAGTAGGCGACTTTGTCGTAAAGGCTGGTAAGAAGATACAGATTGTATGCCAGCATTGTCTTTGCCTCCATTACATAGTTTGCGTTGCCTTCTTCAGCCTCCCCCTTGGTTATGATTTCCTTCAATGTCGGCAGGATCGAACCATAGAAGTAACTCCACGGGCTGGTGAAAGATGAATTGGTGACATCGTAAGTCATGTGAGAGTAGTACTGGTTGGCGGTGCTGCACTGGTTGACATACTGTGCCCAGAAATAGCCGTACAAGTTGATGTCATAACCTACCTTGTAGGCTGTCATGAGCTGTGTTGTAGGAAGGAGGCTCTTTATCTTAGCATCAGCCACATAGTTCGGATTCGTATTGATGTCCAGCCAGCTCTTGCAGCTTCCCATTGAAAGAAGGGCAAGCGCCGAGACGAAATATGTAAATATCTTTTTCATAATCTATCCTAGTTAAATCATTAGAATACAATCTTTACGCTACCACCGAACGTCCTGGTGGACGGTGCGGAGAAATACTCTCCATACTGGGATGTCAGGTCGTTTCCGTAGTTGGTGTTGTCCGGATCTACGAGTCCCTGCTTTGGAGTCCACATGAGGAGATTTCTGCCGACCAGAGAAACATTGATCGATGACAGCCATCTGACATTTTCGAACCACTTGTCCGGAAGAGAGTACGAAATGTTCAGTTCGCGAAGTTTCACGTATGTCTTGTCGATAAGGAAATCGCGATATACAGCATAATTGTTGCTGTTGTTATATAAACCGTGAATATTGTAGTAAGAGTTAACCGGTCTGTCATTTTCGGCATAAACAGGATTTCCTGATCCGTCCTTGCCGACCTGAACCACTGAGTTTGGATAAATCCAAGGGTCTCTCAAGTTGTACATCGTTTCTTCTGCGTTACCGGTGAAGAAGAGAGTTGACTTGGTCGCCGAGTACATGAGACCGCCATGACGGAAGTCGAAGCTGACTCCGATGGAGAGTCTCTTGTAGCGGATTGTGTTGTTCAGACCCATAGTGTAGTCTTCTTCAGCCTTTCCGAGAGTGACGTAATTGGATTCATCGTATGTAGGAAGACCTGTGGTCGCGTTCACGATAGTCATGCCGTAATATGGGCTGGCTTTGTCTTCCACCGTGTTGATTTTATAATCAACCCATGTGGTGAGAGACTCTCCGACCTTCGCCTTCAGCTGAGGTCCCTTTGTGAGACCGTAGATCTGGTACTCCTTAACGTCATCCCAAAGAGACTTGACCTTGTTGTTGTTCTTTGAGAAAGTGTAGCCGAGATGCCATTCCCAATCCTTGGTCCTTACAGGTACGATTCCTACGGACAATTCGATACCCTTGTTCTGTATTTTGCCGATGTTGCGTACTGCTGAGGTGTATCCTGATTCAGGGGCAAGTGTCGCAGAGATGATCTGGTTCTTGGTTATCTTGTTGTAGAGGGCGACGTCAAAGCTCAGCCGGTTGTTGAAGAATCTTGCGTCGATACCGATTTCCGCTTCTGTGGAAATCTCAGGCTTCAGGTCTGTCGAAGGAATCCTGCCGCTCTTTACGAGTCCTGAGAAACTGTTCAGAGGGAATGTGAGTTTTCCGAATCCGCCTCCTGCAGAACTGAGATAGTAGTATGCCGATGTATAATATGTAGGTGCATCGTTACCTGTCTGGCCGTATCCTCCGCGAATCTTGAGGAAACTGATGACACTGTTCTTCATCGAAGGGATCAATTCCGTGAGGATGACCGAACCGTTCACTCCGTAGTAGAAGAACGAATTGTTATCGATTGGAAGTGTCGAAGACCAGTCGTTTCTGGCTGACAATGTGAGATATACGGAGTTTCTCCAACCGAAGTCGGCCTGTGCGAACACTCCCATGAGGCGACGCTTTGTGATTTCGGAACTTGCTGTTGGGGTGGCTCCGCTGGTATTCATGAAACTTGCCCATTCCTCGATTGCGACTCCGCTAAGGCTTCCTGCCAAGCCGGAACCTGTTCTCTGGTTGACGTTAAGGCCTGCTACGCCGTGGAGTGACCAGTCCTTGCCGAAAGTATAGTCGGCATTCAGCAGGAAGTTAGCATCCACCTGGGAAGTCCTGTTGGATATTTCTGCATAGGAACCATTCTCAGGTGTCGCTCCCTCGACAGCGGAATAAGAACCAGGGTTGAAAGTCCAGAGATCCGTATACTTCTTCTGGATATAATTGGTTACATCGAGACCGCCTCTGGTGATGAACTGCAAACCCTTTGTAAGCTGAAGACCGAATTCAATGTTGCCGAAGATTCGGTCGTCCGAATATGTCGAATAGTTATGGTCGAGAATCCACCATGGGTTCATGGCATACGGAGTATAGTAGTTGTCAGCGTTGTTGTAGATGCTCTTGTAGTCTTTCAACTCGCCGTAATCGACGTTTACCGGGAACTGGATGATGTTCTGATAGATGGTGGATCCTCCGGATCCCTGTCCGGTCATGTTGTTCCTCACTTCCTTGCGGATATAGTTGATGCTGTAATTCAGCCATGCAAGACCGTCCTTGATTCTGGTGTTTCCGCGGAACGAGAAGTTGTGCCTCTTATAGTAGTCATTGTTTCCCGGAAGGATACCGTTCGAGTAGATGTTTCCGTAGGAAGCCACGAAACCGGTGGTCTTGCTTCCTCCCTTGACACTGACTGTGTTGTTCGTCTCGAATCCGGTCGCATAGAAATTCTTCAGTGAATTCTTCTTGAAAGAGAAGTCGGTGTATGAAGGGTCCGCGCCGTTGTACCGATGAGCTCCCGGTCTCCATTCAACCTGTCTTCCGTCGAGAAGATTACCCCACGAACCGTTCTCTGTCATAGAGTAGTTCCCGAAAGGATTGTGGTCTGGCGAGTAGAACCAGCCTGCACCGAATTTATTCTGTAACTGAGGGATTCTCAATACTGTGCTGGCTTGGAACGAGCCGTCGTAGGTGACCTTTACTTCCTCATTCTGTGAACCGCGTTTTGTCGTGATGAGAATCGCACCGTTGCCTGCACGTGAGCCGTAAAGGGCTGTAGCTGAAGCACCCTTGAGGACAGTGATGGACTCGACATCCTCAGGGTTGATGTCGGCAGCCTGGTTACCGAAGTCGATGGAGTTGTTCAATTCGTAGGTTCCCATTGCGCCGTTTGAGATAGGTACACCGTCGATGACGTACAATGGCGCATTGCTTGCGAGGGATGAATAACCTCTGACAATGACTTTCTGGGATGTTCCTGTGGCTCCTGCGGATGAAATCTGCATACCGGCAACCTTTCCTGCCAGTCCGGAGAGGACGTCGGCAGAGCGTCCTTTTGTCAATTCATCTGAACGGACTGTAGTGGATGCGTAACCCAAAGTCTTTTCCTGACGAGTCATACCTGTGGCAGTCACGACCACCTCATCAAGTCCGACTGCGTCGGTTGAAAGGACGACATTGATTACGTTTTCTGTGCCCCCCCCTATAGGTATTACAGCATCCTTCATTCCGAAGAACGTTACTTTAAGAACCGTGCCCTTGTGGACGTTCAATGAGTATTTTCCGTCAACATCAGTGACTGTTCCAATGTTTGTTCCTTCAACAAACACAGCCGCTCCCGGAATGGGGAATCCGTCTTCAGCTCCTGTAACAGTACCGGTTATGATCCTGTTCTGGGCTAAAGTCACGCTCATGCCTAAAAACAGACATAGCGCGAAAGTTAGAAGTTTTTTACCCATAAGCTTTAATTTTTTAAGGTTTCTTACGATATGTGATTAATAATTGTAAGTTGTTTGGGTTGAGTTGCTTTTAAAATGAAAATTGGTCGTGGTTTTATGTGATTCTAAAAAATGTTGATTATTAGGGTTTTACACTAGCGTTGAGCGCAATTTAAGTAGGTTAATTTGAAAAAACAATAGTCTCGGGTAAAAAACTTAAACGCTTTTAATTTTATTTCAGAATGCTTTGACTGATATTTTGATGGACTGCGTAATTTTCGCTAATTTTGGAATTGCAATTATTTGAATCAATGAAAAATCCGGATAAGATATTGGTGCGTGGCGCCAGGGTGCACAACCTGAAAAATATTGATGTGGACATTCCGCTTGGAAAGATAGTAGGAATTGCCGGCGTATCGGGATCGGGAAAGTCCTCGCTGGCACTTGGCGTTCTGTATTCAGAAGGCTCAAGGCGTTATCTTGAGTCACTTTCGACATATACGAGAAGAAGAATGACGCAGGCCGCTAGAGCCGATGTGGATGAGGTGCTTTATGCTCCGGCCGCTCTCGCAATGCATCAGAGACCGGCAATTCCGGGCATACGCAGCACTTTCGGCACAGGAACGGAACTGCTCAACAGCCTCAGGCTTATGTTCTCCAGGCTGGCCAGCCACAGATGCCCCAACGGACATTATGTGGAACCCTCCTTGCGGGTAGCCGCAGGAAAAGATCTTGTCTGTCCCGTGTGCGGAGCGCATTTCTATCCTCCGGGAGCAGAAGACTTGGCGTTCAACAGCCAGGGGGCCTGCCGGACATGCGACGGAACCGGAACTGTCCGTACAGTTGACGAATCTACACTCATCCCTGACGAGAATCTTACGATAGACGAAGGGGCGGTCGCTCCATGGAACACGCTGATGTGGTCGCTCATGAAGGATGTCTGCAGAGCAATGGGCGTGCGCACCGACGTTCCTTTCAAAGACTTGACAGACAAGGAGAAAGACATTGTCCTTCATGGTCCTGCCGAGAAAAAGCACATACTCTACAAGGCCAAGAATTCCAATGACGCTGCCGAGCTGGATTTCACTTTTTTCAATGCCACATACACTGTTGAGAACGCATTGGCGAAAGTCAAGGACGAAAAAGGCATGAAAAGGGTTGAGAAGTTTTTAAAGCTCAATGTCTGCCCGGACTGCGGAGGCACGAGGCTTTCCGACGCGGCCAGAGCGCCGAGGCTCAGGGGAATATCCTTGGCCGATGCCTGCAAGATGACCCTGACGGAGAGTGTAGAATGGGTGAAAGGCGTGCCCGCTTCGCTGCCGGAAGAAATGAAACCTATGGCCAAAAGCATCTGCGATTCTTTTCTCGCTGCAGCTAAACGGTTGATGGACTTGGGAATAGGCTATCTGTCCCTGGACCGTTCGGCATCGACTCTCTCGACAGGGGAGCGGCAGAGAATGCAGCTTGCCAGAGCCGTCAGGAACCGCACTACAGGCGTCCTGTACGTCTTGGATGAACCGTCAATCGGCCTGCACCCGTCGAACATCATTGGCCTTTGCGGTGTGATGGATGACTTGATCGCTGACGGCAATTCCGTGGTGCTGGTGGACCATGACACGCAGATTCTGGCCAAATCCGACTGGATGATCGAAATGGGGCCCGGAGCCGGCTCGGACGGCGGCAAGGTGATGGCGCAGGGGACTGTCAATGACATTGAGGCCAATGAACTCTCGAAGATCGGTCCGTTCCTTTCAGGCAAGGCTTCCATTAAAGTAAGAAAGCAGGTCGAGGCCGCCGACATGTTCAATGACGGGAAGATAACGATGACGACCGATGCCATCCATACAGTAAAACCGCTCAGCGTCGATATTCCCAAAGGGCGCCTTACTGTGGTCACCGGAGTTTCCGGTTCAGGAAAGACCACCATGGTGCTGGAAAGCCTCATCCCCGCTTTGCAGGCAAAAATCTCAGGCCACAATCTGCCGGCGCACGTGAAGTCAATCGAGGCTGACGGAATCCGTCAGGTCAAGCTCATCGACGCTTCTCCTATCGGTATCAATGTCCGTTCCACCGTAGCTACTTATGCCAATGTCCATGATGAACTCAGGAAAGTGTTTGCCAAGACTCCGGATGCGAAGAAGCACGGCTACAAGGATGGTGACTTTTCATATAATACAGGCAAGTTGAGGTGTCCTACCTGTGACGGCACAGGCGTGATAAGCCTTGATGTGCAGTTTCTTCCGGATGTGGATATCCCGTGCCCGGATTGCCGCGGATCCAGATATTCGAAAATCGCAGGGAACATAAGGAGGGAGAACTCCGCCGGAGAATTCCATTCGCTTCCGGAACTGATGGACATGGACATCAATTCCGCCCTTGACGCCTGTGCGGACCTCAAGCTTATCAGCCAGCGGCTCAGGGTATTGCGTGATCTCGGCCTCGGTTATCTGACATTGGGAGAGGAAACCCCGAGTCTGTCCGGCGGTGAAGCCCAGAGACTTAAACTGGCCAGCGAGATGGGCAGGGGGCAGGGCGATTCCGTTTTCGTGTTCGACGAGCCGACCATAGGCCTTCACCCGTCAGACGTGATGACGCTCCTGAATGTATTCCAGAGCCTTATTGACCACGGTGCCACCGTCATTGTCATTGAACATGACCTTGATGTCATCCGCAACGCCGACTATATCATTGACATGGGCCCCGGCGGAGGCTCCGAAGGCGGAAGGATAGTCGCGACCGGCACGCCGGCACGGATCCGCGCGGCGAAGGACAGCGCGACCGGACGGTTCATATAAACGATTGCATCAGCCTAAAGAATCTGCGCCCATATTGCAATCAAGTTGCTATGACTGACAAGGTCTTATGCTAAGGCCACCTGAACAGTTCCGTACAATTTGGTTCCAGGTAAAACGTTAAAACAGTACAAAGCGGCAAAAAATCACAGGTTTGTACTGTTTAAAACGTTTTCGCGGGACGGAATGACTTGACTGGTTGTCCATGAACAAAAAATTTGGCATTGACACGATTAAATTTTAAATTCACTATTTCTAAATTGTCACAGAAAATGAAAAAGTTTTTAACCGTCGTATTGATGCTTCTGCCGATAATGGCATTGGCACAGAACCGCCCTCAGGACTGGGCACAGTTCGGAAGATACTCTGAAGCGAACTCAGCATTGTCAGAAAAACCTCTTGCCGTCCTGTATGGCGACTCCATTACGGACTCATGGCCGAAAACGCATCCGGATTTCTTCAAGGAGAACAATCTGGCAGGCCGCGGCATAAGTGGGCAGACTACATCCCAGATTCTCGTCAGAATGCAGCAGGACGTGGTCTCACTCGCGCCTAAGTACGTGGTGATACTCTGCGGAATCAACGACATTGCCAAGAACGCAGGCTATGCGCCGGATTTCAAGTCGATGCTCGGAAGCATCAGGTCAATGTGCCAGATCGCCAAGGCAAACAAAATCCGCCCGATCCTCTGTACATTGCTCCCATCCTATAAATTCAGCTGGAGACCGGAAATCGAAAATCCGCTGCCGGATGTTCAGGCGTTCAATTCAATGCTGAAAGAATATGCTCGTGAGGCAGGAATCAAGGTCATTGACTATTATGAGGCATTTGCAGATGCTGACGGTAAGATGCCGGCAGTCTATTCCGGTGATACTGTGCATCCGAATGCTGAAGGATATGCAGTTATGGAAGGCCTCGTGCTGAAAGCCCTCGGAATACGCAAATAAGTAATCGTCATAAATATTGCCTGCAGCAAACTCTTCATCCCAGGACTACATCCAGAACCATCATAAGGGCAAAGCCAAGAGCGAATCCTATTGTGCCAATGTTGGAGTGCTCACCCTGGGAGTATTCGGGAACCAGTTCTTCTACCACCACATAGAGCATGGCTCCTGCTGCAAAAGCCAGCATGTATGGCATGATGCCGAGAATTGACGTCGCCAAAAGCAATACGAGACCGCCGCCTATCGGTTCTACGATTCCGCTCAATGTCCCTATGCAGAAGGATTTCCAGCGTGAGTTTCCGGCCGCACGCAGTGGCATTGATATAATCGCTCCTTCCGGAATGTTCTGGATCGCGATTCCCAATGAAAGGGCCAGAGCTCCGGCAATATTGAAATCTGCCGTGAGCGCCCCGGCAAGCGCGACTCCGACAGCCATTCCCTCCGGGAAATTGTGAATTGTTACTGCCAATGCCAGTTTGGCGGTTCGAGACAGGCGACTTCGGGGACCCTCCGCTTCTCCGCTGATGTGAATGTGCGGCGTGATGTAGTCGATGATCAGCAGAAAGGCGAAGCCTGCGAGCAGGCCAATGGTAGGAGGCACTACGGCAGCGGGGCCCTCGCCCATATCCATGGCCGGGATTATCAATGACCATACCGATGCCGCAACCATTACGCCTGACGCGAACCCCAACAGGAGCTTTTGCATCAATGCCGGCATGTCGCGCTTCATGAGAAATACGAAAGATGCCCCTAACGCAGTGCCGAGAAACGGTGTCAGAAGTGTCGCCAAAATAGGATTCATGATTTCATTCTTAATGTAGTAACAATGCAAAAATACAAAGTCTCCCACATTTTGTCAATCACAATTATAATGATTCTGACTGCCAGTATTTTTCGGCGAATCTTCATACATTTGCATTGACAAAAATAAGTAGAGTATGACAGATTTTGCAGCAATTGATTTCGAGACGGCCAATGAGTGCCGTTCCAGCGTGTGCAGCATCGGAGTGGTGATTGTCCGTGACGGTCAGATCGTGGACTCTTTCTATAGTCTGATACATCCGGAGCCTGAATACTATAAGTGGTTCTGCCAGCAAGTCCACGGGCTGACCGAAGAAGATACTGAAGATGCTCCTGTTTTTCCGTATGTCTGGGAGAAGATAGCTCCGAAGATTGAGGGCCTTCCGCTTGTGGCGCACAACAGCCGGTTCGATGAAGGATGTCTGAGAGAGGTCTTCAAAGTGTATCAGATGGATTATCCTGAGTATGAGTTCCATGATACCCTTTCTGCCTCCCGTAATCATTTCGGCTGCTGTTTGCCCGACCATCAGCTGCAGACGGTTGCCGCAGCCTGCGGTTATGACCTGACCAATCACCATCATGCCCTGGCCGATGCAGAGGCCTGCGCCCATATCGCAATCAAGTTGCTGTGACTGACAAGGTCTTGTGCGAAGGTCTCCGAAACCGGTTCGGGCAATTTGGTACCGGATAAAACGTTAAAACGGTACAAAGCGGTGATTTAGTAATTTTTCATCGTCATTTCGTGAGCGTTTCGTGAAAGAATGTTAAAAGTACAATCCCCCACAGACGTCGCTCATCTGCGGGGGATTGAATACTATGTATATGTCCGGACTATGTTTTTGACGCGAATCTGCGTTACCGAACCTGGAAATATTTGTTTGTTCTGTATATGCTGCCGTCCGAATTATATGATATTACCTTGAAATTACGGAACTGTCCCGTAGTGTTTGCAGTCAAATTGACGTTAACGTGCATTTCGGAGCCATCGTCAACAACAGGGGTGAATGATACGAATGTCTTCATTTCTTCCGCAGTGTATTGAGGTCCGACCTCTCCGCCAATATCTTCGCTCTCCAAGTCAGTAAGTTTCAATGCGTGTTCAATCAGTGCATTCTGCAGGTCTTCAGGAATGTTCTTCATTGTTCCTGCCGGGTATGCAGTGCCATCGATTTTGATGTTTGAGAAATGATACAACTGCAATGATACTTCGGTATTTCCATATCCCGGTTTTGCAGTTTCCGGCTCATTCGCTCGTACATCATATTCAAAAGTATGTGTCTCTGTTTCTCCCGCAGGGTTTGCTGCCTGAGTGAAAGAAGATTCTGCTGAGCCGTCCTCTGTTTTTACAATAAGCTTGAACGATTTGGTTCTGGACGAACTGTTCTCCGGAACAGTAATGCTGACAATGCCTTCCTTGCATACGGCCGCTGCCACTCCGCAAGAAATGGATATACCATATTTGCTGTCAGCAACGTAAGAATCGACATCTGCTCCCGTTACCGTTGTCCCGTCAACCTTCAGTTCGAGGGTGGCGGCTTCAACCGTTTCTCCTTTATAGGATATTTCTTTTTCAAATTTTGGCGTGAGCGTCGGTACAATCACAGGGAGTCCTTTGCCGGGGTCCTGGTGGACACTGATGAAATTTCTTGAACGGATACCCTTGTATTCCATATAAACTTTGCAAGAACGATCCGAAGTGGATTTGTTTTTGGCAATCGTTATCCGAAGGTTGTAATTATGGGTGTTTTCCCAAGCGGCTACAGCCCAACCGGAAGCATCGCTGCCGTCAGGATTGACGCTCACAAGAACGCAGTCTTCCGGAGTCATTGTGACAGGCTCTCCTCCATAAGTGGCGGTGGTAGCACCGAGATATTGAATATGCTGATTCATGTCCACATTCTGAGGCGCAGGCGAGTCGCTGCCATTGGGATAGAAAACGACATCCTCTGCTGTTGATTGGAATACTCCCTTGTCAAGGTTGAGCGCGATATTGTGTATTGTGCCGGCCTTGAATTCCTTCTCTTTTGAAGACTCGAAACTGTATGTTCCCTTGTCGGTAGTCACCACATAAGTGCAACCCGTGGTTTTCGCAGGGCAAACTCCCATATATATGCCGGAAGCATCATCTTTGCCCGTTACGCCCTCCAAATTGTAGGCAGTGCCCAGATTTACCGTGACTGATGATTTCTGGTCACCGGCAATGAATGCGCGGGATTCTCCGTTCCAAGGCTGTACGACAACCCACAATCCACTGATCTTGGCATTCTCAGAGGTTGTGAGAGATACCGATTTTACAGCATCAGTAGAGCCCTTGGAAGAGTAGATGATGAATCTTACCATTGAAGATTGCATAGTCATTGCAGCAGAATAACTTGTTTGAGCCTCAAGCTCAATGGGGGATACTCCTGTAAGGGCAATCTTGTCGGCCGAAACGTCCACTTTCCCGGCTTCTGTCTGAGTTTGTATGGAAGCAATCGGGAAATTTATTGTAAGGTCACCATCATTTCCACCGGCTGCTCCGACTTTGGGATAGTAAGGCAGGAATTTGCTTGCAGTCTCGGCTACGCTGCCTGTAAAACTGGCCGTTCCGTCTGTTCCGAGGGTGAACGATTCTGCATTATTGTTGCTGCCTTTGTTGTCGGCGAGTCCGAAAACAGCAGCTTCACCAGTGGCCCAGTGCAGTCCTTTGCCATCTTGCCATGTGGCCTTGGAGACTGCTCCATTTGTATTTTCGTCGTTGATTTCGGTTTCTACCCGAACTTCAATAGTCCTTGTCTTACCGGGAACAATAGTGTCCTCAATCCTTTCTGTGCAGGCAACAAAAACAGTTGTTGACAGAAGTGCTGACAAAATAATTGATGTGTTCTTTTTCATTAGCCAATCCTCCTATTCAAATTCATCATCATAAACATTGGACAAGCCTGAAAAGTCAGCACTTGAATGAGGCTGACCCAAAAGGTCAGCTTCTTTGTTTATAAGGATAGTATCTGAAT
>ERZ827043.2413-NODE-2413-length-15865-cov-2.761733_pt1 | contig 15865 bp, 34 predicted proteins | sample MGYA00519923_ERZ827043 | MGnify/ENA primary metagenome ERZ827043 (study PRJEB31778, sample SAMEA3449251) | human gut metagenome | biome: human gut; feature: human-associated habitat; material: faeces | place: United Kingdom | collected 2010/2012 ...
CTTTTAAAGCGTTAACTGCGGTTGCAGCATCTTCAGAAGCGGTTTTAAGCATCTCTGTTTGCTGTTTTGCTTCTTGCAATTCACGATTGGCTTTTTGCTAAGCGGTTTCCATATTTTTGAAATGCTTAATTAAAAGTACAATGCCAATAGCAACGAATGCTAAAGCGGCAACATAAGCAAGCGTAACTGCTGTTAAGGCCGCCGTTATTGAAATGCCGAATTTTTTAGCAACGTTTAACGCTAATTGCGCAGTGACGTGCCCTAATGTCTTTTTGGTTGCCATATCCGTAACGGCATTTTCAATTTTTTGAGCCACTATTTCCATTATAATGGCATTTCGTTCTTCTTTTGTAGCTGCAGTTTTTAAACGCTTAACAATTATTTCAGCCTCTTCAGATTTAATACCAAGCAATCTCACAAGTTGTTCTTTAGCTTCCTATTCTTTTAGTTCTTTAGTAGCTATTGCTTCGGCTGTTTTCGCTAATGATGCTTTTAAAGAAGCAATCTCTGTTAATTTAGCAGCGTTTGCACTTCCTAAAAATAACATAGTAAGTCCTTTAATGACCGTACTAGCGCTAGTCGCCATCTATTTAAAAGAATTAAAGCCCATAGAAACTGCCATTGCTACTGTTGTAAATTTTTCAAAACCAGATAAATCGGGATTATTTAATGCTTCAATTGCAGATTTAACACTATTTAAGCCCATGGCTAAAGAGGACACCGCGCCAATAGCAGATATAATTCCTTGCATTGGAGTAACTGAAGTAAATGCCTCCATCATTTTTCTGGCGCTCATACCGGCTTCATCTATTTGTCGTTTAATTTGAGCAATTTTTACCATTCCGGAGCCAGCAACTATAGCAGATTTACCTATCTAATCTAAAGTGCCTCTTAATTGGTCCATTTGCTTGTCATTAAGACCAGATGCTTTACCTAATTTTAAAATTTCTTCACGCAGTTTTTCAAAATTAGCACTTGTACTTGTTGTTGAAGCACTTACAATACTATAAAAATCAGTAAAGCTTTTAGTTAATTCATCTAAGTTTTTCCTAGAAGCTCGCCCCTTCATTGCTGCTTCTAATTTTTTAAAAGCCTCGGTTCCTTTGTCTCCAATATCTTTTTCAATATCAATTCCAGCTTTTTTAATATCTGCTACATACTCAGCCACAATGCTTTTCGTTGAAGACCATTGTTCCCTTATAGTCCCGGTGGGAACCATCTATGATAATGAAGCTTGGGCATTTCGTGATATTTCAGATAATTTTCCTAATTCTTGCCCCATTGCACTAAATTGAGTTATTTGAGCTTGCAAATTAGCGTCCTATTTTGCCATTTCTTCTGGGCTTATTGTATCTTCTGGCACTAAAGCGGAAGCGTTTATACGAGCTCTACGCTCATCCGAGGATAATGCTAAATAACCTCCCAATTTAGCCTATGCGTTCTATGCGTCAACCTTGTTCTAATCAACTTCTTTAGCTTTCGAGTCAATTAATTGCGTAAGTCTTTGTTGCTATTCAAGCAATAAATCACATTGCGCTTTCTAAATTGGAGTTAATTTAGAAGCAACCTATGTATATTCAGTCTATAAACTAATTAAATTTTTATATGCAGACTGCATAGTATCTAAAGAAGAAGACTTCCCAAACTCTAACTTTACCGACTAGCCCATCGTTTCTTGAATGGCAGTTAAATTTTTATTTCTTACACTTTCAGCGTAAGTATTATTTAACATTTTAACTTTTTTAATAGAATGTTCTAATATTCGAGTAAAGTTGTTTCCAAAAGTTCCCATAAGCAAAGAACCAATAGCTGGAAGAATGGCTTTAACGCCGCCAAGACCACTTAATAAAGCCCCAAACGATTTAGTAAAAGAAGTTTCTAAATCTGTCAGTTTAATCAGAAACTGTTCATCAATTAAATTATTATAAACTTCTTCTGTTGTAGATTTAAGGCGTTTTTTAGCCGCTGCCCAACTTTGCTCATAAATATCCTGTTGTGCTTGAAGCTCGCCTTTTGCGTTCGCAGCCACATCAAGGTTATTTTTCATATTATCCCAGTTATCCATTAACGAGATAAGAACCGTATATTGGCGAACACCGGCTACCGTTTGAGCCAATGCCATTTTCTAAGCGGCGGTTAATGTTTCCCAACGCGACGCTAAATCATTTAAAATAGTATCCATATCACGCAAATTACCATTCGCGTCTATAGCTTGCACTCCGACCGTTGCCAAAGCGGCTGAATATTTGTTTAAATCAACGCCATCTTCAAGCGTTTCTCCTAATTTAAAACCTTGCAAACGAGCAAAAATAGTTTTTAAGGCAGTGCCCACAGTATCAGGGGTCTAACGAGTAGCAGAAACCAAAGTGGCCAAAGCAGAAGTAGCATAATCATAACTTAAACCGACAGTTCGCGCAATTGCCGCGAATTTGCTCAAGCCTTGTGAAATTTCATCAGTGCTTGATGCTGTGGAAGCACCCAAAGCTGTAATAATATCAGCATATCGCTCAAAATCATCGCCATAATCACTAAAATTATTCCAAATAGCAGTTAACTATTCAGACACTTTTTCCGCTGATTCTCCAGTTACATTAGCCATTTTAATAGTAACATCAGTTCTACCTTGAATATCTTTATCAGCCCTTAAACCTTGCTGGTAATAAATTAATGCAGCATCAGTATAAGCTGTAGTAGTAGAGCTTAAAGCTTGTGCGGCCGCTGTAGCGTGAGTGGCGAATCTTTCCATCTCTTCAACCGAACTATGCGTAACAATTCTAATACTATTTAAAGAACTATCTAATCTTTCAGCATATGAAATAGCAGAATTTAAACCGCTAACAAATTGCGTAAACAGCTTAGATGTTAACTAATTTGTAAAAGCTGTTGTTAAAGATTTAAACAACATGCTTGACTTAGCAGATGTTTTAGTAAAAGCTAAGACATTACTATCTGCCTATACAATCGCTGTTGCTAACTATGCAAAAGCTTGCGTTCCCATCGCCCCGCCTTGCAATAAAGCAGAGCTTAATTCTTTAGCAGAAGTTCCTGCGTTTTTTAAACTTGTCTAAAAAGCAGTTAAGTTTAATTTTCCAGTATTAATGTTGGTCGCATTCTGCAAATGAATTTTTAATTCTTGCGCGGCCATTGAAGCCTATTGTATTTGTTCTGTTGTGGCATTGCCAAATAGCCCTTTATTTAATTGTCCAGCAGACAATTTTGCTAAAGATTGTTGCAAATTCTCAATATTTGCCTTTGCGGCTGATGTATTAGCTACAAAATTAAGCTGTATTTCCATTTTTTGAGACGCCATAACATACTCCCTTCTCTCCAAAACATATATATAAAAAATAAAGAGGGTAGAAAAATTATTTTTCCACCCTCAAAAAATTATTCTTCTATTTATATCTAAAAAATATAAACTTATATTTTACGTTTTAACCCAAATTATCTAAAATTTGTTTTACTAAAGTAAGATTTTCTGGATCACCAATTACTTTTTGCAAGGCTTCTCCATCAACTTTAAGATCTTCTGATTTTTGATTCATTGCATCAATCATTCCAAGCACACTATTTTTATAAGCATAAATATTAGTAATTGTTTCTTTAATATTCTGCTTAATAAAATTAATTTCATTTTCATCAATATATTTTTCAATTATATCCCATAACCCACTAACATCTAAAATATCATAAGCATACATAATATTCATTTCTTTGAAATCAATATCAGTATACTCTTTTACCATATTCATTACATAAAAAATATGGAGACGCGCTGGATTATAAAAAGTATTATCATCAATAGAAGCATTAATAATATTACCAATTAATGCCAATTTGTCTTCCATTGGTATCCACGAGCGAACGTTAAAAGTCTACCCATCATAAGTAATTTCTTTGTTCTCTATTTTATCTTGATAAGAAATCTTATCTAAATTGAGCATAAAACAAAACTCCTTTAACTCTTTAATATTATATTTCTATATATATTATACCACATTTTTTGACAAAAGTCAAGAGTGATATTATATAGAATGAAAATTCATTAATTCTTCATTTACAATTGCTTCAAATTTTGGCTAAAACCCTTGTACCAATGCATTAAAATTGCCATAACTATCCGGTTTATTAAATTCTGCAATAATAGCATTCACTTTTTCAGTAGTATTTGCATCTAATATACTCATTAAAATTTTAAGCATTGATTCTAAATTTGAAATTTTTACAAGCTCAGCGTTATATTTCTTAACTTGTGCCCACTCCACGTCTGGACGAATATAACCTGGTGTAGTTCCGCTTGCTTCATGTAGCATATAATAAATAGATACCCAACCGCCATAATGCATTTTATCTCCAAAAACTATAGGGTGTCCCGTCCCATCAATAGATCTCCAAAAAGAATTAATATTATTCTAATAATGTATCTCAAATGCTTCTGCAATTGCGCCACCACGAGCTTTTTGCGTATCATCATTACTCATTTTTTTCATATCAAAAACATAAGTATTTACTAAATCTACAAAATTATTATAATCATTTCTAATCTATTGCCTAACAGCAACAATTCCATTATATATTTTTTCCGTATTGCGAGATAACCTTTGAGCTTCGGCTAACATGTCTTTACCAGTAACCGTACAGCTTACATACATTTTATCCCGTTGCGATTTCCAGCTTCCAGAAATTACATTAACATCAAAATCAAATTCTCTACGATTGCCAGCCTCCGTATACACAACAATACTTGCATTTGGATCAAATAATTTAAGCTTCTAAAAAACATTAATCATTTGTATATATAATTTTGTAGCCGTATCAGCTAAAGATTTATTTTTATCACCCGTGCCCAATTTAACATTTTTTGTAGGAATGTCTTTACCTTTAACGAAAGAACGAACTTCCTAAGACGCTAAAGTATTAGCCTATATTAAATATTTCTCCTTATTCATAGCCGTTTGATAATGCACTAAATATCTACTTACATTTATTATTAACTATCCTATTTCTTTTTTTAGATCTGTCAGTTCATTTTGTTGCAATTTCTCAATTTCTTCAGCAATTTCACTCGCATTAAGAACAAAGCTTTGTTGCGTTTTATGTGTCATCTATTCTTTAACTTTTTCCCATAAATCATTTGTGTCTAATTTCCCAGAAGTTTTAATTTCCGTTAAAAAAGATAGGTCTGCCACAATCTCACCTTCTCCTCATAATAAAAAAATGGGAGAGAACTTTCATTCTCTCCCATAAAATTATTCTTTATCAGCAGATTTAACCTTCCGCTTTTTTTCGGGTTTAGGCTCCTCCGTCTCCACGACACGGCGTTCTACCCAAACCACTGGCCTGGATTTAGGAGCCACAGGCTTTTTAGGAGCCGAACGCGCTATTTTCATTTATATTACCTCTATTTATTAGGGACCAACAACGTCAGTGGCACGAACAGGCTTTTTAGTATCCTTATCAACGATAAGATCATCGCTGTTCAAAAAGTCATCAGACTTGGTCTTAATACGAGTGAGCTCTTCATCGGCGTCAACACCGACAATCTGAATCTCAGCAAGAACCTTTTGAGTCTTATTGAAACGAGTATAATCGGGGAAGGCGTCCATAACAAAATCGAAGGTTGAAGGATCACCACTGGAAGCCATCGTAAATGTGAAGTTAGACTGAATACGACAGTTAGGAATAATAAACTCAGCAGGCATATCCTTACCAGTAGCACGATCTCTAAACAGAGTCGAAGCTTCAAGATAATAAGCGCCACCAAACTTATCAGGCGTAATATCAATCTGATAAACGCCAGAGCCAGTCTTATCAGAATAATAATCAACAATTACGACATCGCCGCTCTTAGGAGCGAGATTTTCGTCAGCAGTATAATTCTCTGTTTTAAGAGCCAGTTTATACAAACCACTCTCTGCATCGGCCTCTTCACCATTATAAGTATAAATAAAAGGCTCAGAAGCGACTTGGCCATTACTGTCAAGCTTCATAACGTAAATATAATCTTCGCCATCAATAACATGGGGTTTGTTAGAAACACTAATCAGATCATTTTCATCAACAACAAGTTGCTCAGTCTGATGAACAGTAATCGGCTTTTCGCTGCCATCAATAAGACCTGCGCCCGACAGAACTGAAAAGCTTTCAGGAGACAGAAGGGCATCCGTCATATTGAAGGTAATAGTTCTCTCGCCATCCCATGAGATTAAACGAGCATTACCGCGTCCCATTTATATTCCAACAAAATCGTTAATTCTGTTGCGTTCTCTTATGAACTGCTATACTTTTATATATATGTATAGATTAGACTATATCTTCTTCTTATAAAATAAGAAGTCTCCCATTTCAGCGCACTTGCGCCTACTTCCCTCCGGAATAGTCGTTGAACCTTCCTTTCAACAAAGGCTTGGCTGCTGATTGCCCAATGCGGATTTTTATTGGGGTTCCCAGCAATTAAGGAGATTTTCTAATTACATTACTGTAAAAAGGGGCTAACTTTTAACCCTGAGCATAAACAGTCGTCGCGGCGCCTTCCATACTGGAAGTAGTTAAAGAATCAAAACGAAGCACGGGCTCATTACGATAAAAAATTCTATTACCAACCTTCTGGTTAGCCTTCGCACGGAGAACGACTTCGCAAATTTCTCTTCAAGTTTTCACTTGGACTATCTCTTAATAGCATTCAAGATGCTACTATGCCTTTTTCGATTTACTTATCAATAGTAAACCTACATTACCTATTAAGGTAATTAGTCTCTACATCGCTCTTTTTTAAAGAATGACACGGGATTGCGCTTTAACGTTTCCCCGTTAGCCGTTTAAAACGACCCCTTTGATACAAGGATAAGGCATATTAGTGCGAGAGTTCACACCAAATTGCATAAAATTTTCCTCCTTGATTAAATATCAAACTTATTTCTTTTGCGCATCAAAAATAATTCAGGATCATTTTGATACATATAACTGCCTATTTTTAAAGTATCTCTTTTACCAAATTTTAAAGACATACAAGACGGGTCATAACTACCGCCATTAACACCAGCCTCTTCCTTCAAAATCTGGAAAAGAGCATCTAAGAAGTCTTTGCTACCCGAAGTAAAAGCGCTATTAAGGCGATTATTTTTTAACCGCATAACGCACCCATCTCCGTCAAAGTATCCTCTAATAAAATCTGGCAGAAATTCTTTGGGGACTGAAGGAAATTTTAAAGTTTTACTTTTTGTCTCCGTCCCGCCGAGAGCAATTATATCTTTATATAACAACACAACTAAAATTAATTCTCGACGCTTGCCTATCCACTCCATCATATAAATTACCTTCATATTCAAGTTCCTAAGCAACGCGCTTCAAAATATATTTATCTTTGTTGTGAAGGGTTATATCAAACATTTTACCACCATAAATACACCCAACCGCGCACCATAATCCAAATATATACGCCATATTTCGAGACCAATTTTTAAAATAATCTTGATTAATATGATATTTTCTAGCATTTAAAGATTGTTGAATTGATTTTTCTTCATCGCTTAAACGCTTAATTTTTTTGTGATTATGATAACAAAATGTATATATTTCATTTTTGGTGTATTTATTATTAAAATATTCACACCATTCTCGCAAGGTTTTACTCTCGCTCTATGTCAAGAGAAGTTCCTTATGTTCGGGTAATATCAAGTATTACACTTCCTTTAATGTAAATTACGCATCCAATTTTCAGGCTATTTTTCAATTTTAGCTCCTGCTAACCTTGAACGAGTATCTAAATCATAATTAACATATAAACTATATCTTTCAATTAAATCATAAATCTAAAACATAGTTAAATCCATTAAGTTCTATAATGACATAGACTACAACCCAACAGTAAGAACAGATATATATTGCCCAAAAATACTCGCGGATGCTTCACCTTTCTGTTCGGCTACCTTTTTGCGGGCTTTCATTAATTTGTCCGCAATTTCCTTTGCGCGTTTATTCGCAGGATTAAAATTTCGTTCTTTATTTATTTCACTGGTAGCACAAAAAACAAGCCTAAAAACCTCTTGCAAATCTTCAAAATTATTCTCATCAATTGTGATTGAATCGCACTCGGGTTGACTCAAAGCCAACGCACGAGGCGTTAAAAATATTTTATATTTCGGGAATAATAACTATAATACCTGCATCGCGGCTTCACGTTTGTCTTTGGCAGTTGCTTCTTGCATTACCATCATAAATATCTAAAAATTATTAATATCAGATAGAAGAGTTTTGTCCTCCGAAACCATTGTTTTATCAATACATAATACCTAAACGCCCATAAAAAAATCCTATTCTCCTATAAGCGCTATCTCTTTAATTTTTGGCTAATGTATTGATAACTAACAACTTGGAACTGATAAATCTGTTCCGCACATTAACCCTAAACGATAATCCATAATTTATCGCTCATTAAAAACCTTATTAAAATTATCAATCTAATCTTTTGCGTCTTCTGGATTAAGTGGAAATTTTTTGTCATCTGTACCGTGATATGCTTTATACATTAAACACAAGCCAGCAAATTCATCAGTTAAAACCATCTAATTAGCTCCCATAAATTCAAGAACGCCAATGCCAGTTAAATGTTTTTTATCAAACATTGTATCAAGTTCTGCCGCGATCCGGATCGGGCGTAATTGAAAATCTTGAAGTTGCCATTGATCAAAATGACAAATAATATCAAATTCTACTATATTATCACGAAATTCAGGATTACTGCTTTGACTAAAATTATCAAAATTAACAATCACATAAGTTAAAACACTTCCGTCAACATACAACTTTGGAACGATTTTAATATTTTTCTAAAATAACTCGCTTTGTTGCTAAACGGTTAAACGTGGACGCTCTAATGCGTCTGGCGTGGTATAATATAGTAATTTTTGTAACCTCTCATTTTTACAAATATGGTCAACTATAATACCCATATCTTTTTCGGCTGATAGAAAACTTGATTTAGGAAACTAATATCTTTCAGTTTTCATACAAACCCTCCTTTATCTCAAAACAAAGACTAAACAACGATAATTTTTTTATATTTAGTCTTTTCGCCAGTAAATATCAATTCAAATTGACCACTATATGTTGCGGTCCAAGTTGCTCGCACGCAAGGATAACCTATTTCATTACGATATTCTTCTAATTTAACAGGCGGTTTAAGTCCTTTTTCATTTTTAGATACAGACCATTTACCTTGCTCGCGATTATTAACATAAAATTCATTAACAAGTTTTGGCTTGGTAAAAGTGTCGCCATTAATATCTATTGGCTCTTCTTTTTCGTCATTCGGGTCAATTGGCTCAACAATTAACCCGTCTACCACGCCATTCTTAATATCGTCTTCAAATTCATTAGAATAATATTCCATTGCTGTTAACTCTAATATACCAGGAGTACTAATAGTATCAACTGCCTAGACACGCCAACAAATTAAATCATTATAATCAGCCCCGCTACGCAAATAAAATTTAGAATAACGTTTAAAATAATTGGCTGTATAATCATTTAATGGCATAATAATATTGAGAGTTAAATTTGGATTATCTACACTAATAGTATGTTTTTGTATATAATCTATTTTTGTTTCAACAGGGCCACGAACTGCCACATATGTTAATTGTTTATTGCCGTTTTCATCTTTCCAAGCAATCTGATATCGACAACGCCGAATGTTGCCACGAAAATATGCTAACTCATCTAAATCCTATAAGTATATAATCCAATAGGAATTAGTCTAACACCATTTAAATATATCGCCAGTAGTAAACTTATGTTCATATCCAATGGACAACATCTTATTATCATAATCCATTGTTAATTTATTAGGATTAATTAATGCTCTACAAGGAGGCAATAAAATTTCTCCTGCTTCTGTCGGCACAATCGCATCAGTTTCTGGCGGTTTTAAATCTGGATGTGGCGGAAGCCATTTACGAATTAATGCTCCCTGATAAGAATATACAGTGGCTTTATCAAAAGCGCGTTTTTTGTCTTCAATCATACGACGCTATTGAGAAAAACCGCCACGTTGATATAATTCTGTATTAATATCGTTTATTCCATCAACTACACTGGGGCTATATTTTGGTAAATCAACAGTTCCTAAACGCGCTTGAATTGCACGCAAAGATCCATTTTGAATACCAGCATTATTAAAGCTTTTCATTCTCTTTTTCATATTTCAAAACCCCTTGTAATAGGCTAATTGCCTCAAAAACGGTTTTACGATATTCAAAAAAATCTATATCGCTTATCTCTAAACCTTCTAATTTCGCTAATAATTGTAAAAATAGCGGGTTTTGAAGAAAAATTTCATTTAAACCCACTATTTCTAATTTAACTAAATTTAATTGTTTTTCCCAATCCTCTTCGTGCTCGCGCATTGGAATTAATTTCCAAAGCTGATTGGTTAAACGAGCAACGTTTTTAGTAATTACTTCTATGGGGAAATTAAGATTATATTTATCCTTCATTATTAAGATCACTCCGAACATTTGTCAATTGGCGTATCTTTTCCATCTTCCCCATTAGAAGTAGAATTAGAACCGGTTTTAATAAATCCCCTCAAATTGTAGACTCCATTTCCAAAAATATCCCAATTAGAGCGATATCTATTATCATCGGTTAAACGTCTACGTTTATATAAACGTTGCATATGATGAGATTGGCGTTGGCACTCGCCAAGCAAAGTAATCATTTTTTGAAGATGGTTCGCTTGTGATGTAAATTTATAATCGACGCCCGAATATTTCATACGAGTGCTCTCAATAGTAGTAACCTATCGTTGAACCCAGCCAATCATCATTAAAATAGCCAATATATTAATTTCTTCTGACGTTAAATCAGCGTCAAAGAAAGAATTTTCTACAATTACATTAGGAGGTAATTCATCAGGTATGTCATCATCCATACTATCCCAAACTGTTCCAATTATAAAATCAGTATCTAATACTTCTTCTTGCGTTTTTTCTGTTTCTGCGATAGTATAAGCAAAAGCATTAAAACGAGGAAATTCAAAACCAGGAAGTGCTTCAATTAAAAGATTTCTTAAATCTCTTAAAGTATCTTCTGGTGTAAGAGTAACATACATATCATCAGTAATTTTACCGAGAAAACGATTATAAACATTAACAAACGAAGTTGCCATTGTTTATCCTCCTTTTATGCAGAATTATTCTGCGTTAATCTCAGCCTCTTCCACAACTTTAACAGCGCGATTCATAGGCGGTCTGCCACGCTTTTTAGGCGCTTTTTCAACGGTTTCAACTTCCTCTACCGTTTCAGGCTCTTCGACATAAGAAACCGTAGTGCGACGAGTGGTAGCAACTGGCTCAGACGTAGCAATAGGAACACGACGACCAGTTCGTTGCGTTTCGGTAGCCTGCTTCATTTCGGCTTGCTCTTCTTCCATATGCTTAATCGCGGCATCAACATCAAAGCCAATTTTATCTTTTAATGCTCTACGCTTCTGAATATCAGTAAGAGGAAGAACAATTGCAAGTTGCTTTACTAAATCAATAACGCCAGCAGGGGCAAAATCCAAGCAATCAAGGAAAGCGTCAACAGAGCCCGTCAAAAGAAGGTCTTTAACCTGTTCCTCAGACATAAAATATTCAGGTTCCGTTGGAACTCCAATTTCTTGAACCGCCTAAGGCTCTAACTGTAAAAAGTTAGCCATTAAATTACGACCGCCGGGAATATAAGTAAGCTTTTCAAGCTCTTCATAAGAAATAAGCTTAGTCTCACCAGGCTGGAATTCACGACGGACCTTTAATTCGGGGTCCTTATAAACCACACGGCTGGCACTTCTATTCTTAACCTTATACATAATTTTAGACTTATCCATAATAATCTCCTTTATCTCCAAAAACAAAATAAGGGGAGAGGGGATTAAATCCCTTCTCCCCTTTATTATTATATCATATTTTTAATTAAAAGTCAAGTCTTTTATTACTTGCTAGCACGACCGTCATAGGTCATAACATTGCCAGTAACACCATTAAGGAACCAATCGTTCATCTGACCAACAAGAGAAGTATCGCAATAAGCGCAAATATTGTTCGCAAGCATCGCAACAACGCCAACCTTCTTGTAGACATGAATCTCACGACTCCAATCAGCACGATTGTGCTCTTCATCAACAAGAGTGTCCCCCTCGAAAGCAATCTTCACAGGCTTGCTATCAGCGCCAGTAGGAATAATCCAAGCATAACCAGGATCAACCACTTTCGTAGAGTTGGTCTCATCCTCAAAGCCCTGTTCAAGGATAACGACCTGACGGCCCTTATAAGAAGCAAGACGACCATTCTCCCAGAGTTCGGTCTTCATAGCCTCAGTATACCGCCAAGCTTCCTGCGGAATCATGCGAGCGGCAAATTCATAGGTGCAGTAAATGACAGGAGTGCCATAGGCGCTGGCAATAGTGAGAAGACGGTCAAACTCCGTCTCATCAAAACCAGTGGCAACAGCACGGTTCGCAGGAGGAAGCTGGTTAATAGAAGCGCGAAGAGCATGAGCGACTTCCTTATAAATAAGGTCATCCATACCTTCCATAATAACCTGCGTGACCTCAGCAAAGTCAACACGACCATCAAGGAACTCTTCAAAGCCAATCTGGGCAGCGCCGCCAATGGCAGAAGTACGAACCTCAAAGCACTCTTCATTCTTGCCAAGCTTGAAAACCTCGTAATTACCAGCAAGGCCAACACGAGTCACAAACTGCTTAGCGCGAGCATTGGAAGAAAGCTTACGAGTAAAGAGGGGTTTATCGCCCTGAGCAAAGGTCTTAACCTCAGCAAATTGACTATAACGGTCGACGACCTTCTTGGGAAGGACATCATTCATAACTTCCTCAATAATAGAGAAAATGATATTCTTATTCTCGCGATAAAGGGCATAAGTGCCAGCGAGTTCTTTAAACTCCGTGCGGAGCGTTTCGTTGAGAGCCTCATAAGAGAGGGACTCACCCTTCCAACTATAAGAAGTAGGAGCCGAAGGGTCGGCTTTCGCGACAACTTTCGCAAGAGCGACTAAATTATTCTTATCTAACATAGTTCTTCTTCTCCTTTCTTAATTATGAAATACGCATGACCTTAACACCAGGCTGGTGGTCAGGCATCGTATAAATCTTAACAACTTGCCAAATCATAGAGCCGTCGCCGTCCTTCGCGAGGATGCCATCCTTAGCACGAGGACTAAGCTCGTCGCCAAGAGCAACTGTCTCTTCACCAATCGTATTGGTCGTAAAAATATCGCCAACATGAGTTTTAAGCACACGAGGAACCATAGAAGTGCCTTCGGGCATCATCGCTTCCTTATAAGGCGCAAAAATATGGAATGGGTCTTCATTATAATTAGGCTCATACATATCGGGTGCAGCAGTAACATCAGCATACTTATAGGTCTTGCCACCAACAGTAATGGAGTCATTGCCATCACTATCAACGCCATTATAATAACGAGACTGACGCATCTCTTCATGAAAATCGCCAGCGATCTGATTTTTGTTAGAACCCTTCGGATAGCCAACGGGGCTATAAACGCGAGCAGCATAATTATCGCGAAGCATAGCAAATTCACAATCACTCTGATGCTCACGATAAAGCTTAATCTCATTGAAAACGAGCATCCATTCGCCCTTGCCGGTAAAGTTCACTTCACCATTAAGATAGTCATACTTAACGAACTGACCCTGTTCAAGAACCTCAATATCCTTATTAGCAGGAAGCTGAGCATAGGACTCTTTCGTAGACTGAGCGGCGAGATGATTAGGCTCAACCTGACCATAACCGTAGCCATTAGCTTTAACGAACTCGGCTTGGGAGGTTATGTGCTTATTAAGAAAATCACCAATCATTTTCTGTTTTCCTCCTTAAAAATTTCAGTTATCTAAATTCTTTTGAGTAGCACGAACGGCTTTTACCCAAGCAGGAACTGTCAAATCCTCGCCATCGTTATCACTATTTAAGTTATAAACAATGGGATTTTCAACCTGAACAGGTTGCTCATTCTCTACCTCATTGAAACTCACGTGATTGCGGAAGCAAGCAACGCAAAGTTTCGCTTCGATATCATCAAGCGAATAATTATCGACATTCGCGATAACATCTTTTTTATCTTCATCGTTGAGCATATAAAACTTACCAATAAGTTCCATTTTCTTTTCACGCTCAACGGTTAACTTAAACTCATTTAAACTATTCAGTTTATTTTTGAGTTCAGTATTAGCGGTTTCAAGTGCTTCATATTTAGCTTGAAGCTCAGCAAACTGTGTCTCCAAAGACTTACGAACATTATTAAGTTCAGTAATAGTGCCAAGAGCAGAAGAATAATTTGTTTCCGCCTCGGTCAATTTATCTTGAAGCTCATTATATGCGGTCTCGTCAATTGCGAACTGCGCCTGTGCGGGTTCCTCAATAACTTCTTCAACCGCTTCCTCCACAACGGGTTCTTCAACGGGCTCCGCAGAGCCTTTCTCAACATCCGTCTCAATTACCTCTTCGACGGTTTCGGCAACCGGCGGCTCTTCTTCAAGAGCAAATTCACCTGTCTATTCATTATGTTCACTGTTTTCAGAAAATTCCTCAACAACGGGCTCTACCTGAACAACGGGGTCTTCGTCAATGGTCTCATCATACTCGTCGCGTGGACCGCTTACATCAACAGAATGCTCGGTAGTAACACGCATACTTTCTGTGACGCATTTACCATCCTCTTGGCACGTAGTAGAACTCGCCTCTACAATATTGATTTCGCGAATAACATCATAACCCCAATCCTTTGAGTATTCAGTAGGCGTCGGGGCTTCGGCGACGAACTCATCTCCGTTAAAAGAATAGTTCATACGGAAAAAGGAATTATCTTTGTGAAGAACAGCAAACTCCTGATCTCCTTCTTTATAACACTCAACTAAATCATATTTATCTTCCTGATTGGCAAGATAATTTTCAATTGGTGTTTTATCGGGAGTAGAATTAACAGTATATTTAAACACTGGTGCTCCTCCTTCATTTTTCAAGATTTCCTTCATTTGATTCATCATATTTGCCCAATCAGCCTTAAATGAATCATCAAATGAAAACTGTATCGCAGATATTGACGCTCCCTCAAAACAAGGTTCAACGTCTTCTCCTAAAATACATAATTTTGACATAATTGCTTCATTTATAATGAAAAACTCGGGTTTTCCTTTAACGTCTTTTGACCAATGCGCATCCAAATGATCCTAATCTAATTCCATAGATTGATTATTACCTTTTTCAATAACGCGACGACATTCAGGATATTGACCGGTCCAAAGATAACCCTCCGTCATTAAGTATTCATGTGGAACTCCGTCATCTTCAAACCATTCAAACCAAACCTTCGCATTCATATCAACAAAACCATAAGGACGAGTAGTATCTTTAATCTCAAACTTACCATTTGAAATATCAATCATTCGATTATGTTCTTCAAAATCCTTTTTTTCTTCATTATAAAAACCAACTATCATGGCCCCGCGAACGGATTGCGCTAAATCGCCTTTTGCTGTATTTTTTGTTATTATGCTTTTGTTGCGATTCGGCTCATCGCCAACATAACAAACCTTAATAATACATTTACTAATTAAAGGATTTTTAAAATTTGGATCTATATCAATAAATTCAATCGGTCTATCAAGTTTAATGCTTGCGTGCAATTATATTCAACTCCTCTCCTTTTGGTTTAACTCTAAGACTCTAAATTCTATAAAGTCTTATCTGATTTTTCGCCCTCGTCTTTTGGTGGGCGTCCGACCTCTCCGCTTCCAGCGCCTATTTTTGCTTGCGCGTTTTGTAAATCCTCTCCGCTCATTGAAGAG
>ERZ827043.2415-NODE-2415-length-15860-cov-3.779627_pt1 | contig 15860 bp, 14 predicted proteins | sample MGYA00519923_ERZ827043 | MGnify/ENA primary metagenome ERZ827043 (study PRJEB31778, sample SAMEA3449251) | human gut metagenome | biome: human gut; feature: human-associated habitat; material: faeces | place: United Kingdom | collected 2010/2012 ...
TGGTAATACAATCGCTACGATTGCATGTCCATACAACCGTCCACAGATGGCTACCGTTCGTGCCGGTGTTATGCAGAAGATTGACCCAATTAAGGGTGCAAAAGCTGAAGTAATCGAGTACAATCCGGGATTCACTCCGGACAATAAATATGTTGAGATTCTTGATGTTGTGAAATCTGTAGCTGACACAGTAGATATCGCAGATGCTAAGATTTTGGTATCCGGCGGTCGTGGTGTTGGAAGCGAAGAAAACTTCAAACTTCTTCAGGATTTGGCAGATGTACTTGGCGGAACAGTAAGCTGTTCCCGTGCCGTTGTTGAGAATGGCTGGCTTCCGGTTGAGCGTCAGGTAGGACAGACCGGTAAAACCGTTCGGCCTAATGTATACTTTGCAATCGGTATTTCCGGTGCTATTCAGCACGTTGCAGGTATGGAAGAATCTGACATTATCGTTGCTATTAACAAAGACGAGACAGCTCCAATCTTTGATGTAGCTGACTATGGTTTGGTAGGCGATTTGAATAAGATTGTTCCTCAGTTGACAGAAATGCTGAAAGCAGAATTGGCTGAGAAAAACTAATCTTTAGGCGAGAAATCATTTGATAAACAATAAATTACAGTTTGTGGTTTATTGTTTTCTTTTCATTTGAGGGTGTTTAGGTGATGAAGAAAAAAAGTATATCAAAAACACTATGCGTTTATTGTAGAAAACCCGGAAGATGAATTTTGGGAAAAGTGTATGTCTTAGGACAGGATGGTACAAATCAAGTAGATTCGTATTTTTTTGTGTCGATTTAACAGAATAACAAAAATGTGTTTTTTATCATAAAGCACTGCTAGTTTGTCTGTTGGCAGTTATCATGACATTTTTATTAACTGCCTGCGGTGTAAGTGGCGACCAGATTGCTGTAAACAAGCCGTAGCATAAAGGCTCAAACGCCAAAAAACGAATTGCCGGTGTCTTGATTTGTGCAGGATTTATCGCTTCTGTGATTTGGAAACGAATTAAAGCAAAGAAAAATGGTTATCAGCAGAGTAACCTTTACGGTGATATTGCAAAATGTGTTATCATTACCGCAGTAGCAACCATTGCCTTTGATGTAATTTCTAAGAAAAAACAGAGTAGTAAATAACAACAAAGAAACACCTCGTGTGAGACGGGATAACGCAGAGCGTTATAGTCTCCCACGGGGTGTTTTTTTGTTGTTTTGTAATGTTCGAGGGGGAGGCTCATAGAGTGTAAAATTGCGTCAAAGGTTTGGATTTTTTTGGGTGGACATACTTTTTGGCAAAATGAGATGAAACGTATGACCGAAATATGTTGTTGGGGGAAAATAGAATAATTTTACTGCGTTAAATTTTAGGAAAATGATTTAAGCGGTTGAATGATATAATCGGTATCAGGTACTTTTGTTGCCGATGAAACCACAAACTTCTTTGGGATTATTGTATTTATTTTCTATTTTTATCGGCAACATAACAAGTTCTTTTCTAGGAGTAAGGAGAACTTAAAATTTCAAAAAAGAAGAGGAGGGTTTTCTATGAAGAAAACACACAAAAAGCAAGTAGCTTTATTAACACTGTTAGCAATGGTTGTTTGTACAATGTTTTGTACAAACACAGTTAAAGCAGATACCGACTTACCATGGGATGAATCCGAAGTAGTAGAAACATCCACATGTGTAGTTAATGGTGTAGAACGGAGTTTAATTATTCTTAAAGATTCATCAATTTATTTAAAAATTGGTGATTCCTCTCCTATTTCTGTATATTTTGATTCCAAATCAACAAAATTTGACCAATACGGAACAATATGGATTATTGATTCTCTAGATACTGCTATATGTTGGTGGAATTATGATTTGTCACCTGATGATATTACATTTCACCCAATTAATAAACCAACTGCAGAAAATCCCAAAGCTTTTGTTGATGATGTTGAGTCATTAGTTCTTGACGAAAACAATCAATTTGTTGTAGGTTACAAAACATTTTCAGGTCAGACTTATCCAATATTGACATTGGATGAGATGAAAGAAATTTTAAAAGATTCATCATCGACACCAACACCTACACCATCAAACATTCCTACCCCTACTCCAACTGTTCCCGCAGCTACTCCTAATGTTCCTACTCCTTCTGTTCCAACAGTTAGCCCTGTTGCTACTCCCCCAACCACAAGTACTCCTGCCGTTACCCCAAAAACAACCGTAACACCAAAAGTATCTGTGAAGAAGAAAGCCGGTTATAACTGTCTTTCTCTGGGAAGTAAAATTACAAGTAAGTATAAACTTACTAAAGGAAAACTAACTTGGAAAGGAAGCAGTAAGAGTAAGAAGTATTCTGGAATCAAATCAGCTGCTTTTATAAAGAAGAGTGGTAACCTTGTCTTCTTAACTAAAAAAGGTAAAGTATACACCTTATCTCCTAAAGGGAAGAAAAAGTGTATCGTTAAGAAGAAGGCCAAAAAACTTATCTTAAAAAATAAGTTTGCAGTAAAGGTTAAGGTAGGTAAGAAGTTTATTAACATAGCTAATAAGTAAAAATTTAAATGCTAAATCCTAGGAGAGGAAATGATTTTATTGTTTCCTCTCCTTTATACGTTAGGGATAAATTATGTCATACCTATGTGGATAAATTAAGCACTTTGTGATATTATGTAATATAATTAAGAGAAAGGGAGGGGTAAAATGGATTTAAATAAGAGTAAAATTAGATTAAAAAGTCAAGAAGAGATTGACAAGAAGCTACAGGAATTTAGTGGTCGGGAACATTTATATTCAATTGCGCTTTTTGATATTCTTGGTTTTTCTAATTTTGTACAGAAAAATGGTACAGATACAATCATGGAATTGTATACGAAACTATTGGATTTGATAAATAGACGGGCATCATCATATGACAATGTAGGTGATTTTGAAGTGAGTGTTGCACCTGTTCCAACATCGTCAGATTGGAAAAATAATCATTTGGCGGCTGATGCTAATGGATATGTACAGGTTTGCCATTTTAGTGATACATTTTTGATTTATGTCAATTATGAATTCGTTAAACAGCCATGGCTATTAGCAGATCAAATAAAAGAAGAGTTTCCTTTGCTGATAGGAGAAGCGGGAACCCAATTTTCGGTTGATTTTTTTCCAACCATCATATCTATATATCTTTTTTGCAGTTATGTATGGATTTTTTTTGTCAGTCAATTATTGAGGGGATACCATTGAGAGGTTGTATTTCTACTGGTATTGCAATGATGGACCAATATAAGTCAATTTATTTCGGAAATCCCCTAGTAGAGGCTGCAAGAGGTGAGCCTGCTCAAAATACGCTTGGTGTTGCTTTTGGAAAGAGTTTTAACAATTACCATCCTGTATATAATAAATATTATATTCCGTATTTGGGACACATTAAAGAAAATGATAATAAAAATGTTTTTTTAAGTCCTATGATGTTAGATTGGGCGAGATATTGGAGGACATCACCAAATTATAAGAATAAATCAGTTATTGAATATATTAATAGAATGAACACCCAGACTGAATTTACTTCCTATTATGAAAACGCTATCAAATTTTATGATTTTTCAGAAAAACATGAAGATTGGGTAAATCAGATTAATAGAAAAAATATGGGAGACATTCTAGATTATTATAAGAGGGTTAAACAGTGGTATAATTCAGTGATATAAGGGAGGTGCTAATATGTCACTAGCGAAGATAAAAAAATTTACAGATAATAGGCTGACAATGAATGATGCTATGGATGAACTCCTTTCAAAACTGGATGTGGCTATAGATGACATGGAACAGGGAAGAGTTCAGCCAATTGATGATGCATGGAAAGAAATCAATAGAATATAGGGGGGAGATAGACAAAAGATATAATGTTGTAATTGCCGAAAGTGGTAAAATTGATATCATTAAGAAGTCCAACTCTATGCAGCCGTAATTTTTTTACGGCTGCATATTGTAAAATGATTCAAAATTGAGTATACTATTATTAGAATATCCGCAGAGAATGTTTGAAAGGATGGTATATTATATGCTAAAAAAATTTGTACTAAGTAATTTTAAGAATTTTAGAGATGAAATAAAAATAGATTTTGAGGACATTGCAGGTTATCAGTTTAGTACGGATTGTATTTCAGATAATATAATTACTAAGATGCTTATTTATGGAAAAAATGCAACCGGTAAAACCAATTTGGGAAAAGCGCTTATCGATATCGTTTATTTGATGATTGTTGAATCGGTATATGTCGAAAATTCCATGATGCTTAATGCAGATTCGTCGGAAGATTATGCCAAATTTTCTTATACATTTGGATTTGGTGATGACGAAATCGTTTATCAATATACACGCTTTTCAAATCGAGAACTTCGAGATGAAGAACTTATTATAAATGGAATTTCTGTATTTAAGTGTGACTTCCTTAGAGGAGAGTATGAGTTTATTAACTTAAAATATATTGATGCGGAAACTGCAAATGTAGAGCGGTATTTACAGTCGTTAGAAGTAGAGGAAACAGTAGAAGAGAATAGAAAAGCTAGATTACCATTCCTTAAATGGTTAATTGGTAATGTGGCATTAAAAAACGATTCGGTATTAAATCGTTTAATAAATTATGTTAGAGGAATGATGATGATTACCATTGGAAATGGAATGTCATATCGTTCACGAAGAATGAATGATGGTTTCTTTGAGTATTTGGAGGATTCAGAGAATTTAAATGATTTGGAAGAATTTTTTAATGAAATGGGGATAGAGTGTAAGCTTGCATTAAAAAAACTGCCGGATGAACATAACGAACTCTATTTTGCCCATGAGAAATTAATTCCTTTTTTGAGTAATGCATCAAGTGGAACCTTAGCGCTGCTTACTTTATATCGTAGGCTTATCTTTCGCGTAAAAGAAGCTTCATTAGTATATCTGGATGAGTTTGATGCCTTTTATCATTATGAAATGGCTCAGAATGTGATACAATTTCTTAAGAAAAAATATCCACGCTGCCAGATTATTATGACATCACATAATACAAATTTGATGACGAATCGCTTAATGAGACCGGATTGTTTGTTTATCTTGTCAAGCAGTGGAACTTTGACATCGTTGTGCAATGCGACACAGCGTGAACTAAGAGAGGGCCATAATCTTGAAAAGATGTATATCAGTGGGGAGTTTGAGAAATATGAGTAAATACAAAGTGCAAGAGAGAAAACGAAATCAGACATTGTTGATTGTAGAAGGAAATCATGAGAAAAATGAATTGTTTTGGCTTATTTTTAAATGTTTTCCGGAAGTAGACATTGATTTGAATAATGTCTGGATATATGGCACCAATATTTATATGCTTTACGAGGATATTGTAAACATGTATGGACATGATTGGGTTGAAGAAGAAATAGATGTTGATTTGCCATTTGTAATCAGCAAGAAAAAGACACCAGATAACGTGCGATATAAAAATGATTTTACGAAAATATTGCTGGTATTTGATTATGAAAGACACGATACAAATTTTTCGGAAAGAAAAATTATGCAGATGCAACGCAAATTTTCTGATGTGACTGATATGGGACAATTGTACATAAATTATCCCATGATAGAATCATATCAACACTTAGTTTCGATTCCGGATATAAATTATGAGGGCAGAAAAGTACCTGTTTCTTTGCAGCCGGGAAGTAAATATAAGGAACTTGTTAGGAAAGAGTCTATCATTCAAAAAATTGTGGAATTTCCACATAGATTAGATGATTTACTGAAAAAGCATTATGGAATAGGCGATAAAGAAATTCGCCAAAGGTGTTGTGATAGTGTTCTTGCATTAACGGACAAAGATTGTATAGAAGAAAGCTTAGAGAAAATTCTGCAAAATATTATACCATATGACAAAGCTAAAACATTAAAATTTCAGTTAAAGGACTGGATAAACAAAGCTGAGTACGCAAATACCAAAAAGACATATTGGCAGTATATGAGGAATCTTTTCGCTAAAATTATTTATCATAATATTTGTAAAGCAAACCTTATTTTGCGAGATACATATAACATACAACCGGAACAATATAAGGAATGTTTTGAAAGTATTGATTTAGTAGCAGTCTTGGAAAAACAAAATGCGTTAAGCAGTATAGATTCCGGATTCATATGGGTTTTAAACACATGTATTTTTGTTGTGGCGGACTATAATTTTGCATTATTACAGAAACAAAACAATTTGTAAGTGGTAAACAAAGGAGGACAAAATGGGTTCAGATTGTACAGTACCAATTGATGATGGCTTACTTAACATTCGAGTTGGCGCGATTATTTGCAGAGGAAATGAATTTCTAATGATGGAAAATGATAAAGACCCTTTTCTATATTCCGTTGGCGGCCGTGTAAAATTTGGAGAGACAGCGCAAGAGGCAATTGTGCGGGAAGTGCTTGAGGAAACAGGGACACAGATGGAAATTGACAGGTTGGGATTTGTTCATGAAAATTATTTTTATCTGGACGAGCCGGGCAGAGAGAATCAAGTAGTTTATGAAATTTCGTTCTATTTTTATATGAAAATGCCAGAAGATTTTTCTCCGGTTTGCGAGAGTTTTACGGGGAGCAATCACAAAGAACGATTGGTGTGGCTGACGATGGATGGTGATGAGAAAATTTATCCTGAATTTTTCCGGACGGAATTAAAACAGCCATGTGGCTTTGTAAAGCATATGTGCACGGACGACAGAAGATAAATTATTTTTTTGCCTCTAATTTTCCGGTTGACGCTTTTTTGTGAAAAAAGTAAAATAGATTTGTAATTTAATTACGGAATAGGAGGACTAAGAAACATGAAAATTGGTATTTTAGGATATGGTAACCTTGGACGAGGCGTGGAATGTGCAATTAAGCAGAATCCGGATATGGAGCTCGCTGCGGTATTTACGAGACGTGCGCCGGAGACAGTATCCATTTTGACAGAGGGAGCAGCTGTTTGTTCTGTTGATGATGTAGAGCAGTGGAAGGATAAGATTGATGTTATGATTCTCTGCGGCGGAAGTGCTACGGATTTGCCGGAGCAGACACCAAAATATGCAAAGATGTTTAATGTCGTAGACAGTTTTGATACACACGCAAGAATCCCGGAGCATTTTGAAAATGTTGATAAGTCTGCAAAAGAAAGCGGACATGTTGGTATTATTTCCGTGGGCTGGGATCCGGGAATGTTTTCTTTGAATCGTATGTATGCGAATGCCATTTTGCCGGAGGGACGTGATTACACATTCTGGGGCAAAGGAGTTAGTCAGGGACATTCGGATGCAATCCGCCGCGTGGAAGGTGTAAAAGACGGCAAACAGTATACAATTCCGGTAGAGGCTGCATTGGAGGCTGTGAGAAATGGTGAAAATCCGGAACTTACAACCAGACAGAAACATACCAGAGAGTGTTTTGTTGTATTAGAGGATGGTGCGGATGCCGCAAAGGTAGAGGAAACTATTAAAAATATGCCGAATTATTTCTCAGATTATGACACGACGGTTCATTTTATCAGTGAGGAAGAATTGAAAGCAAACCACAGTGGTATTCCACATGGAGGATTTGTAATTCGTTCCGGAAAAACAGGCTGGAATCAGGAAAATAGTCACGTAATTGAATATAGCTTGAAACTTGATTCAAATCCGGAATTTACTTCCTGCGTTATCGTGGCTTATGCGCGGGCAGCATATCGTCTGTACAAAGAAGGACAGAACGGATGCAAGACAGTATTCGATATTGCTCCGGCTTATTTAAGTGCCAAAGATGGAGCAGAACTTCGCAAAAATCTGTTGTAAAAAATGTGTATTGCTAGAAATTAATCATAATAATTACCCCCGGTTTCATGATAAGAATCCGGGGGTTGATTTTACAAAATGATAGATAAACAGATACCAACAGCAACAACACCTACCATGATAAGTGCGGCTATGCGGTGTCCCATTCGGCGGCTTTTGACGCTGCTGTCCGAAAAAGACATATGTTTGATTATTTCAACGGCTTTTTCCACATTTTTTTCATCGACATAAATTTCAAATACTGGTTTTGCCATCCGGGCTGTGATGGATGTTTCGATGATTTCATGTTTTTTAGCAAAAATGTGATTGGCTTCGAGTTCGGAAATAATCTGGTCTGCTTCTAAAAAGTTTTCTGCAAGATAAATTTTAGTCATAGCTGTCTACCCCCTTTTCTTATAATAACTTTATTATACATAAAAAGTAAAATAATGACAACCGTTTTATTTATAAGAACACAAAAAACTGGGCAATCTAAAAATAAAAACGGAGGACAGAAAAATGAATCAAAAGGATAATTTCAAAAGCACTCTTCCGATGGTTGCACTGGATGAAATCCCACAGCCGTCAGAGAATGCAAAAGAAATTGTTGGACTTGTGAAAGCGCAGGGCAAAGTAACCGGCTATAAGCTTTCGGATGGACAAATGGTAAGTAAGAGTGAAGGAGTTGCTATGGCAAAAGCGGGCGATATTCAGGGCGTGGGCGTAGCGCACCGTGGGGATACAGAGTATTTAAAGGCACTTCCGGATGGAAAGGAGACGAATAATCTCAGCAGCCTGCCAACTGTGCGGTGACAAGTTCAAGGACAAGGAAAATCAAATTATATTTTGTAAAACATGCAATATATTTTTTTGAATTTGCAGCGCTGGTTTTTTTGTAGTATTCAAGAGAAATCATACTTGCCATAGAAGCAATTAAAGTTCCTAAGCCGCCAATATTTACACCAATTAAAAGGGCGGTACTATTTTGGGTAAATTTAGATAACAAGATGGCGGCAGGAACGTTGCTTACAATCTGGCTGACGAGGATGCCGCCACCAATTTCCCTTCCGGAAATGATGTGGGATAAAAAACTGTTTATCCATGGAATCTGTGCAATATCCCCAACAAGGATAAAAAGGCAGACAAATTTGATTAATAAGTTAAAGTTAATAGTTCGAAATGTTTTTTTGTCGAAAAGAAAAAGGCTGGCAAGAACTAGAATAAAGGTCACATAATGGGAAACAATTCGAAGGATGTTCAAAAGGCACCAAATAAATAATAAAATAAAAACAAGGCTCCAAAATCTTTTGTACTTAAGAGATTTTGAAAAGCTATTTTCTTCATCGACTGTTATTGCTATTTTTTCCTTTTTAAAATTAAAAAAAATGAGAGCCAGTAAAAAGAGAAAGGCGACGATTCCGTAAGGAAGTATGGCAGCGTAAAAAGAGCCAAGTGTCATTTGATAATTTTGGAATAAATAAACATTTTGTGGGTTACCGATTGGCGTCATCATACTGCCCATATTAGCTGCAATTGTTTCTAACACAAGAAGTTTAATTAACAAATCATTGCGGTTTAATCGGTTTAGAATGCCAATGGAAAAAGGAACGAGCACGATGAGTGCAACGTCATTTGTTAAAAGCATACTAAGAAAAAAACATGCGCCAATAAGAAAGAGAGCAAGTTTAGATGTGTTACCTGTTTTATTTAAGAAAAATGTTGTGAAATTGTCAATATAACCCAACTTGGTTATACCGGCGACAACACCCATCAGGCTGAAAAGTAAGCCAAGTGTTTCAAAATTAATTTGTCCAATTGTATATTGATAAAAAATTTCCATAGTGTAATACCTCTTTATAATAATCCAATTATGTATCGGCTAACTTCGGAAAAAAATAAAGTGATTAAAATTATTTGATTCTTGGTTGACAAATGCATACCTATCAAGTATTATAAAGATAAGGTATACAAATGATTACCAAAAGGAAAGGAGATTACTTATGGGGGAAATTCATTTATCAGATGCAGAATGGGAGATTATGAATTGTCTGTGGAACAAACCGAATCAAAAAATCAGCGAAATTGTTATTGCGTTAAGTGAAAAGAAAGCGTGGGATAAACACACGGTGATAACGCTTTTGAACCGGCTGGAGAAAAAGGGAGCAGTGGCATTTGAGAGAAATGGACGCGCCAAAGAGTATTATCCGTTAATTTCACAAAAAGAAACGGTAAAGCAGGAGACGGAGCAGTTTTTTAAGCGTGTTTGTCAGGGCAGTTTACGGTTAATGGTCAATTCTTTTCTTAGCAGCAAGGCGGTTAAGAAAGAAGATTTGGATGAGTTATATCGTATGTTAGATGAAGCAAGAGAGGGGAATGAATAATGTTTGAATTTATATTGGAATGTCATCTTTTGATGCTTTTTCTGATTTTATTACGGGCTTTGTTTGGCTCCTTCCTTTCCGCAAAAATGCGTTATGCCTTGTGGCTATTTATTCCGCTTCGTTTTTTACCGTTTGGGTTGTTATTCGGGGCAGGAAAGCAGATTATTTTGGTAAATCTGATTGGGAAAATACTAGCTATGCTGCCACAGGTTTCCTTTGCCCGGTTTGACGCTTCTGCTATCCGTATTCCGGTCTGGCTTATGGTTATGTGGACGGTGGGAAGTGTACTTGTGCTTGTTTGGCAGTGGTTCGTAAATTTTCGCTTTGAAAAGAAATTATATGAAGAAAGAGAAAAACTTCCGCAGGATACGGCAGCTTACCCGGTCTATCTGGTAAATGATATTGCATCGTCCTGTGCATTTAAAATACATGGCGAAAAAGCGATTTATGTAGGGCGGAAGGCGGCCAATGATTTGGAAGTTTTTCAGGCGGTTATCAAACATGAAACCAGTCATTTGGATTCTGGGGATTTGTTTTTTGGAAAAGTTCGAATGCTTTTGACAGCGGTCTTCTTTTTTAGTCCGATTGCATGGCTGGCAGCCGTATTATCAAAAAGGGACTGTGAGATGGCGTGCGACGAGCGGACAATTAATCGCATGGGAATTGCAAAAGAAGAATACGGAAAAATCTTGCTGGATTTGACAGCGGAAAGATTAAATACAGACGTATTATTCTGCCATGCAGTTATGATTTCACCTTCTTCTTATGGATTAAAGGTTCGAATTAAAAATGTTTTGTCAAAGCAGAGAAACAAAAAAAGACAGATTCTGATGGGGATTTTGGTTGTGCTGTTTTGCATTGGAACATGTTTTTATGAAATTCCATTTTTACATAATATGAATCAGGAAGAAACGATTCGGCAGTACGTTTTTTATTGTAACCAGGAATACTTTATGGGACTGCAAAAAATATGTGTACCGGAGAAGATGGATTATTTTTTTCATCCTAAAGTTACCGGAAAAATTGTTTCCCTTAACAAAACGAGTGAGAATTCGGAAGAGGTTTTGTATCAGGTTGTGACAGAAGACAAAAAAGGATGCAAAAAGAAACAGTCCATTTGCTTAGTGCAAAGAGAGCAGTGGAAGGTAAAGCCGTGGTCAGAAGCAAACGTCCCTTTTCAATATGATGTTGTTAAGAATAAGATTCGCATTAAAGCCTATATTGGCAAGGAAGATGTAATTTCCGTGCCAGAGAAGATAGAGGGAAAAACAGTCAACGAAATTCGGTCGGGTGCATTTAAGAATTGTAATGTGAAAAAAATTACGATTCCCGCCTCGGTAGAAACAATTGGCTCTATGGCATTTTTTAACTTGCCGGACTGCGAGGAGATTACAATTGGAAATAAAATGGCTCTCAAATCCGATGACATTTTCAAAAGATGTCCCAAATTAAAAGAGGTCAACACGAAAGGAAAGGGAACGATTGTCTGGTTTATTGGAAATAGTTTGATTGAAGATGGAAATCTGGATACCTATTTTCAGGATATCTGTGACCAGAAAAAGGAGCCGGTGATTCATTACACAAATACAGGAAGCGGTTACATGGTAATGGACCATTTGAATGATTTTCAAAAGGATTTGCCGGAAACGGCATATCTGACAGCAGATGTAATTCTTATCCAGCCACTTCACGATTATGAGGCAATGATGGTTTCCACTCTTTCTGATAAATGCCGCAAAGATGTAAAAATTTATTCGCTTGGAACCATTTACACGAGATATAGAAATTACTGTAAATTTAAAAATGATTTTTCAAAACCGCTTGCTGGGTTTACACCGGGTGGTGATTTGTGTGATGATCTTGTCCAGAGAAAGATACTCAAGCACTATGATATTCAGTCAATGGATGAAGTTCATCCAACATACTTAAATGGATTTATTTCCGGAGCGAGTATTTACAAGGAACTTTTCCATGGAAAGGTTTTGGATATTGATTACAAAAAAATGAGTTATGCGCTTGATTCTTTCATCCCCGGCAAGACCGATAAAGAGCGGGAAGAAAAAATGAAAGAGATTTTGGATGCCGCACAGAAATTTGATGTGAAGGAATATCAAAAGAGCGGGCGTGGATATTATGGGTATTCGGAGAAGATAAAGCGAGGGGCGTAATATAGCTTGCAGAAAAAATGTAAACTTTCGACAAAATCATGCAAAAACATTACCAGTAGTTCCTTAAAATGGAATTACTGTTCCTTTTCAAATAAACTTTTCTCTATTATAATAAAAAAATGAACGAATAAATAGAGAGGAGAGTTTAATTATGAAAATAACAGAAAGAAAATGCAAACAAATTGTTGGCGGAGCGGCCGCGGCGGCACTGCTGCTATCGGGAGTGCATTTACCGGGGGCGGCATGGAAAGAGGTAAAAGCGGATACCGTATCAGTCAACGCGAAGATTACCAAGGAGCTAATCAATAAAAGAAACCGGTTCCTTAAGCAGTTTGTATTATCCGATGGAAGTTTTACGGCAGTCGCGTATTCGATGCCGGTTCACTATAAAAAGAAGGGCGTATGGAAAGAAATTGATACAACAATGAAAAAAGTGGGAAAGAAAAAATATCAGACAAAATCTACGGATTTAACCATTCAAGTATCAAAAAAATCCAATAAAAAATCGGTGATTACCCTAAAACGTGGTTCCAATTCTATATCGTGGGCTTTGAAAGGGGAAAAAGTCAAATCAGCAAATGTAAGAATCAGCAATCCCAAGAAAACCAAACAAACCGATGTATTAAACCAAAATATTGTTTCTTACTCCAAAGTGTTAAAAAACACAAGCATCACCTATAACATTTTCCCGGAACGTGTACAGGAAGTCATTACCGTGTCGAAAAAGCAGAAGGCAAAGAAGTGGACGTTCAAAATTAATGCAGAAAAAATGAAAATCAAGGTAAAGGGAAATCAGGTATATTTCAAAACGAAAAAGGGCAAGAAAAAATACCAGCGTCTGCATACAATTGTGACCGATGCCAACGGAGTTTCTACTTCTAAAGTAAAAGTGAAATATAACAAGAAGAAAAAGACACTTACCGTGACCCCATCAAAGAAATGGTGGAACAGTAAAAAGAGAAAATTCCCGATGGAGATGCGAACTAGTTATCTGACGGACAAACACAGCAGAAATGTAAAAGTAGGAGCAGCCTACAGCGGAGCACCAAACGGAACATTTACCTATGATAAATCACTGCTTTTACAGGCGAATAAATGTATTGGATTTACTAAAATGACAAATTTGGCAGAATTTAGTAATCCAAATGTGAAGATACGAAGTGCATCGTTACATATTCTAAATAAAAAGACATTAAAAATGGGTGCGGGCAAAACGTATGATATTGATGTGCACAAGGTAAAAGAAAGCTGGTCAAGTAAAAAGCTTACTTATAATAATCGTCCGGCATACGAAGAAGTGTCCGGAGCTAAGGTTAGCATCCAGAAAAAGGGCAGTTATGCTTGTAACGTGACGGATATTGTGAAAGCATGGCAAAAAGGAGAGTCAAACTACGGTGTGTCACTGGTGTCTAACAATGCCAACCGCACATATCAGGCGGAATTAGACAGAAATCCGTATTTTACCGTGAATTATGAAGTGGTAGGATTTGATGGAGCTGTTCAGTTAAAAGAAAATGAGCCAATTACCAGAGATATTATCACAGAAGGTCAGGAAAACTATTTCTACTTTGACACGGAACCGGGCATTGCGTATGAGGTATATACCGATTCTGCCATTGATACGCAGGCAACCATGTATGACGAGAGTAAAGAGCGGGTTGGTTATGCGGATGATACCGGAACGAACAAAAACTTTTCTTTTGTGGGCAGTTACAACAAAAGACGTTATATAAAGGTTAGTGCGAAAGACAAAGCAACCGGCAGTTATACGCTGCATTTGAAAAAACGTTTTGCCATTCCGGAAGTAAACGGAATGAAGGGACAGGATAAATATACACTTACATGGAATTCGATAGAGAATGCGAAGGAATATCTGGTATGTGTGTATGACGGTGGAAAGAAAATCAGCGAAACAGTAGTAACCGGTACGAGTTACGAGTATGTATATACGAATGCAACAAGTGGAAAGATACTTGGCTTTACTGTTACAGCTAGAGAAAGTGAAGCCTTAACAGGCGAGAGTTCCAAAATGATTTACAGTGCAGACAGTCAGTCCGAATGGGTCTATCAGACACCAATGTTGAAAACACGGAAGAACGCATCTTCGGTAACAGTAAATGATAAAATTTATGTATTGGGTGGTGAAAATGAGCAAGGTGCCTGCAAATCTTTCGCAGCATATGACACGAAGAAAAAGGTATGGGAAGAACTGCCAGAATATCCGGGTTCGGAAACCGGAATCTGCAAAGCATCCCTGATTTCGTATAAGAATGAAATATATGTTATTGGTGGTCAAACCGGTACAGGTGCGAATGCAGCAGCACTCAAGCATATTTATGTATTTAATGCGGAATCCAAAAAATGGACAACAAAAGCAGATATGAAAGAAGCAAGAACCAATTTGGCAACAGCTGTTTGCGGAGGCAAAGTATATGTTTTTTCGAAGGCTGGGGCAACGGATAAATTAGATGTATATGACTTAGATGCGGACACATGGGAAAGTGCTGTTATGCCGGGAACCAGTACGATTCTTGGTGCAGTTTGTGTGGATAACCGTATATTTGTGTTGAAGGAAGAAGGGGAGGGCATATATTGGGTCGAGTATCTTCCGGAAGATAATGCTTTTGAAGAAGCCGGAATCGTGTGCCCTTATACAACTTCAGCTCACTTTGCTACACCAGTGGTCATCAGTGGAAAAATTTATATGGTAAAGGAAACGGAAACAAAGAATGTTTTTGTATATGATGCTTATTCCGATGAGTGGGGCGAAATTTCAGCAATGAATTTAACCAAGAAGGAATCGTTGCTTTCTGTCTGTGAAAATGAACTTTACAGCATGGGTGGCGAAATGACAGGCTTTGGTGTGTTGGATGTGGTAGAGCAGTATACAATCAAAGCTCAAACGATAAAAAAGCAGATGACAATTAATCAGGGAGAAATTTACGAACTACAGGTAACTGCCGGAAAGTTAGCGAAAGCTCAGAGTCAGATTGTAACATTATCCGTTGATCCTGATAAACTGAACTTTCAATCCGCATCTTCTTTTGAGGAAGAAGCGGATTTGAAAGAGGGAGTTGATGGGGTAAAACTCTTAAAATATCAACCGAAAAAAGGCGTTATGGTTCTAAAGTTGACAGGAAGCATGGAACGAGGGAATTCTTGTGAAGCCTATCAATCGGTTCCGGTAGAAGCTAAAATGGATGGAAAGACAACCGTTGAAATTACTTTGACCGAAAGAAAACAGGCTTAGAAAGAAGGAGAGTTCATGACAAAAGAACGATGGATAGTTGTTGTCAGCATTATGATGTGCATTCTTGGATGTGTTTGCTTTTGGCTGGTACAAAAAAATATCCATAAAGAACAGCAAACGAAAACAGAAGAGAAAAGTATTTATAAAACTTTGAGTGAATCGGATAAAAAGGCTGCGGACATTTATGCAAAACTTTATGAAGAGTCTGCGGAAAATGTATCGCGGATATATCAAAAGACAAACGACTGGGAAAAGACAAATAAACAGCTGGAAAAAG
>ERZ827043.2416-NODE-2416-length-15859-cov-3.228803_pt1 | contig 15859 bp, 12 predicted proteins | sample MGYA00519923_ERZ827043 | MGnify/ENA primary metagenome ERZ827043 (study PRJEB31778, sample SAMEA3449251) | human gut metagenome | biome: human gut; feature: human-associated habitat; material: faeces | place: United Kingdom | collected 2010/2012 ...
AGGTGTGCTATCAGGATAATTTATTATAAAAAATTAAATAATCTGATGCTGCAAGATTGTATCAATATGGAAAAAGAGTGATAATTATAGAGTTGTCTGTTAATTTCCATAAAGAATTTACGGATTACATTGCCGGCTCAATTAAACATGTCTATTACAACGATAAAATTATTGTGGCGCAGCAAGACTCCTTGGGACAGCCTACATGGTATATTATCCAACCCCGGGAATACGATTATTTGAACGGCGCATGGGATGACAGGATCATAGGCCCAGTCAGCACCGAACAACGCGACAGCGTGCCGAGAAAGGCCAACATCCGCATGCAAGACCTGCGGCATAACGATTACACGACCTGGCGCTTCCCAAAGGATTAAAATGGGTTCCGAATAACGGAAATGCATCCGGCCTTAAATATTTTGAGCATTCCCCTATTACGATACTACGACACACCCGGACTCGCAGGACGAACCCGGGGGTGTCTATGATATGGATATCCCCTACCGGGTGCTGAACTTGTAGACACAGACATGGCGGTAGCGCTGGCCGGAGCCGAGCACCGTCGAGGGGAAGCCGGGATGGTTGGGGCTGTCGGGGAAATGCTGGGTTTCGAGCGCCAGCGAAGCGCGGCGGCCGTAGGATTTGCCGCCCTTGCCGACCAGGGAGCCGTCGAAGAAATTACCGCCGTAGAACTGGATGCCCGGTTCGGTCGTCCAAACCTCCATATAACGCCCCGCAGCGGGTTCATAGACCGTAGCCGCCAGCTCCAGGTCATGGGTGCTCCTGCGCGACAGCACCCAATTGTGGTCGTAGCCGTGGCCGTGGCGGAGCTGTTCGAAATCGGCATCGAGGCGCGACCCGATCGGTGCCGGACGGCGGAAATCCATCGGCGTGCCTTCGACGGGCATCAGGCGACCGGTGGGGATGAGCGTCGAATCGACGGGCGTGAAGAAATCGGCTGCGATCATCAGCTCATGGTCGTTGATCGGCGGCCCGCCCGCCCCGTGCAGGTTGAAGAACGAGTGGTGCGTGAGGTTGACGACCGTACGGCGGTCGGTCGCAGCCTCGTGTGTGATGACGAAGCTGTTGTCGTCGGTCAGCTCGTAGGTCATCGTAACCTTCAGGTTCCCGGGGTATCCCTGATCGCCGTCGGGCGAGAGGCAGGCCAATACGATCTTCTGCGGCGTCACCTCGACGACATCCCACACAACCATGTCGAAGCCCTTGGCACCGCCGTGCAGGCTGTTGGGGCCGTCGTTCAGAGGCAGCGTATACTCCTTCCCGTCGAGCGTAAATCGCCCTGCGGCGATACGATTGCCGTAACGGCCGATGGTGGCGCCGAGGAACCGCTCTCCGGTTTGATCGACGTAAGCGCCGAGATTGTCGTGCCCCAGCACGATGTCCGCGAAATTGCCGTCGCGGTCGGGCACCCACAATTCGACGACGCGGCCGCCGAAATTGGTCACCGTCATCTCCAGCCCGCGGGCATTCCTCAACGTGTAAAGGTCGGTCGCCTTGCCGTCCACCGTGGAGCGGAAGGCGGCACGCGAGACCTGCGAATGCCGCTCGGAGCCGCATCCGGAAAGCATTCCTGCCATAAAAAATACGATTAATAAGTTCTGTTTCATTTTATTCGGTTCGGGAGCCCCCGCCCGGGGCCGACGGCGCCTGCCGCCGGACAGGGTGCTGTCAGTCGGTTACGACGGGGATGCGGATCAGCGTGAACGAGTGCGCCGGGAAGGCATAGGTGAACCGGTCGCCCCGCGCCTGTGCCTCTTTGGTCACGGTTTTCACGGCCTGACGGGTCATCGAGTTCTCGGCCTTGATGTCGGGGCCGTTGACCTCGTATACCGTCGCCTTGCCGCCGAAACGTCCTGTCTGGCAGAGGATGTCGGTCGTGATGGCCTGCTCCCGGTGGCGGTTGGTGACGTTCACGATCACTTCGCCGGCCTCGTTGTCATAGGCCGCCGATACGTCGAGGTAAGGGATCCGCTCCCCGCCCAGCGCATAGGTGTCACAGTCGACGAAGGTGTCGAGCGACGTGCCGTGGCAATGCGTGGCGAAGAGCTGCAACGGGTAGAAGATCGTCTGGTACCACGAACCTTCCTTGGTGGAGAAGATCGGGGCGATGACGTTGACCAGCTGCGCCATGTTGGCCATCTTGACCACATGGGCGTTGCGGACGAAGATGTTGAGGAAAGTCGATACCACCAGCGCATCTTCGAGGTTGTAGACCTCCTCGTTGCCCTCCTCGCCCTTGGCGCGGTACCATACGTTGTACTCGTCGAAGGCGATGTAGATCGGATCCTTGCGTTCGGCCTTGGTCATCGCCTCGGCGATCAGTCCCTCGGTGATGCGGATAGCCTTCTCGGCGAAGCGCGTCGTGGCCATGAACTTGTAATAATCGTTGCTCCGGTTCTCGACGTAGTTGTGCAGGGCGATGTAGTCGGCGTGGTTCTTCAGGTACTCCAGCACGGTACGGTTCCAGTCGATCCAGTTGCCGTTGTAGTCGCTCGACCCGGCCACGACGAGTTTGATGTCCCGGTCGATCCACTTCATCAGCTTGGCCGTCTCGAGGGCGAACTTGCCGTAATCCTCGGCGTTCTTGTGCCCCATCTGCCACTGGCCGTCCATCTCGTTGCCCAGGGCCCAGTATTTCACCTTGTGGGGTTTCTCGTAGCCGTTACGGCGGCGCAGGTCAGACCAGTAGGTGCCTTTCTCGACATTGCAGTACTCGACCCAGTTGCGGGCTTCGTCCATCGTCCCCGTGCCGAGGTTCACGCAGAAATAGGGCTCGGTCGCGGCACGGCGGCACCACTCGACGAACTCATCGGTGCCGAACGCGTTGCTCTCGCGGAAGCCCCATGCCAGGTCGATGCGCGTCGGGCGTCCGGCCTGCGGGCCGATGCCGTCCTCCCAGTGGTAGCCCGAGACGAAGTTGCCGCCCGGCCAGCGCACCAGCGATGTGCGAAGCGCCCGCGTCGCTTCGAGCACGTCCCGGCGGTAGCCCTTCTCGTCCGAAAGGGGCGATCCGGGCTCGTAAAGCCCGCCGTAGATGCAGCGGCCGAGGTGCTCGACGAAGTTGCCGTAGATATTCCGGTCGATTTCGCCCTTTTGGCGTTCGATGTCGACCTTGATTCGGGCATTGCCCGTTTTCCCGCGCGCCCAAAGCCCGCCGGGGATCAGCACGGCGGCCACGAGCGCCGCCAGCATGGTTCTTTTCAGATTCATAGTCTTCGGTTTTTCAGGGTTATTCATCCAGCACCACGATCGTATAGGAGTAGGGCGCTATGTCGACAGTCTGCGCAGCCCGGGCCGGCAGTTCCCGCCCGACGGGGGCGATGCGGCGCGGCTCTTCGGGGGTGTTCACCGCGTCGAGGTCGCCCGAGAGCGAAACCATGCGGGCTTGGGAAACCTTCCCCATCCCGTCCACGCGCAGGCCCACACGCAGCGGCTCGGCACCCGTATTGGCGATGTGGAGCACGACGCTCCCCGCCTCGCGGCTGCGGGTTGCCGTCACGTCGAGCACCCCATCAGCGCCCTCGACCCCGCAGCCGACCGTCAGGGGACGGTGGTGTGCCGCAGCCATCTGCTGCGCATAATAGGGGGGCATCCCCCACACCTGGGACGGGGTGAAGAAAACCTGCCCCTGATCCCAGCCGTTGTCGTTTTGCCGGTAGGGTTGCAGGGCATTGGCCGCGCAGGAGGTCAGCACGAAGTCGCCCATGCGGCGCACGGCGTTCTGAAGCGTGACGTGTCCCAGCACGCGCTGCATGTCGTGGCGGTTGCCGTTCTCCTCGAAGATGGCGCATTTCATCGTAGTGGAGGGATTCCACCTGAGGAACAGCTCGCGCATACGGCGCAGTTCGGCCTCGACCTCCCGGCCGCTGGCGAGCTGGTCGGCCCACGGATGGTAGTCCCAATAGTCGGCTTTGCCGTCCAGGGCACGGAACGTCCGTTCCATGCTCGGCGAATCGGCACGCCACCACGCCGTGGAGATCAGTTTCACCGACGGGTCTTTGCCCTTGATGGCGTCGTGCAGCAGGTTGAAGCGCTCGACATAGTGGTCGTATTCGTCGGCACGATCGCCGTTGAAGAGTACCTCCTCGTTGCCGATGCCGATATATTTCACGCCGTAAGGCTCGGGGTGGCCGTTCTCGGCACGCCGGCGCCCCCACTCCGACGTCACCGGGCCGTTCAGGTACTCGATCATGTCGGCCATATCCTGGGGCGTCTCTTCGATATTGACCGCAAAGGCCGCCGTGAAGCCCGCCTTCTCGCAGAATTGCAGGAAATCCTCGATGCCGAAGCCGTTGGTCGACCAGCGGTACCAGTGTCCGTGGTAGGGCGGCCGCTTGTCGCGGTCGCCGATCATCTTCTTGAAGCGGTAGCCCGGAATGTTGATCATCGTACCGCCGTAACGCAGGAAGGTCAACCCCTGGTCGACCATCGCCTGCCCGATGTCACCCCGCAGCGGCAGGCCGCGGAAGCGGTCTTCGCCCGTGGACATCAGCGTCACCTGATCGGCCTGCACCCTGCCGGGGCGGTCGAGGTAGAGGGCGAAGCGGGCATCCCCGTCCGCGGCGGCGGCAGTCAGTTCGAACGGAAATTTCTTCCAGGCCGCACCGATGCCCGTGATACGCTGCGAGGCATATTCCTTCGTGCCGTCGGCACTCTGCAACGCCACGACCACATCGCCCGACCCGCGCAGGTAGAGACGCCCTTCGAACGTCTGCCCCTTGCGCATGGCAATGCCCCAGCGGTTCAGTCCGGCATTGGCGATGCCGACGGTTCCCGTCCCGGAGACGAATTCCACGCTCTGCGAGCAGGCGCCGTTATAGGCGTCCCCCACTTCGTGGCGGTAGGCAGCCACGGCACCGCCCGTCGAAAAGGCGTCCCACTGCCGGCTGACCTGCACGGCCGGCGTCGTGCGGAACACGAGTTTGCGCGACGCACCGTCGGCCGTAACCTTCACGTTGCGGAACCGTGCCTCGGAATTCCACGTACGCAGGGCGACCCTGCCCCTGGCCAGCACGGGATCGTCGTCCTCGGCACGGAGCACGCAAGCCCCGTTCAGGAAAACCTGCAACGTGCGGCCGTCGGTCTTGAATCCCAGCCTGTTCCATTGTGCGGGGTCGCACGACACGGCAGCATCGGCGATCGGCGTGAAATTGTTCTTATGCTTGCCCAGCACGACCTTACGGACGTCGGCCGTAAGGCTTATCTCGTAGCCGTGGAAATTGTCGGCGCCGTTGCCCGGCTCCGAAACCCCGGCCAGCAGGCCGGCATTGTCGCCACCGCCGCCGCGGGTGAATTTCAGTTCGGTCTCGACCTCGCCCGCAGCCATCTCCAGCGGGTCATAGACCAGCTTGGCGCCCGCATGAGCGGCACAGAGCAGCTCGTCGCCGGCAACCTGCCACTCCCCTTCGTAGGCCGAGCAGTCGTCGAAAAGGGGGTTGGGCACGGGCTCCTCGAAACTCTCGCCGAAGATCCGCTGGTCGTAAAGGCCTCCGTAAATCTCGTGGTTGACGTCTTCGATGCAGGCCCCGTAAAGCCAGGGGGTGACGCTGCCCTCGACTTTCGACGCATCGACCGTGATCGTGGCGTCCGTTGCGCCGCCCGCACAGGCGGCGGCCATGGCGGCACACAAGGCCGCGAGGGGAATTTTTTTCAGGGAACGGTTCATATGTCCGGGTTTTTATTTTACCAGTTCTTTCTGTATCTGTTCGAGCGATTTGTCCTTGGTCTCGGGGAGCTTTATCGCAAAGATAAGGCTGCCGAGGGCAATAAGCGCGAAAAATCCGAAGATATAGGTGCCGCCAACCGAAAGGAAGACAGGGAAGAACCACGACAACAGCGCCGACCACACCCAGTGGGTCATGCTGCCCAGCACCTGCCCCTTGGCACGCACCGAATTGGGGAAGACCTCGGAAATGACCACCCAGATCGTAGCGCCCAGCGACACGGCGAAGAAGGCGATGTAGCCCATCAGGCAGACAAGCATGTAGTAACCTTCGAAGCGTTCGAGCCAGAACCCGCGCGCCACGAGCACCAGCGAGACGAACATCCCCACGGCACCTACGCCGATGAGCTTCTTCCGCCCCACCTTGTCGATGAGGAACATGCCCAGCATGGTGAACGTGAGGTTGGTGATGCCGATCATGATCGACTGCATCATCGCCCCCTCGCGGAAGACGCCCGACATCTCGAACAGGCGCGGCGCATAGTAGAGGATGGCGTTGATCCCCGTGAGCTGGTTGAACGTCGAGATGAGGAACGCCAGCAGGATGGGGATGAAATATTTTTTCCGGAAAAGCCGCTCGCCCGTATCGCCCGCCCCGGCGAGCGAGGCGCGGATCTCGGCCATTTCGGCTTCGACATTCTCGCGCGTGGTGCGTTCGAGTACACGGCGCGCCTCGGCGTCACGGCTGCGGATAAGCAGCCAGCGGGGGCTTTCGGGCACGGTCATCAGCAACAGGCCGAAGGCCAGTGCCGGGACGGCCTCGATGCCCAGCATCCACTGCCAGTCGTGGGGAATCCCCACGATCCAGTAATTGGTCAGGTAGGCGATGACGATGCCCAGCACGATGTTGAACTGGAAGAAGGCCACGAAACGCCCGCGCCAGTGCGACGGGGAGATCTCGGCGATATACATCGGCCCCACGACCGACGAGGCGCCGACGGCCAGCCCGCCCAGGAAGCGGAAGAACATGAACGAATACCAGTTGACGATCACGGCACTGCCCACGGCCGAGATCAGGTAGAGCCACGCGATCACTTTCAGCGAGCGCAGGCGCCCGTAGCGTTCGGCTGGGCCGCCGCAGACCAGGGCGCCGACGATGGTGCCGATAAGCGCCGTGGCGATCGTGAAGCCGTGCGCGAAGTCCGAGAGCGCATAGATCCCCTGGATCGCCTTTTCGGCACCGGAGATCACGGCCGTGTCGAAGCCGAACAAAAGGCCGCCGAGCGAAGCGACGAAGGCGACATAAAACATGAAGCCTTTAACGGATGTTTTCATATCAGGTCGGATTAGTTGGTTTTCAGTTTCGGTTCACGCCGGTTCAGAGGCCGAATTCGATCCGGTTGATCACATGGTTCTGGTAACATTCGTCCAGTTCGACGAAATAGCCGCTCCAGCCCCAGACGCGCACGATCAGGTTGCGGTGCCGCTCGGGATGCACCTTGGCGTCGAGCAGCTTTTCGCGGCTGACGGTATTGAGCTGCAACTGGTGGCCGCCCAGGGCGATGTAGGTCTTGACGAGCATTCCCAGTTTGCGGACGCTCTCCTCGTTGTTGAAAACCGACTGGTCGAACTCGAGGGTCAGCGGCCCGCCGTTGACCACATCCTCCAGACGCGGTTTGGTGAAGGATTTGATGACCGATACGGGCCCGCGCTGGTCGATGAACAGGCTCGGCGAATAGTTGGCGGGGATCATCTCCCCGGCACTGCGGCCGTCGGGCGTGGCACCGAGGCCTGCGGCATGAAAAACATAGTACATGGCCGTACCGGTGCCGGCGCGGTAGATGCCGCCCCGCTCGTTGCGGCGCCCTTCGAGCGCACGTGCGAACGATGCGAGCAGGTCGCGCCCGATGGAATCGGCATAGTCGTCGTCCTGCCCCATCTTGGGAGCCTCCCGCCGCAGCAGGCGTTGTAATTCGGGTGCGCCGCGGAAGTCGTCCTCCAGCGCCGAGAGCAGCGTCGGGGCGTCGAAACGGCGCTCCTCGAAGTAAAATTTGCGCAGCGCCGCCAGCGAGTCGGCCGCCGTGGCAATGCCCGTGCCGTGCAGACCGTAGTTGTTGTAGCGCGAGCCGAGCGAAATGTCCTGCGCCCGTTCTATGGTGCCGTCCATCAACAGCGACATCATCGGTGCGGGGGCGATGTAGAGGTTGCGGTGCTTGCGGCAGACGGCGTCGGCCTTTTGGGCGATCTTCCGCTCGACCAGGCCGTAAAACGCCGCGTAGTCGGGACATGCCGCCAATTCGGGCAACACCTCGCGCACGCAGCCGATGAGCGACACGGCGTCGATGTTGGGGATGTCCATCGCATGGTTGGGGATGATGAACTCCCAGCAGGCGGCCACGACATAATTGCGGGCGTCCTGCTCCGAGTACCCTTTCTTCATGAGCCCCGGGACGATCACGTCGTCGTTGCTGTACTGCGGGAATCCCAGCCCCTTGCGGGTGAGCTGCGACCCCAGGAAGAAGATTTCGTCGGGCGTATCCGCGTCGACGCGGATGTTGATCTTGGGGTCGATCAGCTCCAGTTCGCAGCTGGCCCGCAGGCACATCTCCGAGAGGCGGTTGAAAAGGTAGTCGCCGTTTGCGGCGCGGCCGCCCAGCACCATGCTCTGGCCGTTGTCGCCCTGCTGCATACCGGGATAGAGGTCGCTGTCCTTGTTGCATGCGAGGAAGAACTCTTCCACCAGGTCGAACGCCTCCTCCTCGGTCAGCACACCGCTGTCGATGTCATGGCGGAAATAGGGGTACATGTACTGGTCGAAACGCCCCAGCGTATTGTGGTAATTGCCGGCCTCCCAGATCGCGAAATGGAGGATGCGCAGCAGTTGCAGCGCCTCGCGCAGCGACCGGGCGCCGCGCGTACGCACGGCCTCGAGCACTTGGGCCGTATCCGCCTGCCCCGCTTCGCGGGCATGGGCGGCGTAACGCCCCGTAAGCTCCTGCACGGCCTCGATGCAGAGCGCCACCGACCCCAGGAAGATACGCTGTTCCTGGTCGAGCGAATCGTCCGCCAGGCGGGAAGCGATTTCGGCCTTCCGGGCATCGAGCCCGAGGCGGATGGTGGTTTCGTAGTCGGGCGATATGTTGCAGACCGTCCCGCGCTCGTGGATGTAGTGCGACGCCTTGATCCCGTCCCACTCCTGCGGGGTGAAGATTTCGGGCACTTCGGTAACGGTGCGGGTGAATACGATCTTTTCGCCCGGCAGGATCACGGGCTGTTCGGCACGCATCAGGGCTGCGAGCATCTCCGCCGAGCGCCTCACGGGCGGCATTCCGGCCGCTGCAAACCCGATATTGAGGTTGTCCAGCCCGAGCCGGGCCGGGGTACGGCGCAGGACATGGTGCTCTTTGCGGAGGATATAGCCGCGCAGGTTTTCGATTCTGGGATTCATTGTATGAGTGTTTTAAGATTGTAGTCGCTGAAAACGTCGTGGACACGGGGCTCCGCCCCGGTATCGAAACCGGGGGCATACGTCCGGCCGATCATGGCGTACTTCGCCCCGGCGGTCTTGTGGTAGCGCAGGATCTCGACCCGCTCCAGCCCCGGGGCATCCTTGATCAGCAGGCAGGTCTGCAACATGTTCTCCCGCGTATCGTTCACCCCGGGGATCAGCGGGATGCGGACGACGAACGGCCGGCCCGAAGTGCACAGCCATGCCAGATTGCGCAGGATGGGGGCATTGTCCACCCCCGTCCAGCGGCGGTGCTGCACCGGGTCGGCGTGTTTCACGTCGAACAGCACCAGATCGGCGTGCCCCGCCACCCGGCGGAAAACATCCGGCGCGGCATAGCCGCTCGTCTCGACGGCCGTATGCACCCCCGCGGCCTGCAACGCGGCAAGCACCTCTGCCGCAAATGCGGCCTGCAGAAGCGGCTCGCCGCCCGTGAGCGTCACACCGCCGCGGTTCATGGCATATACCGCCTTGTTGCGCAGCAGTTTGCCGGCCAGCTCCCCCGAGCAGATCGCGTACCCGCACATCGTGCGGCCGTCGCGGCGATCCATATACTGCGGCTCGGGGGAAATGCCCTCGGGATTGTGGCACCAGGCACAGCGAAGCGGGCACCCTTTCAGGAAAACGGTGGTGCGGATACCCGGCCCGTCGTGTATGGCGAACTCCTCGATGCTGAAAACAATCCCTTTCTCCATTGCGCTGTACGATCTTTCGGGCAAATATAAACAAAATTTCGTCATACTGGTACGAACTGGTATGTTTTTTTTTATTTTTCGTACCGGTTCGTACCGATATTACCCGATTTTACGTATATTTGCACGACATTGCGTGTGCAAAGCCATGAAAAACAACGAATCGAAATACAAACAGGTCGTCAACTTCGTCATCGACGGCATCGCCGAAGGGAAGCTCCAGAAGGGGGACTGGATACCCTCGATCAACGAATTCCGCGAGAATTACCGTCTCTCGCGCGACACCGTGTTCGCCGGGCTGAGCGAACTCAAATCGCGCGGCATCATCGCCTCGACGCCCGGCGTGGGCTACTACATCGCCTCGGCGCGAATCCCCTCGGAACAGAATATTTTCCTGCTCTTCAACGAATTCAACGAATTCAAGGAAGACCTCTACAACTCGTTCATGGAGCACGTCGGCAAAGGCGTAAGCGTAGACCTCTATTTCCACAACTACAACCGCAGGGTCTTCGACGCGCTGGTGACCGACGCCAACGGCAAATACACCACCTATATCATCATGCCGGGCAAGTTCACCGGCATCGCGCCGCTGCTCGAAAGCCTTTCGGGGCGGGTGTTCCTGCTCGACCACTTCCACCCCGAACTGCTGGGCAGGTATTCGTCCGTGGCGCAGAACTTCGAAAAGGACACCTACGAGGCGCTCTGCCACGGGCTGCGGCATATCCGCAAATACGAACGGCTGCTGATGGTGCAGCACGAAAAAAAGGAGCCGCAGGAGCGCTACGACGGACTGGTGCGCTTCTGTGCGGAACACGGGTTCGGGCACGAATACCTCGCCTCGATCCGCGACCGCGAAATCCGCGAAGGCGACCTGTTCATCCTCGTCAGCGACCGCGACCTGGTGACGCTGCTCAAGCAGGCCGAGCGGCAGCAGATGACGCCCGGCCGCGAATTCGGCATCATTTCGTACAACGACACGCCGCTCAAGGAGATCCTCGCGGGCGGGATCACCACCCTCTCGACCGACTTCCGCCAGATGGGGCTGACGCTGGCGCAGCTGATCTTCCAGAAAGGCATCCGCAACATCGAGAACCCCTGGATGCTCAACATCCGGCGCTCCCTGTAAAACGGCAGCAGGCCGCGATTCCGCCCTCCCTGCGGGCGGAGCAGCGGCCTGACGGGCTGACGAGCTTACAGACTAATGAGCCGGCGGACAGACAGACAGACAGACAGACAGACAGACAGACAGACAGACGAACCAATGGGCTGACGGGCGGGCAAACTGGCAGACCGAAGGACTGGCGGGCCGACGGACTGGCGGGCCGACGGACTGATGAGTTGACGGACGGACAAACCGATGGATTGGCAGATTGACAGCCGGGGAAACGGCTCCGGCATACGCCCCGAAAACAAACATCCCGAACTACGAATGTCCGGGATGTTTTTATTTCTTCGCCCTGCGCAACTCTTTCGCCCTGCGCTGCGCCTCCTGCGCTTCGGCCCGCTGTTCCAGCACCTCCTTGCGGGATCGGAACTTTTCCCGCCCCGACAAGACCCGCTCTTCATAACGCCGCTGTCTGAGCCTTCCCAACCAGTCGGGCGCCAGCACGACCGAGACATACCCGATCGCCTGTCCCGCGCAGTAACACCCGACCTGCGCCCACAAATTCCCCTCGAACGCCCCGACGGGCAGCACCCGGTATTCCAGCCAGGGAAACAGGGCGAACATCACCAGCAGCATGGCCGCATCGAACCGTTCGTTGCGCGACCACCCGAGCCTGCGCCACCCTAAGAGGAGAGCCAGCAGGTTGATGCACAGCATGGAGGGAATAAGCATCCGGGGCGTAAGCAGCGACACCCCGGGACGGAACAGGATGACATAAAGGCCCGGCACGGCGGGCAAGACAAGCTGTGCGGCAAACAGCCCTATTTTCATTCGTTCGGTTTTCATAGAGATACGGAGATCGGGGCACCCTCCGATACGGCCCATCGAATATAGGAAAAAATCCCGGACGGTGCAAATCGCCGTCCGGCTTTTCGTCCGGCAAAGCGAAACAAAATCCCGGCGAGCGAATCGCCGGGATCTGCCTCTGTCCGGCAGGCTCCAAGTCACCGGATACCGGACATATCTGTCCCTCTGAAAGGGATTTGCGGAACGGATCCTGAATTCCCGACGGAACAGGGAACCTCCTCCGCGGGAAGCCTACCCTAACTTCATGACATCGTCGATGCCCATGTCCTTATAGGTGGTTGCCAGCTCCTCGCTGCGGTCGGAAATGACCAGCAGCTTGTCGCCCAGCTTGAGTTCCGTCTTACCCTGCGGCACGAAATACTCGCCGTCGCGGCAGACCATCATCACCAGCGTATTCTCGGGGAGGGTGATGTCCTTGAGCGTATGCCCGCTTTCGAGCATCGTCTCGTTGACCTCGACCTCCGTAAGCGCCGACTTCATGTCCTGGTGCATGTCGACGCTGAAGGCCGACTCGCGCTCCTCATAGGCCAGCCCCAGAAGGTTGGCCATGCCGCTCACCGTAGTGCCCTGCACCAGCAGCGAAATGATCGTCCCCAGGAAAACCACGTTGAACAGCAGCCCGGCATTCTCCACATGCGCCATCAGCGGATAGATGGCGAAGAGGATAGGCACGGCGCCGCGCAACCCGACCCACGACACGTAAAGCCGCGCCTTGGTCGTAAACTTGCGGAACGGGAGCAGGCAGGTGAAGACCGTCAGCGGACGCGCCACAAGGATCATGAACGCCCCGACCAGCCCGCCGAGGATCAGCACCCGGGGTTCGAGCAGTTCGTTGCTGTTCACGAACAGGCCCAGCGTGAGGAACATCACGATCTGCATGAGCCACGTGAACCCGTCGAAGAAGACGGTCAGCGGCCGTTTCTGTTCGAGTTTATGGTTGCCGATAACCAGACCCGAAAGGTAGACGGCCAGGTAGCCGTTGCCCTTGATCAGGTCGGTGAAGGCGAACGAGAAGAAGATGAATGCCAGCAGGAGCACCGAGTAGAGCGAATGGTTGGCCAGCTTGATGCGGTTGATCGTCCATACGGCCAGCCGCCCGATCAGGTACCCGGACAGGGCGCCCACGACCATCTGCACCACGAAAAAGACTACGCTCATGCCCAGGCCGACGCCGGACGAGGTATTCGACACGACACTGATGAGCAGGATGGTCATCATGTATGCCATCGGGTCGTTCGAACCGCTCTCCAGCTCCAGCAGCGGGCGCAGGTTTTGCTTGAGCCCCTGTTTCTTGCTTCGCAGGATGGAGAAAACCGACGCCGAGTCGGTCGAGGACATCGTGGAGGCCAGCAGCAGTGCCAGCGCGAACGGTATTTCGATCCCCAGCCACGGAGCCACCAGCCACACGAAACCGGCCAGCACGAACGCCGTCATGACCACGCCGACCGTAGCCAGTACGACGCCCGGGCCGATGATGGGTTTTATCTCCGAGAACTTCGTGTCCATACCGCCCGTGAAGAGGATAATACACAAGGCGATCATACCCACGAACTGGGTCATCTCGACCGAACGGTACGAGATGAAATTCAAACCGAACAACATGCCCACCCCGAGGAACAGCAACAGCGCGGGGGCCCCGAAACGATACGCGACCTTACCGGCCATCACCGCCACGAAGAGCAGCAATGCGCCTACCAATACTACGTTTTCACCACTGATGTCTATCATTCTTCTCCGTTTATGTTACGTTATGCTTTATCTACTATGTTCAGCCTGGTCAGCGGCTTGTACTCCAGGTCGGCGTACTCGAACGCCTGCATGGCTGCAAAACTGTTGTCGGGCGTACGGTAGAGGGCCACCGTGAGCGCCGGGACATTCGCGCGTGCCAGGCCGAGCAGCCGGTCTACGGCGCCGTTCTCCACCGACTGCACCACATCGGCACGGACGCCCCGGTCGAAGTAGAGCTCCTCGAAAACGAGGTAGCAATGCTTGTCCTTGTGGAAGGGCACGCCCCCCGAGCCGAAGAGCTGGATCGCAGCCATGACCATCCCCGAGAGGATCAGCAGCCCGCCGATGAAAACGATCGCCGAACGCATGTTGTTCGTGAGCTCCGCCCCGTACATGTTGTTCACTACCACCAACGCAACGCCGGCGATGAACAGCACGGCAGCGCGCAACTGGGACTTGCGGCGTTTTACCACAACGCCCCCGGGCAAGGCGTACATCGCCTCGCAAATTTTATTCCTATCCATATCTTTTTCATTATTAATCGTTTGTATCTCCTTTGTAAACCGGTAAAATACAACACGCTAAATAATGAGCCGGCGCAGCCGGTAGACGTAGTAGTCTACGGCATGCAGGCCGACGGACAGGTCAGAAGATTTGAATTCCGAGGTTACTTTCACGACACCCGCCTCGAACCGGTTCGCCGCAAAACGGTCGGCGTTCTGGCCGGTTCCGGATCCGCCGCGCTGGGAAACGGGCACGACTGGGGCAGGAGATACTTCCCCCGCCACGCGGGGTAAATTCAGGTCGGCATTGTACTCGCGCTCGCAACGCCATTGGTCGTGGGAAGCGCGGTCGACCGAAATCGTGACGGCGGCATGCTCCGCAACGGACGCAGGAATCCCCCTGCCGCCCGTTTCGTAGAACAGGCAACACAGCAAGCCCGACAGTATGATCGCGATTTTACGCATGCCTGAATTTCGATCGGCAACAAAGATAAAAAAAATCCGGCAAACATCACGCCTCTGCGGGGCAAAAAGAACTTATTGGGGGATAAAAATATACGTAATCGTCCCTTGCTGGCGTGCCGGGGCGGAGTCGTCGATGTTGAAACGCGATCTGCGAACCGAGCGCCGAAGAGCGCATGCACTCGTCCCTGCCTTCGACCACCCGGGCGTTCGTCACGTCGCCCGCACGGTTGACCGTAATCTCGACCACCACTTCGCCGCCGCCTTCGCATTTGTAGGCCGGGACGGCCAGGTAGCGGGACGTCCGCACCGGGTCGGTCAGCGAAAAGGAGACCGTGACGCGCCCCTTGACCTTGCGATCCTGGTGCTCGGAATCCTCCCCGGCACCGCGGCGCTGGCGGATGGCGCGCTCCTCGGCGAGCCCCTGTTCGTAAGCCTCGCGGTTGGCGCGCATGCGCTCCTCGGCCGCAGCTGCGGCATCGTTGAGCGCCGCGGCATTGGTACCGCGGTCGTCCCTGAGCTTTTCGTTCAGCGCGTTTTCGTTCGAGACCTGATTCTGGATGCTCCGCCAGTCGATCGGATCCTGCTCCTGCCGTTCGCGCGCCAGCCGTTCCAGCCTGTCGCGCTCCTGTTCCAGCTCGGCCAGCGTCTGCAGGTCGATATACATCCCCTGGGTATGGGGCTTGCGGCCGACGACGATCTTCGACGAAACGAAGGCGATCATCAGCACCAAGTAGGCGATGAGCGTCACGCACAACCCGATGCGGTGGTCGTACGTCCACGAACCGGCATCCTGCTTCCGTTTCTCGAAAGGCAGGCGCAGGCGGGGGCGTTTGACTCGTTTTTCCGGTTCCGGCGTCGGCATGGCGTGTTTCCTGTTTTTTCCGCACAAAAATACTGTTTTTTTCCGAAATATCCACCCCCGCCCGCGGCGATGTCGCAATAAACCCCTACTTTTTATAATAACCGCATAGGTACTTTTTATTAAGAAAAAATTTTTATCTTTGCGCGTAAATAATCGGAAACACTGCTTATGTCAACAAAACAACAAACGCTGAAGGCCCCGATCTCATTCTCCGGCAAGGGGCTCCACACGGGCGTCAAGGTAACCATGACCGTCAATCCCGCCGAAGTCGACACGGGGATCGTATTCCGCCGCACCGACCTCGAAGGGCAACCCATAATACCCGCACTCTGCGACTACGTCGTAGACACTTCGCGCGGCACGACCATCGAATCGGGCGGCCACCGCGTAAGCACCATCGAACACATCATGTCGGCCCTCTGGACGCTGGGCATCGACAATGCCGT
>ERZ827043.2438-NODE-2438-length-15694-cov-2.473240_pt1 | contig 15694 bp, 12 predicted proteins | sample MGYA00519923_ERZ827043 | MGnify/ENA primary metagenome ERZ827043 (study PRJEB31778, sample SAMEA3449251) | human gut metagenome | biome: human gut; feature: human-associated habitat; material: faeces | place: United Kingdom | collected 2010/2012 ...
GGTGGGCCAGCGGGCCGAACTCCTTGTTGGAGGGGTCCACGGCTTCGTCCAGCGTGGCACCGGACTTGATCTTCTCGCGGATGGTGGCGTCCTGCTTGAGCAGCATTTCCGCACGTTCGACGGTGCTCATCTGCGGGACGGCCGGGGTTTCATTCTCAGTGTTTTCGGTATTTTCGACAACTTCAGCCATGATTCATCAGTGTACGCAAGGCCGGCGATTATGAGCCCGGCAGACCGCACGGCCATCTGAACACCCGCTCACATGACGCAAAACCGGCCCTGCACAAGGCTTGAGAGACCTGTACACATGGCGAATCCACCATCACGCAACACTCGCGACATGCCGATTTGCATTGTCCACCACCACAATGTAATATCTACATCTGTTGCCAAACGGGCTGTAGCGCAGCTTGGTAGCGCGCTTCGTTCGGGACGAAGAGGCCGCGGGTTCAAATCCCGCCAGCCCGACAACTGGACCGGATTGTTGAGAAATCAGCAATCCGGTTTTTCGTTTCCTGTCCCAACAATCAAACCAAGCGATCGAACAGCGGTAAACAACCCGCCGCACACAGCGACAAACCACATCACGGCAAGCCCCCGTATTTGTTGGCGGACCACCGTAATATATCGCTCGAATCAATCGATTGCCGCACTGTTTTTGTAAGTAATACTGAAGTAATTAGAGGAACCATGAAGAAGAGTCTGCTTGCACTGGCTTCGGGCGCGTTCATTCTCGGTGCCGCCGAGTTCGTGATGATGGGCATTCTGCCGCAGGCCGCGGCCGCCACCGGCGTGGACATCCCCACCGCAGGCCATTACATTTCCGCGTATGCGATCGGCGTGTGCTTCGGCACACTGATTCTGGTATTCGGCCGCAAGGTGCCGCCGAAGGACCTCATCATATTGTTTATGGTGATTGCCTTGGTGGGCAATCTGGCTTCCGCATTCTCCGTCAATGCCGCCATGCTGGTCGTCGCACGATTCGTCGCCGGCCTGCCGCACGGCGCATTCTTCGGCACAGCCACACTCATCGCCAAGACTCTGGCGGAGGAAGGCAAGGAGGCGCAGGCCGTATCCGTGATGGTCACCGGACAGACCGTGGCCAATATGCTCGGCGTACCGGCGGGCACCTTGATGGCCGAGTTCCTTTCCTGGCGTCTTGCCTTCGGCATTTTGGCCGCTTGGGCGGCAATGACGATTGTGCTGGCGTCGGCGTGGATTCCGTACGTTGCACCGATCAAGGACGCAGGCATCGCCGGTCAGTTCAAGTTCCTCACCCGCCGTGGCCCGTGGGTGATTTTGGCCGCCGTGTTCACCGGCAATGCCGGTGTGTTCTGCTGGTGGAGCTACGTCTCCCCTTGGCTGCAGAAAACCGGCGGATGGTCGTCTTCCCTGGTGCCGATGCTGATGATGCTTGCCGGCTTTGGTATGGTCATCGGCGGTCTGCTTGGAGGTCGTCTGACCGACCATTGGAGGCATGCCGGCGCGGCCGCAATAGGTCAGTCCATCTCCTGCCTCGGCTTGTTGCTGGTGCTTATCACTCCGGGTAATCAGCCGATGACCGCTGTACTGACGTTCTGGATCGCCATCGGATTGTTCTTTACTTCCGCTCCACAGCAATTGCTGATGACCGAAGCCGGCCAGGGCGGCGGCGAGCTGATCGCCGGCGCGGCTGTACAGGTGGCGTTTAACTTCGGCAATGCCATCGGCTCGATTGTCGGCGGCGCGATGCTCACCACCTTCTCGATGAACTATCGCTATACCGGCCTGATCGCGCCGCTGGCGTTTGGGCTGGTGGGATCAACACCGGCAAGATCGGTGACGGCAAGATATTTGTGGTCAATCTGGAACAGGCGATTCGCATCCGTACCGGCGAAACCGATACCGACGCCATTCACCGCTTGCGCGAAACCAAGGTGGACTGAGACCAAGCTCACAGCAAACTCCCTGACGTGTTTGTTCACAGTATTAATAGACTGAAATCAGACACGATTCAGGGAGGTCTGGCGGTATGGATGAGGAAGCACTGCTCAAACAATTCGCCGCGCAATTCGCGCATGGTCCAGACGATGCCGACGACACCGATGCGGCGGCCGCAGCACAAGGTGCCGATTCCACGGCGAACCAGGTTGCGGACGATGCCGATCAATCGCCCGCAACCTTTGATACCCAACAATTCCTGAACGGACTGGACGCGATTTTCGATCACGGCCGCCACCGAAGCCGGCCCGTACTTGGAACAGGCGATGGTGGACGCGGAAAACGCCGGCGACGAGGCCGGACTGCTCACCGTGCTCAACGAAACGATGGGCTTCTATCGCTCGCAAGGTCGGCACAAGGAGAATCAGTGGATTGTGCAGCGAGCGCTGGAACTGGCCGCTCGTATGGGCTTGACCACCGGCACATCCGAGGCGTGGGCCATCACGCTAATCAATTGCGCCACCTCGATGCGCGCGGCCAAACAATACGATCAGGCCGAGGATTTGTATCATCAGGCGCAGAGTGTCTGCCGGCATTCGCTGGCGCCCACCGACCGTAGGCTCGCAGCACTGCACAACAATCTGTCGATGCTCTACAGCGAGACGAATCGGCCCGACAAGGCGGAACTGGAGTTGCGTGAAGCGCTGCGCATTATCGAAGCCTCGAGCGTGAACCCGGACGCGGATATCGACGTGTCCAGCTCGCACACGAATCTGGCGTTGACCCTGCTGACCGAACACAAGTTGGAGGACGCGCATTGGCATGCAGCCAAGGCGCTGGAAATCTATCGCACCGGCCATCTGGAACATTCCGCGCATTATGCCTCCGCACTGGCGGGCTTCGCGCAGGTGTGCTTTGCCGAGAGACGGTATGCGGATGCGGTTACTGGATACCGGCATGCGCTGGCCGTGATCGAGGAATGTTACGGCAAGGACACCGATTACTGGCGTATCACCGCCGACAATCTGCGGCAGGCCGAGGAAGCGGCGGCGCAGGCCGGGGTGACGGTTGACAATGCAGGTGTTGCCGGCGATGCAGGCGCGCTGCCCCAGTCCGGCTCGCGGCTGCCGAACAGCCCGGCACAGGGCAAGACCGGTGCGAACGCGGCATCTTCCCCATCCACCGTTTCGGTGTCGACCGGTTCTGCGGGCGCGGCCGAGGCCGTTTCCGCATGCCCGGTGTCCGGACTGAAGCTGGCCCGCGCGTTCTGGACGCAGATGGGCAAGCCGATGATTGCGGCGAAGTATCCGCAGTATGCCGGGCGTATCGCCGCCGGTCTGGTGGGTCATGGCTCGGAATGCTACGGATTCGATGATGCGTATTCGCAGGACCACGATTTCGGCCCGCGCTTCTGCCTGTGGCTTACGGATGAGGATTACGCGGCGATCGGCGAGCAACTTGAGGTCGATTACGAGGCACTGCCGCGCAAGTTCAGCGTGGATGCGCAAGGCCGCGTGACGTTCGAGGCGCATGCCAGGTCCGATGCTTCCGGAGCATTCCCCTCCGCAGGTGCAGGCTCCACCGTCATACCCGATGCGGCAAACGCACCCACCCCCGGCACCGCTACGCACGATACCGCCACTGCCGAGTCAGGCGCGGCGTCCTCTGATGTGGCGGAAGCGATGACGACTCCGATTGATGCACCGCTCTCCCCCGTCACGCCGCGCGCACAGGGCGCGAATCGCCGTGACGGCGTGTTCCGCATCGGTGACTTCTTTGAGTCGATCACCGGGTATCACACTGCGCCGGCGCAGACCGCGCCGCATGAGTGGCTAATGCTTCAGGAATCGACCTTGGCCGCCGCCACCAATGGCGAGGTGTTCGCCGATCCCACCGGTCTGTTTTCCAAGACGCGCCAAGGGTTCAAGAACATGCCCGACGATGTGCGGCTCGCGCTGATCTCCAAGCGACTCGGCATGATCGCCCAGGCCGGTCAATATAATCTGCCGCGTTCGTTGAAGCGCGGCGACGGCGCGGCCGCATGGCTGTCCATCCACGAGTTCGTGCAGGCCACCGCCTCGTTGGTGTTCCTGGTTAACGTGCCGATGGTGGTGGGCTATATGCCGTATTACAAGTGGCAGTTCGCAGCATTGCGCAAGCTGTCTGGCTCGATGTTCGCGCTGTTGCCGAACGTGGGCGAACAGTTGGAAACCGTGATGCGATTGAGTTCGGCAGCCTGCTATGGCGGGGCCGGATTTGGCGAAGGCGGCAAGGGCGCGGCTCCAGCAATCGAGAAAATCAACGATATTGTGGAGCAGATTGCGGTGGATATCGTCAAGGAACTCAAACGCGAACACCTGACCACGTCCGGCGAGACCTTCCTCGAATGGCAGCGCCCGTATGTCGAGGACCACATCGCCTCTGATGATCCGGTGCTTAAAAGTTTGTAGATTCAAGCTCCCTCTGCCACGGCTTCGCCGTGCCACCTCCCTCATCAGAGGGAGGTATCAGTGAAAGGAACGTCGATGACCAACGAACTGACTGATGATGAACTGCGCGAGGCTATTGTGCGTCATGAATGGGATCAGTTCCAGCGCACCAACAATGAGGGTGGACGCGCGGCATGCCAAGGCAACTGGCCGGTGTTCCACCAGATGCGGTTGGCCCAGTTCCTCACATGGGAGCGGCCATTACTCACCAGCTATGCCGCTGATCTTGACGCGGCCGACCACGTGGGCCGCAACCTCGTGACCGAAAAATACGGCCGCATGATGGCCTCCACCGCACCGGAAAATTTCACGAAGAACATAGAGCCGTATATTCCGCGTCTCTCTGAAGAGCGCGCGGCCCGTCAGGAACAGGTCATCGCCCAGCAGGTCGCCTGGGCCAAGGATTTCCGCGAGCGCTACCCCAAGCTCGGCGAGGCGATGCGCGCACTCACCACCACCGAAGACACACCATCTGCCACCTCATTCGAAACCTATCTGCGCGGCGAGCTTGGTACGTATTCCGACCAGACCTTCGAACGTTACGAAGCGATGATTGGCGAGCGCGCCGCAGCCAGCCCGCAACGCAATATCACTGAGGAAACCTTGTTGCACACAGTCCAGCTCGACGGTTTCGACACCTTAGAGGAGGCCGAAGCCTCCCAAGCGTAATACTCAGCCATTCACTGTGTATCGGACACCCCGACTGATGTACGTCGGCCGGCCATACCCAGGCCAACGCAATCTGCCGATCGCCCCACACCCAGACCACCAACGCAGCCTGCCCGCCAGGCCCCATTTACCAGCGCACATCGGCAGAATTACAGCGAGAATAGGCCCCAAAATGCCAGTGTCATCAGTGTGGCGAGAGTGCCGAGCGCTACCATCACGCATATGACGCGCCGCACACCGACGATATCGGCGCGGCAATACCAGACACGTTCCATTTCCCAAGCAAACAGCACCACCAACAGCATGGTCGCTATTCGCAGCACCACCCATCCGACGGCAAACAGCCGCGGTTGAGGCATAACCAATACAGCCGATACGCCTACGGCGCTCATATAGCCGTACAACAGCCCAGTAATCACCATCACCGCTGTGCCGATACCGGCAGATAAGCCGGCAATGCCGTGCAACATGCGCCGCTGGGCGGCCCCCAGCTCACTCGGCGTCGCATGCACGGCCCGCACAGTCGCCACACTACGTCGCCCGACCAGCAACGTCTGTAGCCAAGAAAACACAGTCAAGCCAATACCTAATATCGCCGCCATCACGATCAGCACGGGCCCTGCCACCATCAGACCGGCCAGCACGCCAAGCGAGCCGACGATACCGGATCTGGTACGTTGCGGCGCGGCGAAGCGCTGGTGAGGTGTCGCACCGGCGACTTGAGGCGTTGCCCATCCATCGGCTTTGGTTCCGGCAGTCACACCGTTCACCCAATTTTCCAGCGCTTGCGTATAGCCTTCGGCCAATGGCAGGTTCGGGGTGAATAAGCCCTCACCAGCCCGCATCTGATGGTTGCCGGCGAAATAGCGTACGGTGACGTTCTCGTTGCCGGACTTGTTGGCCGTGGCGATGATCCGCTGCGCCCCCTGTTCGATGGGCATGGCCGTATCGTAGGTGCCGTAGTTCACCAGCACCGGCATGGTGAGGGATTTCAGATACCGGTCGGCATCAAAGTCGGCATAGGCCAGATCAAATGGCGCGTAGTCCAGCGACATCAATTTGGCCATGTCTTTGACCACGGGCTTGGGCGCGCCGGCCTCATGCGTATAGGCGCTGACAGCCATGGCCATTTGCTCACGTCCATTGAACACCGGTGCGGATGTAAGTACGGCAAAGGCAATGTCTTGCCGTTTCGAGGTTAGAATCGTGGCGATCCAGGTGCCTTCGGATTCGGCGTAGATGCCGGTTTTGGCGGGGTCCACGCCGCTTATGCCACGCAACACGTCGAGCGAACGCCCGTATTCGCGAGCAAAACGCGGGTAGTCGCGATGCAGCACGGTGTAGTTGTCGTTGCGCTTGGCCGGCACCAAGGTCACGATACCGGCAGAGGCCATGGCGTTGGCGATATCGCCGAAATCCTCGGCACCACTGGTACCGGACCCGTGAATGAACAGACAAGCCGGGCGTGGCCCGGGAGCGCCGACCGGTTCACGTAGTACGGCGGGTAGCGTGACGCCGTCGCCGGTCTTGATGGATAGTCGGGTTTCACGCGTACGATATCGCCCCTCGTGGGGAATGTTCGCATGGGCAGGGGTGATGGTGGTGTCGGCAGAAGCGATAACGATGTGCTTGGTGTAGGGCCGTGTGTTCCATTGCGGCATCATCGCCCAGCCAAGTGTGGCGAATACCAGCGTCATCGCCATCGCGGTGACGATGACGCTCGCTACCCGCCGCGCCGAAATCCGTTTCATAGTTACTATGCCTCCCCCCCATCAGCATAGAACGGTCGGCTCTTATCGGTCGGCTCCCGTCATAATGTGCTTCTACTGGGACCGTAATGCAATGGTTGTAACGCTATTTTCTCTTCTTGACGGCACCGACTATGGCCCATACAACGGCCACTATTACCAGAATCAGTCCCACTACGGCGCAAATAATAGCCGTCAGCAATTGCGGATTCGGCGAGAACAACGAAATCATCCGATCCGGAGATATGTACCCGAAAACCAGCGCGATCACGCCGATAATCACGCCTAATAGTCCGAATACCACAGTAGGCGCGCTGGTGCTCTGTTTCTGGATGTTCTTGGCACTCTTGACATCCTTAGCATTCTGGACGTTCTTGGCGCTCTGGACGTTCTTGGAGCTCCCCCCAGGCTGGCATGGTTTGCCGGCGGTCTGAGACTGCCCATAGGGAGGTCGTGCTGAAGATGCTGCGTACATCGGCACATCATCGGCAGATGGAATCGGCCCACCATCTCCCTCCACGGCATCGGCAACTGTTTCCAGGGCAATCCGATCTGTGGTTGGTTCGATGGGCGATGGAGAGGCAGCTGTTGCCTGCGTATCCACATCCGAGACCGACGCATCCGCATGATTGTCGGGGACGGGCAGCACAGCCGTTTCGTCATCATCCGCTGCGGATGGCAGCACCGTGGTATCGGTTCGGTCATCGACGGTCACCATGGTTGTGGTCGCGGTGGTCGCGTCGGTTTCGGAAGGTATGGCCGTGGTCGGTGTCGCATCCTCGATGGAGGCGAATTCCTTGGTTTCATCAGTCATGATTCCATCTCCTAGTTGCAACGGCTTGATCATTCCGATTGTTCGGTTGTGTTCTTGCTTGTACTGTTGCCGTCGTATATATCGGCAAGCGGCTGGAACGTAGAGCCTTCCCAATCGGAGGCGTACACCACGTTGACACGTGCTTCCACCACATAGGGAATATTGATTTTTAATTCTGGGCCGTTGTCCGGCATGGCGGATTCCTTATCCAACCATTCGTGATCAGGCCCATTGGTGGCACTTTCAGCTTCGAAGAAAACAAAGCTTGGACCCATGTAGTTGTTGTATACCATCTCGTATTTGCCGCCAACGTCACTCGAAGTGGAGTAGTAGGAGTCGGCGGTGCCGAAGGCGTAAGTGCAGGAATCCGGCAGAACGATATGCACTTGCGCCTGTGTTGCGGCTATGGTGATGGTACCGACCGGGCAATTACTGATGGAAGTTTTGCCATCCAGCATCTTCACCGTGTGCGGTCCATGTGTCTTGTCCCAATCGGACCAATCAATGATTGCCTGATCGGTGTTGTAGTTTTCACCGCTGAACGCCACACCTTGCTGCAATGTTTCAAACGTGGCATCGCTGGCATCGGCAACGAAGATGCCATCCTTTTGCACATCGTTCATGCCGTCGCTGTTTCTCGCACTGACAGATTGGCTCAGTGAAACAACAGTATTGATGCCGCTGGCACCAAGATCACGGTAGTACACGCCATACGTGCCTGAAACGATGGTCATGCAGAGCGCGCATCCACCGGCAACCAGTCCGAGAGGAATCAGACCACCGGTACGCCGTCCTCTGAATCCGAGAATGATGACCACCAGCCCCATCACTATGCATACTGCGGCAATCCAGATGGTGCCCAGACGCATAATGCCGATAATGCCCATGTCGTTTACCCAAATCAGTCCCATCAGACCGGCAAAGGAGAGGAAGGTAAGGCCCAGTATGCTCAAGACCACGATTGGGCCCGCCGGCTTGCGGCGCTTGGACTCGGTGGGGGCATAGACCGTCGCATTCATACGGTCGGCCCGTTGGGTACTGTGCCGGGCATCGCGCCGGGCACTGTGCCTGGCATCGCGCTGGGCATCGACTGATAGACAGGCTGTGAAACAGGCTGTGAAACACTAGGCGCGGTTTGTGAAACAGGTTGTGAAACAGGTTGTGAAACAGGTTGTGGAAAAGGTTGCGGAGCTGAATACAAAGGAGATTGAGGTACTGGTTGCGCGGCTGGATATGACACAGGCTGTGAAACCGGTCGCGGCGCAGATGCCCCGAATCCGTACCCTTCCTGCTGGCGAATGCCGCTTTTGGCCAACAGCCATAGCGCTAAGGCGGCGAGCGCAATACAACCCCACCCCGCACCTGGAATCACGATTGCCACGGCGAGGAACAGGAAGCATCCCAGACAATTCCAGTCCCATTGGCCGGCAATGAGGTCCTCGGCCAAGATGTGCCCATCGCGTACATCCGGCATCAGAAACCAGCCGAGTGCGTACAGAGCTGCGCCAAAACCGAAGAACAATGTACATACAATCACCAACGCACGTACTAATGTGGGGCTCCAGCCAAGCCGTAAAGCGATGCCGCTGCATACGCCGCCGATCCACCGGTCGTCGCCGCGAACCAGTCCACTGGATCGCACCCAAGTGAAGAAGCGTCGCGATGTCTTGTTTTTTTGCGGACCAGGCTGCGGCTGTGGCTGATATGGATTCGCGTTTGGATTGCTCATGATTCCATTACACCGCCCGACCACTGCCACAACGCTCGGGGAACACCCTGATTGTTCCCTGAACACCGGGTAAAACCCCGGCCGCAACGCCCTGAGCGCGGCACAATAGGAGTATGACGTCATCTCCCGAACCATTGCTGCCCGCGCGCATGCCGTTGATGCGCCCCCGGCAGGGCCGTTGGCTCACCGGCGTGTGCAAGGGCATCGCCCTGCACTTGGGCATCGGCGTGGCATGGGTTCGGATTGCGTTCATCGCACTGACCGTCCTCTACGGCGCAGGCATCATCGCTTATGTATTCCTGTGGGTGTTCATGCCTGCCGGAGACCCGGTGGCGGCTGCGGCTCGCACAGTGCCCGTTAATCAGGCGCCGCTTGCTCGAGGCAATCAGCCACTTGCCGCTCATGACGACGAATCGGCTGCCGCACCGGAATCATTGTCCGAGGCCATCCAACGTGCTCCGAAACCGGCCGTCGTGGCATTGGCCGGTTTCGCGTTGATGGCCACTGGACTGTTGCTCACCAGCACCGGTGCGGATGTCCAGATTGTGTTTCCGCTGCTGGTAGGGTTGGGCGGCATCGCACTGGCATGGATGAATCTTAGTCCGCGAGGCACGCAGCTGTTGTCTATGTTGGGCGGCATCGCACTGATTTTCATGGGATGGGCATTGTATGTGCATAATGTCAGCATTCCTGGGTGGGGCACCTCTCCTCGACGCATTGTTGCCAGCGGATTCGTGATGATCGTCGGTATCGTGGTGGCGGTGATGCCGTGGGCGAACGCGATGCTGCAACGACTCACCCACGAGCAGGCATTGAAGGAGCGCGAAGAGGAGCGCGCGGACATGACCGCCCATCTGCATGATGGCGTGCTGCAAACGTTGGCGCTGATTCAGCTGCACTCCGAGGAACCGACCACCGTATTCGCCCTGGCGCGTAGCCAAGAGCGCGAGCTGCGCGAATGGCTGTATCAGGAACGTTCCACATCGGATCGTTCGGTGGGAGCCGGATTGAAGCAGATCGCCGCCGAGGTGGAGGACGAGCACGGCAAGCCGATTGAGGTGGTCACCGTGGGCGACGCGCGGCCGAGTGCCCAGACCGATGCGCTGCTGGACGCCACCCGTCAGGCGTTGGTCAATGCGGTCACGCATGGCGGCGAGCCGGTGTCTTTGTATTGCGAGGCCAGCGACACGATGGTTGAAGTGTTCGTGCGCGACCATGGCGAAGGCTTCGATATGGACGCCATTCCGCCCGACCGGCTGGGCATCCGCGAATCGATTATCGGCCGCGTCAAACGGCGCGGCGGTACAGTGGAGATAGTGTCCAGGGCCGGCTGGGGCACCGAGGTCAGAATGCATATGCCGATCGCGCTGAAAGCGGCGCAGGGAGAACATCGATGAGTGAGAACGAGACAGCCAAGATTCGTGTGGCCGTGGTCGATGACCATGAGATGTTCCGTGCGGGCGTAATCGCCACATTGCGCGATTCCTTCGATATCGTCGGCCAAGCGGCGGACGTGCCCGGTTCGGTGGCGATGATCGCACAGACCAAGCCGCAGGTGGTGTTGCTGGATGTGCATGTGCCCGGCGGTGAAGGTGGCGGCGGTGCCGAGATCCTCGCCAAATCGCGCCCCTACTCCCCTACCACTGTGTTTCTGGCGTTGTCGGTTTCGGATGCGCCGCAGGATGTGGGGGCGGTGATTCGCGCCGGCGCCCAGGGCTATGTGACCAAGACGATTACCGGCGCTGATTTGATTTCATCCATCAAGCAGGTGCATGAGGGCTATGCCGTGTTCTCGCCAAAACTGGCCGGTTTTGTGCTTTCGGCCTTCCAGGGTGTGCCGGCGGCGGGGTCTGATGGCGGCGCTGATGGTGCGGCACGGGCTCATGATGAGGAGCTGGACCGGCTGTCCGCCCGCGAGCAGGAGGTCATGCGGCTGATCGCGCGTGGTTACACGTATAAAGAGGTGGCGGCCGAACTGTTCATTTCGATCAAGACGGTCGAAACGCACGTGAGCTCGGTGTTGCGAAAGCTTCAGCTTTCAAATCGCACCGAGCTCACCCGCTGGGCCGCCGATAGGCGCATTGTGTGATAAACGACAGATGAGCTCCCTCATCAGAGGGAGCTCATCTGCTCATATCACTCCGCGTCGCGGAAACCGTTGGGGTTCTTGGTCTGCCAGTTGAGGGAGGAGGCGGCCATGTCGTCGATGGTCAGCTCGGCCTTCCAGCCAAGCTCCTTCTCCGCCTTGGAAGCGTCGGCGTAGCAGGCGGCGATGTCACCGGGGCGACGCGGCTTGATCGCGTACGGAATCGGATGACCGGCGGCCTTCTCGTAAGCCTTGATAACCTCAAGCACGGAGTAGCCGTGGCCAGTACCCAGGTTGTAGACGAACACGCCTTCCTTGTCGATGTGGTCAATAACGGCCACGTGACCCTTGGCCAGGTCGACCACGTGGATGTAGTCACGCACACCAGTGCCGTCGGGCGTGTCGTAGTCGTCGCCGTAGACCTGGACTTCCTTGAGCTCGCCGACCGCGACCTTGGCCACGTACGGGGTGAGGTTCGCCGGAATACCCTTCGGGTCTTCGCCCAGCAGGCCGGACTCGTGCGCGCCGACCGGGTTGAAGTAGCGCAGCAGCACGATGGTCCAGGACGGATCGGCCACATGCACGTCGCGCAGAATCTGCTCTTGGAACAGCTTGGAGGTGCCGTACGGGTTGGTGGTGCCGCCGGTCGGCGTCTCCTCGGTAATCGGCAATTCCTTCGGCGTGCCGTACACGGTGGCGGAGGAGGAGAAGATGATCTTCTTGACGTTGTGCTTCTTCATCACCTTGAGCAGCACAAGCGTGGAGTACAGGTTGTTGTCGTAGTATTCGATCGGCTTGGCCACGGACTCGCCCACGGCCTTGAGACCGGCGAAGTGAATGACCCAGTCGATGTTGTTTTCGGTAAAGACGCGTTCCATAAGCGCCTCATCGCGCACGTCGCCGTCGTAACGCTTGACCGGCTTGCCGGTGATTTGCTCGACGCGCTCAAGCGCCACGGGCGACGAGTTGCCGTAGTTATCTACGGAAATAACGTCGTAGCCCTTGTTGAGCAGTTCGATGTCGGTGTGGGTGGCGATGAATCCAGCACCGCCCGTAACCAGAACAGTAGTCATATTCCCTCCTTTGGAAGGACTTGCCTTCGGTTTTTCCTTCAGTATTGAGCTTACTTCACTTGACCTGTTTCACCTAGCGGCAAAACCAAGGCTTTCGAGGAATGTTTGCGTGGTGGCTTTCTGCTTGAAGACGGCCGTGTTGCCGAGGATGCGGTAGCAGACGCTGCCGAGCTCGTCGTGTACGGCTTGGCGGATGGCCTCGCGGTCGTGGTTTCCGGCCAACGTTTCAGCGAGTTCGCCCCATTCGAGACTGAATTCGCTGACTTCATCGGGCAAATCGCGGCCTTCGGCGAGCGCCTCTTCGACAATGCCGAGCTGGTCGACGAGCCGTCCGGGCAGAATGAACAAGCCTTGGGCCTCGATCAGTCCGATCGGCTCCTGCTTGACCGGCCAGTATTCGGGGTGTGCATGGAAAATACCTTCCGGGTACTCGTCGCTGATCGCATTGTTGCGGAAGATGAGACTCATCTCATAGCCGCGTTCGGTGATGATCGCGCTGGGCGAGAGGGCGGATTGGCGGTTGCCATCCGCGTCATGGCTGGCGATGCCGTTCGCCGCGTCGTCATAACCGACCCATGCCTCGCGGATGATGTCGGATACGTCGATGATGCTCTGGCGACTCTTCGACACCACGCGCACGGCGGTGCCGGGCCAGTCAAGGATTTCAACCACGGCGTCCGGATAGTCGGCAAGTGTGAAGGCGGCCCAAGTGGCGGCCTTGTGCATCGGCAGCAGTTCGCCGCCGCCCTGGTAATGGTCATGGGCGAGCACCGAGCCGCCGATGCGAGGCAGCGCGGCGTTGCATCCGAGGAAGTATCCGGGGAAACGGTCCACGAAGTCGAGCAGATGGCCGAAGGTGTCGCGGTCCACATGCATCGGCGTGTGGTCGGTGTTCACGCAGATGCCGTGCTGGTCGAAGTAGCCGTAGGGCGAGAACTGCCAGAACCATGACTCGCCGCCGAGCGTGACCGGCAAGGTGCGCAGCGTGCGCTTGTCACGTCCGGCGAAGCCCTCGTTCTCATGGCAGATCGTGCACTTCGGGTAGCCGCCGGCCACGGCGTTGCCGGCCGCCGCCTTCTTCATGTTCTTGAATTCGGGTTTGGCGAGGTTGATGGTCACCGTCAGCCCGTGCGAGTCGAAGCGCGGGTTCCGGTCGAGCTGGGCACGCTTGACATAATTGTTGGCCACACAGTAGTCGTAGAACCATTGCATGGCGGCCATGCCGCCGTCCCTGTGCTCGATGAGCAGAAACCGGTCGTCGAGATCGGCTGGGTTGGCGGAGAGGATGCCCATGATGGTGTCGGCGTAGGCCGGGCCTTCCTCCGGATCGAAGAGGCCGGCGGTTGTGGCGGCGGCGCGGAAGGCGGCGAGTAGGGGGTCGGGGGTCTTTTCGTCAGAGGGGGCCTGGCTTCGGCTGCCGACAATGTCTTGGACTGCGTCTGACACTGACGCCGCCGACGTTGTGGTTTTGGGTCCGGGGTAGGAATCCAGGTGGAAGAGGGCGAAGATTTGGTTGCGGGTCCAGTCTGCGTTGCGTGGGTCAAGGTCAAGATGGGCCAAGGCATAATCGATCAGGGCGTCGATGCTGGCGTATACCTCGGTCAGCTGATCGTTCATTGCTCTGCCTCCATCATGCTGGTTCGGGTATGGTTCGGCTGACGGCTCACCTGGCAGCCTCCATGATGTCGGCTACGATGGCGCGGGTTTCGCTGGCCTTCTGCTCCATCTCCTGCACGAGTTTGATCTGGGTGCGGGTGCGCACCAGATTATGCTCGGGGTACTTGGTGGCAAAGTAGATATCGCCTTCCAAGTAGTCGGCGAGAAAGCGCATGCCGCATTCCATGGTGAGCAGGTTGCCGCTGAACGGCAGCAGTTCGGCCTCGCGCGCGGTGATGCTGCCGCGTAGTTCGCCCACGAAGCCTTCCGTGTAGGCGCGGAACAGCTCGGTGCTGAAATGCACCTTGCTGAGGTCCTTTTCGTCTTCCAGAGCAGTGGACGCACCAAAGCGTATGGAATCGCCGAAGTCGAACAGCATGGAGCCGGGCATGATGGTGTCGAGATCGATGATCGCACGCGCCTTGCCGGTGGTGGCGTCCATGAGGATGTTGTTGAGCTTGGTGTCATTGTGGGTCACGCGCAGCGGAATCGAACCGTCCCTGAGCCCATCCATCACGACGGCATACTGGTCGGCGTGACTCAGATAGAAGTCGATTTCCGGCTGGCATGCGGCGGCGCGGCCGAGCTTGTCCGCGGCGAGGGCGGCCTTGAAGTCCTCGAAACGATGCGGGGTGTCGTGGAAGCGGGCGATGGTTTCGGTCAGCTGGCTGGCGTCGAATTCGGACAGGAAGTTCTGGAAGTCGCCGAATGCGCTGCCGGCCTCGCGGAACACGTCCGGGTTCGGCACGAGGTTGTAGGACACGGTGTGTTCGATGAACTTGTAGACGCGCCATGCGCCGCCATCGATCTCGGCCCAGGTGGCGCCGGAGGTGGTGGGCACAATGTCCAGCGTCTCTTTGCCCTGAGCCTTGAGAGTGGAGGTGACCAGTTCGACATTGCGCATCAGATTCACCGTATCGGGGAAGATGCTGGTGTTCATCTGTTGGAGGATGTAGCGGGGGCCGTCCGTGGTCACCAGATAGGTGGTGTTGATATGGCCGTCTCCGTAAGGTTCGATGCCGGTCACGGCACCTTCCAGCGCAAAATGCGAGGCGATGCCGAATAAAACTTCATTGCTTTCGGTCATGATGGGTCCGTTCTCCAAAACGCGGGAATCAGGCTTCACGCCATGCGATGCCGCTGTCGGGCAGGTCGAAGTCCTCGGTGGTGCCATCGGCCAGAGTCACCGTGGTCCGCTGCGGTTGATCGGTGTTGTTGATTACGCAGTACAACCCTTGCTCGGGGAAGTGCGCCACCTCGCACTCCGGGTTGGACGAGCTCCAAGCCGCATACTTGTCTTCGTTGTGGGAGGCGTAGAACAGCACGCGTTCCAGCAGTCGGGCGTTGGCCGCCGAATAGGGCAGGCCGGAGATGTACACACCGCGGCCTTCGCCATAATCATTGGTCGCGAGCTGCACCTGCCCGCCGTCCGCGCGCAGCAGGGTCACGTTTTCATTGACCGGATACGTGTTGAGCACGGGTTCGCCGAAGTCGATGCCGCCCAACGGCT
>ERZ827043.2443-NODE-2443-length-15673-cov-4.997759_pt1 | contig 15673 bp, 4 predicted proteins | sample MGYA00519923_ERZ827043 | MGnify/ENA primary metagenome ERZ827043 (study PRJEB31778, sample SAMEA3449251) | human gut metagenome | biome: human gut; feature: human-associated habitat; material: faeces | place: United Kingdom | collected 2010/2012 ...
AATATATATAATATTAATAAACTTAATAATAAATTAATTAGTTCTGGTTCTGCTGCTTCTAAAAGTGATATAAAAAACTATTTATTATCATTATATGGAGATTTATTTGCAGATAATATTACTAAATATGATGATATAAAAATAGCTAATATATTTAATAGCGGAAATGTAAACGGAGCCACTACTGGTAATTTTGGAGTGTATATTAATGAAAACAACGAAAGATTATTTAAAATACCTGAAGAAGAATGTTATTCTACTTATGAAGGAATAGTAAATTATAAATATGGATTAAAAGTTACAGTTAAAATACCTAAAGATTATATTGGATATTTTATTAGTTATGAAAAATTTGAATCTACTAAAAAAGTAACAGGTTTTCTTACAAATAATGATTCAAGAGAAATTAGTGCAATAGAATATAATGTTGGACAAGGAGTTACTTTTAAAAATTATGGAAATGATAAAGTAAGTTCTGATATGTATTTATATAGTAGTATATTTGATATTAAAGATAGTTTATCTACTGATTATAATTTTTTAAGAATAAAAGCTAAAAGTACTAAATATTGTAGGCATAACAATAGTGGAAATATAACTATTACTACTGAAGGGAATAATGGGTTTATTGCAGAAATAAGTAAATCTGATATTCTTCATAGAAATAGTTCTATAAGTTATGCTTATGATTTAAATAAATCTTTAATTAGTTATACTGCTATACAAGATAAAATATATCCTATTGATAATTATAAATTAGTAGTAGCTGATTCTGTTAAAGACGATAGAGGAGGATTAAGTACAGCTATTAAATTAAAAAATATAGAAAGTTTATTTATTTCTGATGATAAATATAGAGTAAATACATATATTGCAAGTCTTTATAATTATCATAATAAATTATATGTAAATAAAGAAAAAACTCTTATTAGAATAGGTAATATAATTTATGGATCTGGTACTATAAATACTGATATAAACGATGGCTTTAACGGAGTATATACTTATGATGGTGTAATTGTATATAATGGAAATGGGGTTACATTTAATTCTGAAAATAATAATTTATATAATACTCGTGGAAAAGCAAGTAAAAGTATTCCTGATAATTCGGATAAAAATATAGGATTATCTGTACTTGATGAAACTTCAGAAAGAGCTTTTCATTTAAATATTCCATTTTTAAATTATATTCAGTTTCCTGTTATAGATACATATTATTACGAAAGTAAATATTTTAACAATAATCCTCAGAATGTTATATTCTCTATAATAAAACCCGATGAACAAGATGTTAACGCTAAAGGATATTGGCCAGGTTTAATTGTAGAACCAAAAAATTCTATTGATTTATTTAGTAATCCTCAAGGATCTCAAGATGACTTTATTCCTACTGTTTATAACAATTATAGAGATGATATATTAAATATTACTCAATTTGATAAAACTATTAGAAGAAGCAATGTTATTCAAGATGAAAGTGCTGTAAATACTTGGAGGCAATTTCCTACTGAAGGTTATAAAAACATTAATGAGAATAAAGGTATTATTACTAATTTAGTGGGTATTGGTGTTTATTTATTAGTTCACACTGAGCATAGTTTATTTATGTTTAATGGTGATGCTACATTACAAACTAAAGACAAAAGTTTACAATTATTACAACCTGATGCTTTTGATACTAATTATGTAGAAGTATTTACTTCTGATTTAGGATTTGGAGGATTACAAGATGATTTAGCTTTTATTGTAGATCAATTTGGTTATATATTTTATAATAATGATTTTACCAGATTTTATAAATTTGATAATGGCCAATTATCTTTAATAGATAAAGATATTTATTTATATTTACAAGATAATAAACCCACTAATGTTAGATTTGGTAATGATAAATTTAATAAACGTTTATTAATTAGTTTAAAGTTATCTAATAATACTGTTAAAACTTTAAGTTATAATTATGAATTAGGTAATTTTATTAGTTTTCACGATTATAATTTTATTCAAGGATATAATACTGAATCTAAATTATATTTAGTAAGCGGGAATAATTTATATAGCGACATATATAATTTTACTGATACTAAAAGTTATGGTACTTATGAAAGTTTAAGTTTTTCTGCTACATATCCATCTTCTATAAGTATTATTCTTAATGAAGATTATGATGCTATAAAATTTTTAGAATTTATTAAATATAATGTTCGTAAAGTAAGTAAATCAAATAGTCTTGTTAGTATATCCCCCGTAAAGGAAGGTATGCAGCCTTATGCTGGAGATATATTAGAAATATTTAGTGAATTTACAAATACTGGAGAAATAGATATTAATATAGATACTACTAATAAATTTAATAGATATTCTAAACCTTGGTTTGAATTAGGTAATTGGAATTTTAATTATTTTAGAAATAAAATTTCTACTTATAATGGTAGCGGTTCTGATAAACTTACTCGTATTTATGGAAATTATATAGTTATTAAATTTACATTTAATAATAAAGATAAAGTTTGTATTGAATTTGAAAATTTAAATGGTAGTGTTTCTAAACAAAGAAAGTTATGAAAAAAGTAATTAAAACTGATAATAGAAAAAAAGCTTTTCTTGGTGCTTTAATTGGAGGAGTTGCAAGTATTGCAGGTTCGGCTATTGGTGCAGCTAAAAAACGTAAAGCTGAAAGAGAAAAATTGAAACAGCAACAAATTGAACAAAATCAAAATGATGCTAAAGCCCAAGCTCAAGCTCTTACTGCAAGTGTAGCTGATCAAGATTATGTAGATGAATATAATAAAAAAGTTACTTTAAAAATGGGAGGAGATAAAAAATTTAATGATAGAATTAAATCTAATAAAACTAAATCTAATCGTATATTTAAATGTGGTGGTCAAAAGAAAGCTAAAATGGGTTCTTTAATTGGGCAAAATGGACTTGGTGGAGAAATTGGAGATGCTATGTCTGGAATTGGAGGATTGGTTAATTCTTTATTTACTCCAAGTTCTGCTCCTAAACAAGTAAAGAAAGCTGATGGATTTAGTACTACTGGCCCTAAAGTTGAAATAAAAACTCCTAATTATATGAATAATACTAATAATAACGATATTAATAATAATATTAATACTGCTACTAATCCTACTACTCAACAACAAAATAATCAATTTGTCGATCGCTCAAATACTTTGCGATGCGGGGGCAAAAAACGTATAAAGCATAAATAAAAACTATTTTTAGGCTGTTATATTGATTGAATATTGAAAATAATATAAATATATCTAAATTGAAATACATTAAATTAAACAGCCTAAAATTTATTTATTAACTATAATATTATATGAAGAAATATATTTTAAATCCTAAAGTTGTTCGTGGAGGAAAAGCTATTCCTCTTGGAAATAACTTTTATTATATGCAAGGCAGAAAGCACGAACAAGGAGGTATTGATTTAGGTGCTGATGATAAGAATGGTCTTGAAGTTGAAGGTGGTGAAGTAGTTCACACCTCTAAAAACTCTATTAAAGTTTTTAGTGCAGTTCCTATGCTTAATGGCAAGAGTCCAGCTGAAAAAATAATTAATGGTGAAAATGCTAATAAAGTATTTAAGGAACAAGAAGAATTTAAAGATAGAAATAATTTTAATGATGATGGAAGTAAAAAGTATCAAAATGGAGGTAAAAGAAGATATATCGGAGGTAGTACTAATGAAGCAAGACAAAAATATTTTGATACAGATAAAGAACTTACAGATAGTGTAAAAGTAATTGCTAAAAGATATAATATTAATCCTAATCTATTAGCAAGTAGAATGGCTAAAGAAGGTCCAATAGATAAAGCTATTAATTATTATAATGATACTAATGGAAAATTTGATAGAAGAGAAGTTCATGGAAGCGATTGGGGATTAGATGATACAGGAAATAATTTAAATGAAGGAATTATTACTTTAAAAGAACCTTATTTAAATTATTATGATGAAGAATTTTTTAATGAAAAAGATAGAAAAGTTAATTCTATATATTCTCCGAATTGGAATTTTGGTATTTCTGCAACTGCCGCTGAATTAGAATATAGAAGAAATGAAATGAAAAAAAGATTTCCTAATTTATCGGATGAACAATTAGATGCAGCTGCATCCGCTGCATTTAATAGAGGTATATATGGAGCAACTAAATATATAAAACAAGGTAAGGATTTAAATGAATATTCTCCTTTTATAAATATTAAAAAAATGGGTGGACAAGTTAAAAAAAATATATTTGTAGAACTTAATGTTGGAGGTAAAAAGAAGTTAGTGCCTGCATCTTCCTTTACGGGGGAAAGACAAAAAGCTCTAATGGGAATTAATGAAGATATTGATTATATTAATACTCCTAAATATAAAGGTATAATAGAAGAAGCAAGCATAACTAATCCTCGATTATCTCCTAATAATGTATATAAACAATTAACTAATGCCGCTGGTACAGATGATGCTTTAAAAATTAAAAAATTAAATAATATTCCAAATAATATTAATAATAAATTTAGTCCTGCTGCTGGGCATTTTAATGAAATTACTCTTGGAGATATTATAGGAGGAGTAACTAATGCTATTGGATCTATTACTAATTATAATAGCAATAGGCGTACATTAAATAATATGAAATATAGTTCTGCACCTCTTCCTATTCAAGCAAAAAAACTTAAAACTCGATTTAATATTAATCCTCAATTAGATAAAATTAGAGAATATCTAAAAGCTACTAATAGAGATATTGATGCAAATACAGCAAGTTCTCGTGTGGCTCTCGCCCGTAAAGGAATAGCTCGCACTAATGCTTTATTACAAACTAATAATCTTTATGCTACTAAAGAAAATGCTGAAACCCAATTATTAAATCAAGATAATATGAATCAACAAAATGTTGCAGCTCGTAATGTTGAAATGTATAATAGGTGGAGAGAAGGTAAAAGTAATTTTGATAATATGTTATTAGAAAAACGTGCCGAAAATACTTCTGATTTAATTAGAGGATTAACTACAACAGTACAAGATATTATTGGAGGTGTAGAACAAAGAAGAAATATTAATAATACTTTATCTACAATTGCTGCTGCAAATCCTAATGTAACTGCTGAAATATTAAAAGATTTAGGTGTAGATTTTAGTTATTTGATTAGAAATGGTAAAAGGATTAAAAATAAGAAAAATTAATTTATAATATTATGAAAGGTTTTAATCCTATTATAAGACAACGAGTATCTCCTATTAATTTAGAAACTGTTGCTAATACTTATAGAGAACTTGAACAAGGCCATCAAAAAAGTATGCAACTTGCTTCTCAACTTCAAACTGCAATGGCTCAGCTTCCTCTTAATGAAGCTGAAGATGAATGGAGGCAAAATAAAATTCAACAAATTAGGAATACTCTTGATAATAATTTAAATTATGGAAATGCTGCTGGGGCTTATGATGATTTAGTAAAAGCTCAAGGTGATATTACTTCTGATCCAGGTTTAATAGGTCGTATTAGAGCACAACAAGATTATACTGCATATTTAAATAATATTAATGAGCGACAAGATTTATCTGAATATCATAAAAATTATTATAGAGCAAATACTAAATATAGATATAATGATATTTATAATGATAAAGGACAAGTAATTGGAGGTACTAAATGGGAACCTAATGAAAGACCTGTGTCAAGTATAGATATGAATAAAATATATAATGAAGCTCTTAAATATGTTTCTCCTGATGCTGGAGGATATGAAAATACTACTTTTATAGATATTTCTACAGGTAAAGTATCTAATACTTATACAGAAAATAGTACTATGGCAAGATATAATTCAATAACTGGAAAATATGAGATTCTTCCTCCAGAAAAAATTAGAGCTGCTGTAGATGCTGCAATTAAAGCAAATCCTGCAATTAGAGCAAGTTTAGAACAGGATTATAAAATTGATAAATGGTATCATAGTCAAAATCCTAATATTGCAAATGATGTAATTGATCCAAAAGGATATACTAAATCTTTTGATCAATATGTAAATGATAAAATAGATCCATTTATTAGAGCTAAACAATATAGACGAATATATACTTCTACCGCTTATAATGATTCTATGATAAATGAAATCGCTAAAGCTAAAGTAACAGCTAAAGCAAATAATAGTGGAAATAACCAACAAATAAATAATTTTTTAGCTAATACTATTGTTGAAAAGGGGCCAAGAGCTCAAGTTAAAATCGATCCTGGATTAGAAGTTTTAACTGGAGTTAGAACTATTGGAAGCACTTATACTGAAAAATTAAATGAAAAATATCCTAATATAAATATTCCAGAATTTAATTTATATACTACTCCAGATGCTTTAAGTACTTGGGCAAAAAATAATAATATTTCTGGTGAAGTAGCCATAGATGTTATGAGAGAATTTGATAATTTTAAAAGAGCTACTTTACCATATAGAGCTACTATTAATAATGTTATTGGAGATGTAAATGACCCAAATAAAATAAGTGCTTTTAATTTTATATCGCAAGTAAATAGTGGAATTATTGATGATATATCACCAGATGATACTGATACTATGAAAGAATGGAAACAAAGTTTTGCTAATATTACTGATAGATTATTCGGAGATAATTCTGCCGGCATAGCTATAACATTAAAAAATCAAAGAGATTTAGATACTTTTAAACGAAATATTGGAGATTTATGGGATACTTATGAAATTAAACAATATAATACTGAAAATGGAGATATAAGATTAGTTCTTTCTTCAGATCATAAAGATGGAACTTATAAATTTGTTCAAGCTGCAAAAGCTACAAATTTAGATAGTAGAGTTTTTGGAGGAGGATTAAGAAGAGAAAAATATACTTCAATTAGACGAGTAGACGAAAATGGAAATATTGTCCCTCTTGAAGTTCATTTTAATAATCCAAATAGAGAATTACTTATATCTCAAGCTGATTATCTTTATACTGATATAATAAAACAAGCTAATAAATTACAAGAAGATATTCTTCCAGTTGGTGATGAAGTTGTTGTTGATACTTCAGTTTCTTCTCATACAAATCCTGAACATTATATGAGAGATCAATTATATCAAACTATTAGTAATCCTGCTGATGCTAAACTTGAAAAAGATCGTAGAGATGATATTGTAAAAAGATATACTAATATATTTAAAGCTAATCCTCAACTTATGATTTCAGGTGATTATTTAGTAGTTGATAAAAATGGAACATTAAGAGATATGACTTCTGACGAAATAGAAGATGCTCGTATTAAAATTCCAACTTATAATGATAGTAATATAAAGCATCAATTAACATATGTTCCTACTATGGGATGGAAAATTAAAACTACTGTTACAGATGACAGTGATGTTAAAGAATATATATTAAAAGAAGGACTAAATGATCCATCTATTGATGCTGTTAATAATAGTATAAGCACTCAAGCAAAATTATTATTAGATAATGTTACATATGCTTATCAAGCGTTTTCTTATGATACTCCATATGGTACAGATATTGTTGTTAAAGATAAACATACCGGTAAATTTATATTACAAGATGAAGATTTAAGAACGATAAAAGAAGATATTTCTCTTCAAGATGTTGAAAAACTTGCTTTGTGGAGTGTTGTAGAAAATAAAGTACGCAATGGTGAATATACAGAAAATGATAAAGAAGCAATAGGGCAAGCTTATTATAATTCTCTTATAATTAAAGGTTTTGATCCAGAAACAGCAATGATGTTTACTAATGAGTATATAGAAAAATTATGAAACTTACACGTGAAGAAATGAATAGAATAATGAAAGGAGAGGGTAATAAACCTTCTCCTTTTTCTGGTTTTGGAAATACTGATAATAAACCTTCTCCTTTTCAAGATCCTTATGGTTTTTCAGCTGTTAATAAACAAATTGAGAATCTCCCTCGATTTTCTGTTAGTAAAGAAGATTATGAAAATTTTGCTGATTATGATGTTTATTTAAATGCTTATACTACAAGAGAAGAAGCTGAAAAACAAAGAGCTAAAAATCAAAGTTGGATTGAACAAACAGGTCGCGCTGTTACACAAGCTGTTGCAAACGAATTTATTCTTGGAACGCTTTCTGGATTTTCTAATATGTATGATGCTGTTTATAATCTTATAGCTAATGACGGTTATAATGATTATACTAATGCAGTAAGTACAGCACTTGAAAAAGCTCAAGATTCTATTAGAGAACGATTTGCTATATATCAAGAAAATCCAGGAAAATCATTTGATATTGGAGATTTTGGATGGTGGGCTAATAATGCTATTACTGTTGCATCTACACTATCTATGCTTATTCCATCTACGGGTATCATGAAAGGAATTAAAGCTCTTGGAAAAATAGGTAAAGGAGCCAAAACTGTTGAAAAATTATATAATAAAGGAATTTATGGTATAAGTAAAATTGCAGAAAAAAGTCATTTAACGTCTAATCCTGCAAGAACTGCTAAAAGTATAAATACTACTTTAGATCTTGGCGCAACAGCTGTATTAAGTAGAACTATGGAAAATTATATGGAAGCTCGTGAAGTTTATAAAGATATTTATGATACTTCCATAGAAAGATTACAAAATTTTAATGATATACAAAGAGAAGAATTTTTTAAAAATAATCCTGAATTTGTTGGTTTAAGTAATGATGAAATAGCTAAAAAAATTGCAAGCGATTCTGCTGGAGAAACATTTTTTAATGACTATGCTATGGTATTAATGGATTTTGTTCAATTTAAAGCTATTAGTAGTCTATGGAAAGGAGCTTTTAAACTTAAACCCACAGCTAAATTAAAATATATAAATAAACAAGCTGCTAACAAATTAAATGCCGATGCAGCTAATATAGATATTGAACAACAATCTTTAATTAAAAGATTATTACAAAGTAATTCTACTTTTCTTGCAGAAAATTTATCTGAAAGTTTTGAAGAAGGCTATCAAGGTGTTCAAACTGAAAAAGGAAAAGAAGTTGCAGAACTTATATTTGATCCTACTTATAGACCAAGAGATTTAAGTTCTTATTTATCTGATCCTAAAATATGGGAACAAGCTGTTTGGGGTTATCTTGGAGGGGTAGGTTTTCAAGCTGCTGGTAGAGGTTTAGGGAATCTTCAAAATAAAATTCAGGGAAAAATTAATAAAAAACGCATGTCCCCTGAAGATTATAATCGTAGTCAATTAACTTTTGAAAAGATTAGAGAAGCTGAAATTCTTGGTCGTAGGGCTAAAATTAATGATTATCTCGAACAATTATCTTTACTCGATGAAGGAAAAAATCCATTTAAGCCTATTACGGAAAATGGAACTATTTCTGATTATGAAAATATAACTCAGGATGAAGCTGATATTATATACGATAGATTAGCAAATGAATTTGTAATAGATATGGTATTAAATGCAGCTGATGCAGGAAATATTGAATTATTACAAGAATATATTACTAATCCTGAATTTAATAAGTTTTTTGATGCAGCTAATATAAGTATTGCTAAAAATAAAACTAATTTTACTCAAGAGTTAGTTAATAGAATGAACAATACTATTGAATTATATCAAAATGAAATATATAAAGGAATTCATTCTATTGATGGAGATAACGATCAAATAATTAGAAATATTGCAAGAGAAAATGTTAAAAAATATTTTAATTTAGATTTAATTAATCAAGCTATTAATAGAATAGATACAGATATTACTAAATTAGATCCTAATGGAGAATTTAATAGATATGAAGCTATTGATGAATATCAATTTGGAATACAACAATTAGTTGAAATTAATAAACGTATTGATGATATATATAAACTTAAAGATACTGATGATATTGTAAAGAATCAATTAATAAAAGAATTAAAAGAAAAGAAACAAAATATTGTTGATAGATTAAATAAAAATACTATTGTTGCAGAATTAAAAACTAAAGACTCTGGAAATATTATTATAAATGCTGATGAAAATTGGTTATTAAATAATGTAGATAATGATTATTATAATAACGATTTTTCAAATGTGCCTGACGCTATTTCTAAATTTATAGGAAATAAAACAGTTTTATTGTATCAAACTGATGATATTCGTAATTCTATTCCTACTACTAAACAACAATTACAAGATAGATATAATCAAATTAATAGAGTAGTAGATCAAACTGTTTCTAAAGCACTCAATGATGCTTTTACTAATATAGGACATTATATAGAAACTTCAGTCGATCCAACTAAAGCGTTTAATGATGTTCTTGCTAAAAAAGTTCCAGAATTAGAAAAAGATATTGAAATTTTAAATCTTGGAGCAAGTAATGATCTTGAATATTATTATTTACTCAAAGAAGTAAGAGATGAAGCTATTAACAAAATAGAATCTATAAAAAATAATAATAATGACAATAAAACTGTTAATAAAGAACGAGAAGAAATATTAGAAAAACATCCTATTCCAACTGAAAAAGAAATTATTGATAATAATAATGAAACTACTAAAATTATTAATGATGTACAAAAAGCCACAGGTGAGCCTTCCTCTACGGGGGAACAGGTAAAAGCTCCAATTGAAACTATTAATCCTATTATTCCTGATTTAATTGAAGATAGAACAGTAGTAGGTTTTGAGGAAGAACAAAATCCAGCTGAAGCATTAGCTTTACAAGATGCTATTAGAATTAGAGAAGCCATAAATATTCCAAGTAATGATGAATTAGGAGAAACTGATGTTACATCAAGTGCTTCTTTGTTTGCTCTTCAGATGTATAGAAATAATAAAGATTTATATAAAGGACTTGATGGAGAAAATTTTAATAACGATAACGCTAAAACTCTTCTTTCTCAAATAGAAGATAAACTTGAGTTAGAAGGTTATAATAAAGATCTTATTAAAAGTGGAGCTATTAAAGGTTTAAAAATAGCTATAAAACACATTAATAATAGATTACATGCTAAAGGACTTCCTAATCTTGCAGCTCAAATAATTGATAACATTGATGTTACTAAAAACGCTATTAGTTCAGCTATTCCTACATCTAAACTTAATGATACTATTGATAAATTTTTAGATGAATATATAAAATCTGTAAATATTAAACCAAATAAAAATGGTAGTACTCTTATAGATATTGTTCAATTATTTGATTATTTAATTAATAATAAAGATATTGGTTATGAACAAGCTAAATTAATTTATATTAATATGTATGATTATATTATTAATCATACTTCTAATAAAGAATATAATAAATATATATTTAAAAATATTAGATTAGTAAAAGATAATTATATTACTAATAAATCTTTTGTTAATGCTTTAGAAAAGGCTAATTATTTTTTGCAACAAGTGCAATATGCAAAAAGAGAATATGAAATTGTTAATCAAAGATTAAGAACAGCTGTTGCTAATAAAGTAAAAACAGATAGTAGAGCAAGAGAAATATATTATAATCTTAAACCTGGAGATAAATTAGATATTGAGCGTAATGGTAAATTATTATTCTTTAAAAAGGATGGAATTGAAATAGGTTATTCAATTATTCCTACTACAAGTTCTGATGGTAATACAGTATATATGCCTAAAGAAAAAGGTTTTAGATATAATATTACTAAAGGCGGCTCTACTTATAGTAGTCCTTATTTTGATGAATTATTTACTAAATTAATAGAACAATCTGAAGATGTTCAAGATTTACTTAATATATTAAGTATTTACGAATCTAATATTGAAGTTGGCGCTATAATTAATGAAAGTCTTTCTGAACAAGAAACAGATGATATTTATAACTCTATTTCTGAACAATCTAAAAAGCCTTTTGAATTTGTTAATAGTAAAGGTACTCCTGTAAGTAATATAGATGGAGCTAAAATTATTGTAAATCATCCTATAATTAAAAAATTAATAGATGATGGATATATAGGAGTTGATACTTATAAAGTTGTTGATGCTGCTAAAATTATTGCTAATGAAATATTATCTGTTCTTAATTATGATAGAATAAATATTAGTCCTGAATTAAAGATTAGAAGTTATAGAAGATGGTTATCTTCTATGTATGCTAATTTACAACAAACTAAAGATATTGCAGATAATGGATTAAATTATAAAATAACTGTAGAAGATACTGTTACAGGAGTTCCTATTACTTCTCAGCAATCTTTGCCTATTAATTCTCCTGCTTTAAAATTTACTTATGAGAATAATCCTGTAATAGCTGTTATGAATAGTGGTACTGTTAATATTGAAGGATCTAAAACTACTTATCCATCAAGAGGTATGACTATAAAAACTATGGGATTATTAATTCAAGATAATGATGGAAGTCCAGCTTATGCTTTATTTACTGAAGAAAATAAAGTAGATAAGTCTAATCAAATATATAATGATCTTAAAGAAGAACTTAAAAATATTATTAAAGAAAGATTATCTGGAGGTAATTTTGATGAATTTACAGATAAATTAGCTTCTTTATTTGGAGGAAATAATAGAGGATTTAATAATTTATTTAAAGGCTATAGCGTAGCTTCTATTGGAGATATTACGGCTTTAGCTTTTAAAGGAAGAAAAGATAATTACACATTAGTTGCTTATAGATATAAAAAAGATAGTAATGAAGAGAGTACTGCTATTAGATATTATAAGAACGGGAATAGTTCTTCTCCTGGTAAGATTATATCTAAAGTGGAAGGAAATGAAAGAATTATTGATGATATTGTTGAGGAAATATTAAGTAACACTCAATATTTTAAAAGTTTTGTTGCTATAAGAAATCAAGATGTTATTAATGGTAAAATTAATAAATATCTTTCTAAAAGAAATGGTAAGTTAGTTCTTACTCTTAATGGAAAAGAATTTGTTTATAATAATTTTACTGAATTTATACTTAAAAATAATGCGTTTAATACTAATCAAGATGTTGATAAATTTGGTCATTATTTTGAAGTAAATAAAAAAGGATTTTTTATTGAAGCTCAAAAGAGCACGCCCGTAAAGGAAGAACAGCAAGATAGATTATTTACTCCTGATGATATTTTTGATGGCGATAGTTCTAAAACTGTTTATTCTGGAAGATCTATTGCAGAAAAAGTAGGAATTGATGAAAGTATTATTAATATTGCAGAAGATTTAGATTTGCTCCCAAAAGAAGTTAGATATAGTAAAAGAAATACTAAGGCTAAAGCACAAACTAATAAAAATAGTATTCTTTTATTTAAACATTTTGTTACTGCTGTAAATAAAGATAAATATGAAGCTATGCGTATTCTTATTCACGAAAGACTTCATCAAATTCTTAATGAACAAGTTGGAAATCGTAAACAAGAATATGTTAATGAAATATTAGATATTTATAATGAAGCCAAATTAGCTATTAAATCTAATCCTGATAAATATGGTCATTTAATTTCAGCTTTTGATACAATTTTAAATCCTGATACTTATTTTAATTATCTTGATAAATCTGCTCAAGAATATTGGAATAGTAGAAGTAAAGAAGAAAGAGATTCTTTATTTGCAGAAGAATTTCTTGTTGAAAGTCTTACTCAGCGTTCTCTTATTGACGCTTTAAATGAAATTAAAAGTACTTCTGATAAAGCTATTATTGATAAACAAACTCCAAAAACTCTTTGGCAGCGTATTATAGATGCTTTAATAAAAATATTTGGTATAAAATTTGATAATATAGAAAATAATACTATATTAGCACGTGAATATAATTTATTTGGAAATTTATTTAATGACACTATTGCTGAAATTCAAACTGTTGAACAACAAAAAGACACTACTATTGAAACTAAAGAAGAATCTGCTGATATTATAACTAAAAATCAATTAGAAGATATTGAAACTGATACTTTTAGTGAATTTGAAGATGATGTTTTTGCTGTTACTGATAAACTTATTGAAAGTAATGAAAATATAACGGCATCGGTAAATGAATATTTGAATAATTATAATGAGCAAGATAAGCCGTTAATGGCTCGTTTTGTTAAAAATGGCTGGATGAAAATAGTTTGCTGATGATCTGTATATAAATAAATTTTAATTATAGGAAACGGGCTAAAAACGGCTCGTTTCCTATAATAATTTTCTGAACATATAAGGTTAAAATCTTAATGTTTATTCTGGTGAAACTAATAAACTTAAAATTATGCCGTGTACAATTAAAGGACTTAATTTAAATCCTAAAGAACTTGCTATCGTAGAAGGTGTAGCAAATGGTAATGACAAGAAAGCTGCTATTATAGCTGCTTATTTAAAAGAAGATGCTAATTTTATTGAATTTGCATCAAAAGATTCTAAATGGAGAGGTAGTATTGAAAATACTCCTCATAATACTTGTGTACGATTACTTAATGAATATTATAAAAAACAACATCCAAGTGTTGTTAATTTTCGTCGTAGTCGTATAGGTACAGAATTAAACGGTTTTAGTTCTGTTCATGCTAAATATATAGCTTATCGGCATACTGCTGGTATAATATCTGCTTTATATTACGATTTAACAAAAAATAAAGATGTTAATCGTAAAGATAGGGCAGATATTTTGCGTAGATGTAGTACTACTATTCGTTCTAAATTTGTTACAGAATATATTAATCCTTTGATTAATTCTGATGAATTTAAGAATAATTCTACAGGTAAAAAATATATTGAAAAAATTAATGATCTTCGTAGAAAATCTAATCAATATAAGGCTATTAAAGATAAAGAAAATTTTGAAAATACTATTAAAGAATTATATACTATTTATGGCAATATTGCAGCTAAATATGGAGATATTAAAACTAAAAATTATGGAAATCTTGTAAATAAATTACTTGAAAATAAAGAAGCTTTTTATGAAGAAGTAATTAATAATAGTAGTATTACATTTTTAACTAAAACATTTAAGGATGTATCTGATATTATTAATGCAGAAAAAGCTAATAATGAAGAAGATATTAGTTTTGTCGATGAGGAAAATGATGGTATTGATGAAATGATGAAATCTCATATTGAAGATTTAACTTCAAGAGGTAGTTATTTAAATACTGTTTCTCAAAGACTTAAATTATATTTTGAAACTATTCCTAATTTAGAAAGTGCTGAGTCTAAAACTTTAGATCTTAATAATGAATTAGGAGTAGAAACTCCTATTGGATATAATAAAGCTATATCTGCAATATATAGTTTTTGCACTTTTACTTCTCCTAAATCTTTAATTGAAGAAATTAAAAATGTTGCTAACAATATTTCTCATTATGCGGGTTTAATTAAACTTGCTGAAGATATGGAGAACGATATAGTATTTAGAAATTATGTATTTGGGCAATTAGCTAATCCTAAAGTTAATAAAACTATTATTAGTATTTCTGAATCTGGTATTGAATTTAGTAATAGTAATGCAACTGCTGATCCTATTACTGCTATATTTTATCAATATTATAATGCTATAAAAGGTACTATTCGTACTAATTATCCTGCTCAAGATTTAGAAAATATTCAAGAATTATATGATTATATTAATTTAGCTAAAAAAGAAGAAACTGGAAGTAATGCTCAAAATGATATTTTATTAAATCTTCATAATAAGTTTTTAAATATTTATCTTAAATATTTTCCTAATGCAGAAGTTTCTGCTATAGATAAATATATTAATGATGGAAATAAAATAGATA
>ERZ827043.2455-NODE-2455-length-15633-cov-20.389203_pt1 | contig 15633 bp, 14 predicted proteins | sample MGYA00519923_ERZ827043 | MGnify/ENA primary metagenome ERZ827043 (study PRJEB31778, sample SAMEA3449251) | human gut metagenome | biome: human gut; feature: human-associated habitat; material: faeces | place: United Kingdom | collected 2010/2012 ...
CGCTGTTGACGATTTGCAGAGCCACTTCCAGCAGCGGGGTGATGACCGGCAGCAGGCTCGAGATGATGCTCACCAGCACAGGCAGCACGGCGCTGACAATCTGCGTGATGATAGGGAGCACGGTGGCAAGCAGGCTGGCAATAGGCGGCAGGATCGCGGAGACGATCTGCATGAGTGGCGGGAGGAGCGTCTGCACGAGGTTGAGAAGCGGCGGGAGCAGAGTGCTCATTAGCTGCGTCAGAACTGGCAGAAGGTCGGCCGCGAGCTGAGAGATCAGGGGCAGAACGTCCTCGAGGGCGTCGGCCGCGCCGGTCAGGAACTCGTCGACAAACGGGGCCGCAGCCTCGACCGCCTTGGAGATGGCCGGAGTGATCTGCTCCATCAGTTTTTGCAGGGTCGGCATGAACTTGTTGAGCCCGTCGAACACAGTGTTCGCCATAGGCTTGAGGGCCACTTCGAGCCCCTGCTTCATAACCTGAAGCCGCTCGGCGAAGTCGTAGGTGTCATCAGCTGCGCCGGCGATTGTCTCGCCGTTTTCTTGCAGCTCAGCCGTCAGGTCTGCGACGGCCAGAGAGCCGTCTCGGATTGCTGCGGCCATCGTGGAGCCTGCCCTTGTGCCGAAGATCTCCGACGCGATGCTGGCGGCCTCTGCGGCCGTCCCGGCGTTTTTGATCTTTTCGTAGTACATGGCGAGCCCGTCGCTGGCGCTGATGCCCTCCTTGGCGAGTGTGGCGACGCTCTTTTTCATAGCGCCGAGCACTTCGTCGGTGTTTACGCCGGCCTTGTCGAGCTGGCCCATCAGGGCACTCGCCGTCTCGAAGGAGTAGCCCATCTCCTGAAGCTGCGGGCCGAACTTCTGCATATCTGCCATCAGATCCGTGAAGCCCATGCCCGTGCTCTGGCTAACCTTAAAGATGTAGTCCATAGCGCCGCCCATGTCGTCGGCGTCGATGTTCCACTGCTGGAAGGCTTGGCTCGACTCCTCGATCACGCTGCCGAGGTCGTCCCCGAGCATATCGCTCACTTGGATGGCCTGCTTGGAGATCTCCTGAAGTTGCGGGCCGGTGAGGCCGAGGCGGGTGTTGTAGTCTGCGATCGCCTTGCTGGCGTCCTCCATTGTGGTTGGGACGCTCTTATAGACGGCGTCGAAGTCATCCAGAAGCCCATCCAGCGCGTCGCCGGTGGCGCCGGTTCCGATGCGGATAGCATCAGCAGCGTCATCGAAGGACGCGCCGAGATCCTTCATGTACTTTCCAGCCTCGACGACTGCCTTGCCTGTCGCCACAGCGATGCCGCCCACGGCTGCACCAACGGCCAGCGCCTTCACGTTCAGGCCGCTGATTTTCTTCTGAGCCTGTTCGATGGCTTTGCCGAGTGATGGGTCGATGCTGCCGGCCAGATTGACGACCGCCTGCATCGTTTTTCCGTTTGCCATGTGCGTCACCTCCTTCTGATGTGTGGTTTCTTAAAGCTGGCCGCACGAGTCGGCCGGCTCGCTTGGAGCCGCTTGGCCTCCTCGACGGCCTCCCCGTATTCGGTCAGGAAGTCGGTCAGCCTTCGCTCTCCGAGGTCTCGCGTTGATGTGTGGAAGGCTCGGGCGTAGTCTCGGATTGCGCGTCGGAGCTGTCGGGGGTGTAGGGTTCCTCCGACTTCCCGGAAATAAAATCCCGGCCGATCCTCATAATCTTCATAACGTCGTAGCCGCGGACGCGCTCGAGGTCGGAGATGTCGATCTCAGGGTTGACCGCGATGATGGCAGCGAAGCCGAGGTAGAGGTGCAGGCCGTAGTCCAGCTCGGCCGCGCCGGCTGCGTTGCCATTCTTGGAGCCGCTGGCGCTCAGCTTTCTGGCGTCAGCTTCAGCAAACGCCTGTGCGGTGATCTCGCTGATGTCATAGGTCAGCTCGTTGTAGCTCTTGCCGTTGATCTGCACAGGGTTGTCGAGCTTGATGGTGTTCTTCATTGGGTGCGTCTCCTTTCGATAAACAGAGGGCGCCGCATAGGCGCGGCGCCCTTCAGGTTACAGCAGGCTGCGGATGTCCTTGGCGTAGTCGACGCCGCCGACGCGCAGGATCGTGTTGAGCTGGTCGATCAGCCAGTATTCAGCGCCGCCGACGTAGAGCTGGTAGCGGCTCACGGCAAACGTGGCCTCGTTCTCGCTGGTGTTGCCGGGATCCACGGAGAGGCCCGGGATGCCCTTAGAGACACAGCGGAGGAACGCCTTGCAGCCTTCGGTCTTGGTGGAGCCGTCGGCCTGCTTGACGTCCTGAGCCCAGCGGATCTCGATGGTCTTGCTCTCGAGCTTCATCATGTTCCGCAGACCGAGGTCGATGCCGATCTTGGTGATGGATGCCTCCATAGCCTCGATCTGGCCGAGGATGGGGGCGGTGTAGGTTCCCATAGCCTTGAAGTCAGCGGTCACGGGAGTGACAGCCGGCAGCGCGATGGTCACGTCTTTGGCGACGAGAGTGCCGCCGATGTAGACGGTGTCGGCGAGGATGGGGCCCTTCAGGTCGAGCCACAGGTTTGCCATTACTCGTCACCTCCTTCGTAGTAGACAGAGAAGCCCGCGTCGGTGTAGGCGACGTAGACGCTCGCAGACTTGAGGGGCGGGGTCGGGGTGACGGCGATGTCCCAGCGGAAGTCGCCATTCATCACGTCCGTGGTGCTGTTCTCGCTCTCGAGGAACAGGATCACGGGCTCGCCCAGCAGGGCGCCCATGCTCACATAGCCGTCGAGCTTCTCCTGCTCGCGGTTGATGATGCGATCCTTCAGCGCGCGGGTCATAGGGCTATCGATCTCAGGGCTCCACTCGCGCTGGAAACTATTGGTGATGTGCATGAGCATACGCATGGAGACGTCAAAGATCGCGCGAGGATCCACGTCTGCGCCGTATGTGTAGGCGGCCGTATGGTCGCCCCACAGTACCCACTCGCCTCCCCATGCGACGGCGGTGCTGATGCCGTTCTGCGTCAGCTCCTTGCCGGTCTGCTGGTCGAAGCCGCGGTTGTTGGCGTTGGCCCCGAAATACTGCTTGATGACGGGGATGGCCTTGTTGCCGCAGGTCTCCATCGGGACGCTGTTGTGGCTGAAGTCAGCGCGCATAAGCTCGACCACGGCCAGCGTGCTCAGGTGGAACACGTTGCCGAGGTTGTCCACAGCCTGCGGCCAGTAGACCTTAGAACGCTCGCCGGTGAAGGCGTTGGCCTTCTTCCATGCGATCGCCTTGGTGATCGTGTCGACCGCCTGCGCGGTGCTGTCCACGAGGGGCAGGTCGGCCACGACGAAGGCGTCCCAGTGGCCGTTGATCTTCTTGCAGGCCATCAGCATGGCGTTGTAGACGGCAGGGCTGTGACTCCAGCCGGGGGCCGCGATCAGATTGCAGACCGCGAACTGCTCGGGATAGAGCAGCGCGATCGCGCTCAGGCCGCTGTACTCGCCGGAGGAGGTGACGCCGCCGATGATGTCGCTGTCTGCGATCTCAGAGTCGTCCACCTCGCTGAAGCTGGCCGTCAGGCTGCCGGCGAGCTGCGCGTCGTCCTTCAGGCTGGAGATGATGACCGTGCCCTTGGTGAAGTTATAGTCCACAGCGTAGTCGGTGCCCTCGACGTAGTTGCCGCTGTCATTCTTTGCGATGGTCAGGGTGTCGAGGATGATCTTGTCGCTGGCGAACTCGGCGCGGCCGCCGGTGAAGGTGAGGGTCTTGGTGGTGGCCGTCTCCTTGCGGTGCTTGCCCGCGGAGGGGTCGAGCACATTGATGACGTAGATCGGGCCGATGTTCCCGAGGGTGTTGTTGAAATGTGCGTACACGGCCTCGCACAGGGTAAAGGTGCCCCAGTCGGACGAGTAGCCGATCTTCTTCTGAGCGTCGACCAGACTGGTGATCTTGATCGGCGCGTTGATGATGCCGGCCTCGCCGAAGCCGCGCACGAGGTTGACGGGTGCCGTGCCGATATAGACCGGCGTGGTGCCCGCCTGCACGGCGCTCTGTGCCACGGTCTCGCCGATGTGGCCGTAGGCGCCGTAGAGGTATTCGTTTGCCATCTGCTTATCCTCCTTTGCATGAAATTAGAGCAGCCGAGCGGCTGCCCTTAAAGCAGGTGTTGGTAGCTTTTCGGGTTGCGGGTCAGGGTCTCCTCGACGGAAAACTCAGCCCATGCAAACCAGTACGGGTAGAAGTCGGGGACGGCGTCTTGCTCCGTGACAGGGCCGAAGGTGATGCCCTTCTCTTTGATGACGCGGAGGTCGCCGAGGTACTCGGCGTTTTCAATCAGCCGGAGAGCTGTGTCCACAAAATTCCATGCGTCACGCCAGCCCTCTCCGTTCTTCACGAAGTAGGAGGCCGCCGCCTCGTTGTATTGCTGGATGTAGGTGCCGCTGCCGTCGCCCTTCGGCTTGAAGATGTCGGGCCCGTGGTAGCCGGGATCCCACGCTGAGAAGCAGAGCCGGATCTTGATGTCTCGGGCACTCTGGAGCAGGTCGTCGTCGCCCTGAACGATCTGCACGCAGACCGACGGGATCGGCGCGGCGATGTTCGGGGGCGTCCTGTCCTTCGATGGTACGAAAAGCGAGAACGCGGCCGGGTTTACCAGCTTGTATGGGTAGGAGGCGTCCGTTGCGTTGTCGTCGGGGAGCTTCAGCTTGACCAGAGGGCAGACCTCGGCGGTCAGCCAGTCCCGGACGGTTTCGATGCTGTTGACGATGGACATGGGGCACCTCCTACATAGTGACAGTCTGGCCGAGGGCCACGGTGGCGATCCCCATGTCCTCGCTCCAGTCGTTGACGATGTACTCGCGGCCGTCGACGTTGAGCCCTTCGCCCGCCGGGCGCCGAGCGGGCAGATCCTCGACCGCTGCGTAAAGCAGCAGAGAGGACTCCGCGACGCTCAGCTCTTGCCCCCCTTGGCGTTCCTTCAGGGCGTTGTCGTCCAGCACGGCGGCGATGGCTCTGCCTTCGACGGTGTGCTTCTCACCGAACTCGTCGAGATTGAGAAACGTGCGCCGACGGTCAGCCTCGACCATCGCCTTGAAGCTGAAGGCCATCAGACGGGATCGGCGGCGCCGATCTGAGGGGGCTCCTCGTCGTCGGCACCGTCATCAGGCTGCTCGGCCTTGGCTGCCTCAATGGCAGCGATGACGTCGGCCTTCTTGCGCATGGCAGAGGCGTCCACGCCATAGTGCGCGGCCACTTCCTTCAGCTCGTCGAGCTTCATGTCCTCGTCGTACTCAGGGGCCTCGTCGGCCGCGGTGTTGGTGCTGGCAGGCTCGTCGGTGTCGTCGCCGGGAGCGGGTGCGGGCTGCTCGGCAGTCTCGCCCAGCTCGCCGATGTACTTGGCGACGCCTTCCTTCACCAGACGGGCCTCCAGCTCGTCGTCGAACTTCTGAGGGCCGTCTGCTTCAGTGATGGGGATCACCTTGCGGCCGTTATAGTAGCCGAAGGTGCCCTTGATGATCTTGATCATGCTCTGCTCCTTTCTGCTGCGCTCAGTCCGCCCAGGACGTCCGCAACGATGAACGGGTTCTTGTTGTTGGGGATCATCAGCGGGCGGCTGGAGATGGTCAGCGTGCGGCTGTTGCCTTCGGCGCTGCTCACATACTTCGGCACGCGGCGGCCGGCGTAGGTGTGGAACTCGCCGTCGCTCTGCTCGACCTGAGAGACGGCGCCGTAGGCGGTGCGGCCAGCGCCGGGAGCGGTGAGGACGCACTTGCCGGACGGGATGTAGAGCTTGTCGTTGCCCTCGTCGTCGGTGTAGGTCAGGTCGTAGGAGATGACGCTGATGATGCGGCCGAGGACGTTCAGGTGGGCCACGATGGCAGCGCCGTCAGGCAGCAGCTCAGGCTCCACGTTGCCGATCTCGATGCGGCGGTTGTCGAGGAGCTTCTGCACGGCTGCGTCGTTGATGATGGTGTCAGCCACGTCCGGGGAGCAGACCAGATCAGAAGCGCGGAGGCCGCGCTTGGTCAGCATACGGATCATGGCCTCCAGATCCTTCAGGATCTTGCCGCCGGTGGCGTCCCACTTGACCGTCGGGGTGTAGGTCGCGGGGTTGCTGGCCTCGGAGTAGAAACGGATCTCCATCTCGTCGGCCTTGTCGACGTCGTCGGCGATGTGCTTCATCACGCAGCCGTTGGTCAGCATGGTCTCGGCGGCCATCGCTTCTTCGCGGTTGGTGATGAGCTCGCCCAGCTCGTCAGCGTCGCGCAGGATGAGGGTCTGCTGGCGCTGCTCAGGGGTGAGCTGAGAGTAGAGAGCCTCGCCGAAGCCGCGCTTGCGCAGCTCGTCGAGGGTCAGGACGCGACGGGGAGCCACGAAGGGCGGGGTGTAGCGTTCCATATTGTAGCCGGCGCGCAGGACGGTGACGCCGCCCTTGCGAGGGGCCACGAAGGGCGCCAGCTTCTTGCTGCCGTCACGGAACTCGACGAGCACGTCGTCGGTGGCGAAGATGTCGCTCGCGTCGTTGGTGGGGAAGTAGCGGTCACGCAGGAAGGTTGCAGCAGGGGTGAGCTGCTGCACGGCCATGAGCAGCGTGTGGGTGTCGTAGAAGTTAAAAGGCATTTTGTTGTCCTCCTTCTCTTAGTATTCGATGGCGTCGGAGAGCAGGATGCCGGCCTTGCGCAGCTCCTCCTCGTCGGTCGCCTTCAGGGTATAGCCGCTTGCGACGGCCAGCTTGTTGCGGGCAAAGTGGCCGGTGCGGTAGGCCAGCGCGGTCACGTCCGCGGTGGTGCCGACTTCCACGTCCTCGGCGAGGATGCAGTTGGCGGTCAGGGTTTCGTTGGTGGTCGCGGTGGAGCCGAGGATCACCAGCTTGCCGTCGCCGGCGGTGCCGGCAGGCAGGGCCAGCACGGTGCCGCGCTTGTAGGTGGCTGCGGCGGCGGCCTCCTTGCGGATGGTCACGGTGAACACGTCAGCGACGGGCTCGTTGGCAACGATCAGGCCATCATAGCCGACGCTGCCGAGGTTTTCGTCCAGTCTCTTGCTCATTACTTCTTACCTCCGTTCTGAGACTTGGTGGAGTTGTAGAGGCCGACGATGGCGTCCACCTTTGCCTTGTCGTCGTTTTCGCTGCCTTCCTCGCCGCCGTTAGGGGCAGCGCCGACGCCGGCAGCGCCGGACTCGTCGTTGTCAGCCTTGGCGTCCTTCAGGTGCTTGGCACCGAGGGCCGCCTGCTTCTGCATAGCCTTGAGCGCGAGCTGCTCAGCGGTGCAGGGGGTCTCGCCGTACTTGGCGTCCCTGACGAGCTGCGCGTCGCCCACACTTGCGGCGATGCTGTCGATGGCCTCGATGCGGGCGCGTTCCTGCGTTCTGGCAGTTTCGGCCGCCTGCTGCTCGATCTGAGCCACGACGTCGGGGTGCTGTGCTCTCATTTCTTCGAGGGTCATGGTCTTGTTGTCCTCCTTCTTGGGGCCGTCGTTCTTGGCGGCCGCGTGTTTATTTCCAGCCGCAGGGGCGGCATGGATGCTGTTGTCGATGGGGATCGTCCCCGGGATGTGTCTGAAGCCCTTGACGTCGTGCCGGATGCCGGCGACGAGGAGCACCTTCTTGTCGGCGCTCAGGGTGACGTCGGGGCCTTCGTCTGTGAGCAGGGTGTCGGCAAAGCCGTTGTCAATGGCCTCCTGCCCGACCATCCACGTCTCGCGGGTCATCATGCTGCGGAGCTGGTCGACCTCGAGGCCGGTCTTGGCGTGGTAGATCTCCGCGATGGCCCGCTCGCTCGCGTCGAAGTCCTTCTGGAGCTTCTTCAGGTCTGCGAGGGTGTAGTAGTCGTAGAGCAGCCCGGCGACGCCGTGGATCATCACCATGCTGCCGGGATAGACCTGTACCTCGTCGCCCGCGCAGGCGATGACGCTGGCCGCGCTGGCCGCGATGCCTTCCACGACGACGACCTTGTGGCCGGTCAGGCCCTTGATGGCGTTGTGGATGGCGATGCCGGTGTAGAGGTCGCCGCCGCAGCTATTGATCTTGATGGTGATGTTGCTCTTGCCCTTGACGGCCGCGAGATCCTCCATGAAGCTCTCGGGCGCGATGTAGAGGCCGGGCTCGGGCTCGCCCGTCCACCAGTCCACAGGCTGACGGCTCACGACGTCGCCGTAGAGGGTGATCTCGCCCTCGTCGTCGCCGATGCTGGCGACGTTCCAGAACTTGATCGGCGTGCCCGCAGTCTGAGGCCCGGCGCAGAGCCGGGGAGTGTTATGCGTTCTCATACTTGTCTCCTTCCTTGATGCTTTTGATGGCCTCGGCGACGATTGCCTCCCGCAGAGCTGCGGAGATCGTGCCGCTGGCCGCTGTGCTCTGGTCGACCTGCCCCTGCGCTGCGCGCAGCTTCTCGTTTTCCCGAGTGAGCTGGTCGACGTTGGCGTCCCACTGACCGCCGTTGAGTCGGATGGTCGCCTGCTCTCTGGTCGTGATGCCTTCGCCGATGGCGAGGATCTCGGCCGTGATCTCCTTCGTCGGGTCGAGCTGTCCCTGAGAGGGGCCGATCCACTCGGCGCCGAGGTATGCGGCGCGGATCGCCGGATCTGCGAAGAAGCCCGGGGCGCTGATGCGGCCGCGGGCGACGGCTTCAGAGAGCCAGATCTCATATACCGGCGTGCAGAAGTCATCGACAAACCACTTGCGCCTCATGCGGAACGCCTTCCACGCCTCCATCAGGGCGGCGCGGCTGGCGCTGTACGAGCTGTTGAAGCTCTTGAGCAGAAGGTCGGCCGGGATCTCGAGTGCGGCGCCCACCTGTTCACAGATGGCGCGCAGGAAGGTGTTGAAGCCACTGGCCGGCCGCTTGGGGTCTGCAAAGGTCACGTCCTCGCCGGGCTCCATGATGTTGATCTGGCCGGGGCCCATCTCGTACTCGTTAGGATCTCGGCTCACCTCCGGCAGGCTGCTCCCGACCTCGTTGAACGGGTTGTCGCCGGCGCCTGCCTCGGTCTTGATGAAGGCCGTGAAAAACGACTCGACGACCGCCGCAGTCAGCTCGCTCTCGGTGTAGCGGCGAAGCTGGAGCAGGGGCTCGATGACCTGCGCGAGATAGCTGACGCCGCGGTATTGATCCGGGCGCTCGCTCTCCATGACGTGCAGGATGTTCGGCAGGCCAGTCCGCTCGCCGTATGCCTGAACACGGGCCCACGTTGTCGTCGTGCTGCCGAGCTCGAAGGGGTAGGTGCTGCGGATGTGGTACGCCTCGATCTGGCCGTCGCCGTTCACCTCGACGCCGTCGTAGATGGTGTTGCCGTTGGCCGCCTTGCCGGTGGTCAGCAGCATCGGGGTGATGATGCCGGAGGTCGTTGGCGTGGCGACTCGGTCGGCCTCGATCAGGTGCAGGCGTAGCGAGTAGGGCGTGAGTAGCGTCGGCTCGTACTGCTTCACGACGGCGAACACGTCGCCGCTGACCAGCCACGAGGAGAGTGCGAGCTGCTGCATGGCTGCGAAGTTGTTGACGCCGGTGGCGTCGCACGCCCTTTTGTTCTCAGACCAGAGAGCGAACTCACGCTCGGCCTGAGCCTGCCATGCGTCGGCGGCCTCCTGCGTCATGCCGAGCGCCTCGCGGTCGATCCGACTCTTGAGCTGGAGGCCGATGCCGACGACGTTGGTGCGGTTGGTGCGGATGGCAGAGGTGGCGATCGGGGCCGCCATGTAAAGCATCCGGGCACGCTGCCGCAGGGTGTAGTTGTTGGCGTCGATGTCCTCCTTCGGGCTGCCGCTCATAGCTCTGAAGCCCTTGGTCGCCTTCTTGTGCCAGCTCGCGCCGGCGTCGCCGTAGCCCTTATTCACAGGGCGCGGCTGCTGCCGCCTGTTCTGTGGGCGGCTTCTGCTTTTTCTTTTGCTGATGGTGCTCACCTCCTTCATGGTGAAGATGGCCGAGTCGGGAGAAAAGGAGCGAAAACTCCCGGCGTCGGCCTATGAAAAAAGCCCCTTTCGGGGCTTCTTTCACCAGTCTCGGGGCACTACTCCCACAGCTTTTCGCGGCTTCTCGCCGTTCAGTGCGGCCTCGAGGGCTTCGATGTCTGCCTCGAGCTGTTTGATGGCGGCCCGGATGGATCCGAGGTCGGTGTTGTAGCGGGCCAGATTGCGCGAGCCGATGCCGTAGCTCTGTACGCCTCCGTCCAGCATCTCGGCCTCTCGCTTCAGGTAGAGCTCCAGCCGGTTCCTCTTGATGGAGAGCTGGTACTCGATTTGTTCGCGGGTCTTTCTCATTGTGGTGTGTCCTCCTTACCAGTCGTCGAAGGCGTCGGCCCGGTTGTGCCGTTGCCGCTGCCGTCGCTGCTGCGGGGCCTTCGGTTTTTCCTCCAGCCCTTGCAGGCGGCGCTCGATGGCGTCCATGTCGGGGTTGATGATCTTGAGGCCGGCGTTGGCGTAGTCGCGGCAGTCGAGGGCCTCGTTGCGGTTGTGCCCGGGCAGCTTCTCCCACGCCCAGCGGTCGCCGCGGCGCGTGTGCGTGAGCACCAGCTTCTCGGAGAGGAGCCCGTTGAAGAAATTGAGGTCATAGCCGGCGTCGGGGTGCCGGTTGAAATGGCAGTATTTTGGCCCGGGCTCCTGCACCTTCAGATTAGCCATGATCGTCGCCTTGCCGGCGTCGACGCCGATGGTGTAGAGCCAGCAGGTGATCCGCTTGTTGTCGCGGATCGGCACCTTGCTCGGGGGCGAGACGAAGGGGATGCCGTCGCCGCCCTTGCCCTTGATGGCAAAGACGCGCTTGCCGACGCGGGCCCGGCACGCCTCATAGACCTCTTGGGTGAAGTGGCCGCCGGAGTCGACGCAGGTGATGGAGATCTTCAGGCCGCGGCCGTTTTTGAACTTGTAGACGTGGTCGACCACGTCGTCGAGTCGCTGCCAGACCTCCGGGGTGTCTGGCCGGCCCATGATGTAGCCCTTGACGACGCCCCACGTCTCGCCGTACTTCCCGTGGCCGACTACCTCGTATTCGAGGCGGTTGTCCTGAGTGTCGACGCCGCAGGTCAGCACGAGCACGCCGTCAGGCAGCTCCACAGGGGTGCCGTCCGGGCGGGTGCCGTAGTCCTCACGGCGGGCGAGCATGGTGTCCTCGTCCTCGAGGTCGCCGCGATCTTCCCACAGTTGGCCGAGCAGGGTGTTGTAGACGACCTTGAGGCGCTGCGGGTCATCCTTGGCGTCGAGGAACTTGAGGACGATTTTCTCCCACGGAGTCCACGGGCTCGAGAAGGCATTGAGCCAAAAAGAACGGACGCCCTTCTTGTAGGCGTCCGGGTTGTCGGCGATCCACTTGGCCGGCTGCTTTCGCATGACGTCCTCGGGGATCAGGCAGCCGCAGGCCGGGCAGCTCCACGAGACGCCGCTCTTGAGGCTCCACGACTTTTTCCCGCGGATCCTCTTGGCCTCCGGGTCGAAGTGGATATTGTCGAACACGATCTCGCTGTACTCCCCACACTCGGGGCAGCGGTGGCACCAGCGTTCCTGCGTGCCTTGGTAAAAACTCGTTTCGATGTTGCTGTTGCCCTTGATGGTCGGGGTGGAGACCTCGACCGCCTTGGCGTTGTAGAATGTGGCCTGACGTGCTTCGGCCAGCGCCCACGGGTCGCCCTCGGTGCCGGCGCTGGTCGCCCAGCGGTCGCGCTCGTCGCCGATGATATAGCGGGCAGGCGTGGAGGCCAGAGCCGAGGCACTGTTGGAGCCGGTCAGGGTGAGCATCCCGCCCGGGAACGACTTCTGGAGGATCGTGTTGCCGCTGTCCTTGGCCTTGACGTCGTGCACCTTCGCCTTCAGGGGTTTGCTGTCGCGGATCATAGGGGCCACGCGGAGGCGGCTGAACTTCCGGGCGTCGTCGATGGTCGGGTGGACGTAGAGGATGCTGCCGGGGTCTTGGTCGATGATGTAGCCGATGATGTTGAGCTCGAGCTCAGACTTGCCGACCTGAGAGGCGGCCACCATGACTATTTTGTGCACCTTCGGATCCGTAAAGGCCCGCATGGGCTCCTCGAGGTACGGGGTGCGCTTGGTACGCCACGGACCGGCCTCGGCTGAGCTTTCCGGGGAGAGGCGGCGGTGCTTGTCGGCCCACTCGTCCACGGTCAGGCTCTCAGGTGGGGCGAAGCGTTTGACCGCTCCGGCGATGGCGGTATTGAGCTTCGCGGCGGCTTTTTTAGTCGTCCGCGTCATCGGCGAGCTGCTCGCTCCAGCCTTCCCGATCCCTTACTCGCCGGGCGTACACCTCGGGATCGTATTTATAACCGGCCAGCTCCGTCAGGATCTTGTAGACCTCTGTGCGGATGATCTCAGACGCCTCGGCGGGTGTTGCTGCGCCGGTGACGTCGACGGCCAGACGGCCCGGCAGGGCCACGAGCATCGACCTGATATTGTAGACGAGGTCGGTCATCACAGCCTCGACATCCTCGCTGCGGTGCATGGTGCCCTCGAGCTCACTGAGCTGGAGGGCGGCGATGTCTGCCTTGCTGCGCTTGAGGTCAGCCTCAGCCTCCAGACGCCGGCCCTCGATCTCGCTGTCCTTCTTCGACGGTTCCCGGCCGTTGGCCTTGGCCGTCAGGTATCGGATGTACCTCTGGATCGTCGGCAGCAGGTCATAGCGGTTGGCGTTGCCTTCCTTGACCGCGGCGATGACGCCATCCTTGGTGAGCTGCTGCACTCGGCGGGGCGTCATGTCGAACAGGGCCGCGATGGTCTTGCTGTCGACGAGCTTGTTGTTGGTTGGGTTCGGCATGGCGTTCCCTCCTTTCTGCCGCTCGGGCGAAACGAAACGGCCCGAAAAAAATTTTTCCCGGCTGCGCGTTTTTTGGGCTCGCCAGCACCGCAGGCCGATCGGTCGCGTCACAGTACCTTCGGCGCGTCTGGACGTCGTGTGCGGCGCTCTGACGTCCTCTGTGGCGCGTTTTCTTGGCTGGCCGTCCTGCTGGGTTGGCTGCGTCGCTTCGCGCGTCCTGTGGGCCGCTGTGGGGCCTTGCGGTGGCCGTTGGTGTGGCCCTACTTGCCGAGGGCTCGGTCGAGGTTGTGCTGGAGTCGCTTGGCTGTCTCGTCTTGGAGTCGCTTCAGGATCTTCTCATTGGTGCGCTCGCTGGTTATCATGGACGGCACCGAGATGGTGTTAAACTTCTTGATGTCGGTGCGTGTCCGGCTCATTCTCTGGAATGGAATGGCGCTGACGCCGCCGGCCTTGGTGTTGCCCGTCCCCATGAGGATATTGTGCGATCGCTCGGAGTACGGGCCGCCCGGGGTGCGGGTGTTCAGGTAGCGGCCGATGACCTTCTTCTGTCCCTTGACCACCTGCATCCGCAGCGTGTAGCTCTTGCCGGGCGGGGCGGTCTTGGGCGTCATGCCGAAGTGCACGGGGGTGAGCAGTCGGCCGGAGTAGGTGATGGTCAGCTCCTCGATGGTCTCGCCCGAGACGCTGACGCTGCCTGCCATCTTCTTCGGCTTTCCGCTGTTCTTGCCGGACGGGGTGATCTCGCCCTTCTTGATGTTGTAGACCGATGTGACTTCCTGAGCGATCCAGCTCGGCGCTCTGGCCTTGACGTCGCGGACGGTGGCCTTCACGGCCTTGCGGCCCTGCTCGTCGATCTGTGCGACGGTGTCCATGAGCTTTTGGAAGTTTTCGACCTGCATGGTGATGGTTGCCTTTGCCGTTGTTGTCACCTCCTGAATATGCAAAAAGAGACCGGCGGGCGTTGGTTCGCCCGTCGGCCTCTTGCCGTCGGTTGTTATTTGGTTTTCCTCTGGTCAGCCGCTCGGAATTGTCACGGCGTTGCCCGTGTGTCCGGCGGTCTTTTGCAGGATATAGAATAGCACGGGTCGCTACTGCTTTTCAATTCCTTTTACTTCCCTTTTGTTCCTTTTACTGCGTTTTACTGCCGCAGCTCAGGCAGGGGCTCCAGCTCGTCCAGCACGGCGGCGAGGTTGAGCAGGGCGCGGCCGTGGATCTTGTATGTCCTGTTCTGGTAGGCGTCCACTCTGTCGACGTAGTCCCGCCGATCACCGAACAGGACGCCGCAGGTGCTCTCCCAGTCAGCCCGGTCGAAGTAGCGCAGCCGGATGACGGCGCGCTCGTCGGGGTCGGAGAGCTGGAGGATCATGCCCTCGATGGCGTTGCGCTCCTGCTTCTCCTCAGCCTTGAGCCGGTCGATCTGTTCCTCGAGCTCCATTTTCCGCTCCACCATCATGCCGGTGCGGTCGGATGGTGTGCCGGATCCGCGTGGCATACCTGTCAGATCAGGGCCGGGCGGTGAGGCCATCGTCATCTCCATGCGGTCGAGGCGTTCGAGCTGGTTGTCGATGTCCCTCAGCATGGCGGTGTAGGCCGCGAGCCTGTCCTTGATCCGTTGTGTGATCGGCTTCTCGCTCATTATGTCAGGGCGTCACTCCTGCTCGCCTCCTTCCTCGTCAGGCTCGAAGATCGCGGCGATCTCCTCGCGCGGTAGCTCTCGGCCTTGACGGACGCAGCGCACGTTATTGTCTCCAGTTGTTTTGATGTAGCGCCGCACGATCACGTCGCACCATTTGGGTTCGAGCTCGATCATGGCGCAGGTTCGCCCGGTGTTCTCGCAGGCTATGAGCGTCGAGCCTGAGCCTCCGAAGAAGTCGACCACGAGCTCGCCCGGCCGGCTGCTGCTCAGAATGGCCCGCTCGCACAGTGCGATCGGCTTCGGCGTTGCGTGCCCGCCTGCGTCGTCTCTTTCTGCTGTGTTTGTGATCGGGAAACGCCACACATCGGTCATTATGTCATGCTCGTCGCTGTCGTTGTGTGTGTTGTCGAAGAAGGCGCGCAGCTCCATCGCTTCTGCTTTCATGCTCTGGTATGCCTCGGACGGCTTGTTGCGCAGTTTCATCACTTGATCGTGTGGAAGGCTGAAGGCTCGGCCCTTAAATGCCTGCTGGAGCTTTTTGTAGTGCCACTCCGGGATCGGCGTGAACTGCGATTTGCTAAACCAGTGCCCCCACATTTGAACGCCGGTGATCTCCGTGAGCTGCTTGGCCTTGAGTCCGACCTTCTGAGCCTCTCCGACCATATAATCGAGGATCGCCTCGTATGCGTCGTTGAAATGGTCTTTGTTATTGTTGAAGCCTTCGACGCCGCACATAACAAAGAGGCATTTCTCAGTTTCCCTCGGGTAGCTCCGCATGAGCTCGCTGTTGACTCCGAAGGCTGAGTGCTTCGCCCATGTGATGTAGTTTCTGAACGTGATCTGGTTCGCGGCGATCATCGGCCGAAGGATGAAGGCGTAAATATCCATGAGCGGCTCGTCGATGCCCCAGCAGTACCAGCTCCCGTTTTCCTTCAGGATCGAGAAACTGAGCGCAATCCACTTCTTGTTGAACTCGAGGAGATCGTTCTGGTTCTGGTTGTCATTCTGGACGCCGTCGCTCTCTTTTCCCATGCCGTATGGCGGGTCGGTGAAAATAAGGTCGGCGCGCTGCCCGTCGGTTGCCTTCTGAACGTCGCCCATCTTCAGGCTGTCACCGCAGTAAAGCCGGTGGTCTCCCAGCAGCCAGAGGTCGCCGGGTTCGGTGAATGGTTCCTCTGGCGGCACCTCGGGCTCGGTGTCGCCGTCCTCCTTTTCCGACTCGTCATCATGCAGAGCTTCGGACAGAGCCGTGACAAGATTGCCGTAGTCGTCCTCGGTGTAGCCGCTGAGCATGAACGGGATCTCGCCGGTGT
>ERZ827043.2460-NODE-2460-length-15577-cov-3.958060_pt1 | contig 15577 bp, 18 predicted proteins | sample MGYA00519923_ERZ827043 | MGnify/ENA primary metagenome ERZ827043 (study PRJEB31778, sample SAMEA3449251) | human gut metagenome | biome: human gut; feature: human-associated habitat; material: faeces | place: United Kingdom | collected 2010/2012 ...
CACCGGAACGGCTGGAAGAAACGGCTTTCAGCAGCGGGTTGTTGGCCGAGTTATCGTCATAGGCTTTCTTGGAGACGGTCTCCACAACGGCCACGGCGCGGGTCGGGGCTACATAGGACTCGTACCCGCCGCCGCAGCGGTCCTTCACAGTGTCGGCCCGGGCCTTGAGCACGGCCTGCATTTCAGGGGAGCGCAGCAGGGCGCGGATGCCGGGGCTGTTCAGATCGATTTTGACCTTAGCCATAGCGCTCGACCTTCACTTTCTTGTTCCAGTCCAGCGGCACGAGTTCCTCAATGTACTGCTGTACACCGCCGTAGGTGCGCCATTTCTGGCCGAAAAATTCAACGGTAACATCATCCCAGTTATGGGCATCGCCTTTCGGGATGCACAGCTCGTAGGCCACCCGGCGGCCCGTAAGCTGCAGGTCGGTGACCACGGCGGCATTGTCCACCGGCGTGATGAGCACATTTTCCACCGTGACCGGTGTTTCGGTGTAAACCGGAGCGTGAAAAGCATCCTCGCCGGTCTGGGTGCGCTCATAGAGGATGACGGGGATGCCCTTAATCAGAGCCATAGGGTTCGATCACTCCCATCCGCTGACGGCGCAGGCCCAGCCGGGCCAGCTCCGATTTTTTGATGAACAGGCCGCCGCCGGGCACCAGAAAGGACCCGGACGCCGAGTAGCCGCCGGCTGCCTGGGTGATCTGGGTCATAGGCTCCTGGTTCGTGCTGGTCATCAGGGTGCGGGCGGCCACATCCACGGCCACGCTCTTGGCCACCATGGCCAGCGCCGGGTCAGCGGCCACCAGTGCGGGCAGGTCTTTGCCTGCCTTGCGGGCCTCCACGTCCAGGCTGGCCGAAATGACATCCAGCAAGGAGAACGCCCTTGCCTGCTCGGCAGCGGTCATGGGACGCCACAGAGCGGTCATGTCCTCCACGGTGGCGTAGCTCATTCAGCAGCCTCCGGTTTCTCCTTGGCGGCAGCCTTGGGTTTGGCCGCCTTTTCTGCCTTGACGGGCTCCCAGTCCCCGCCGGAAACGCGGCAGGGCGTCTCGATCACAGCGCCGGTGCGCTTGTTGCGGTACAGCATGGCGTGTCCTCCTTAGGCGTTGGCCTTGATGTGGGCGAATGCGGACGGATCCAGGATGCCCCAGCCGATGTAGGCCTCGCCGCGCAGGTATACCTGGTTGTGGCCCTTCAGGTCACCCAGATCCGCATCGTTGTCGGGATTGCCGTACTGGATCACCTCAATGGGCATCTCCTTGGCGTAGCCCCACTTGAAGCAGTTGATGAAGTCGCCCACCAGCGCACGGTCCAGGCTGGAACCGGCGGACAGGTTGGAGGTGGATTCTACCCGCAGGCCGTTCACCTCGCCGGGGTTTGCGCCCCAGGCCAGCTGCGGGTACAGCTTGGCACCGTCGGTAGTGGTCTGGGCCGCCAGAGCGCTCTTGAAGCTGGGGGCCAGCACCATGCCGGTAACGTCCCGCTCCGCGCCCTGCACCAGGGCGATGGCGGCCTCCACGTTGGTGTCGGGCTTGTCGGAGGCGGCAATGGTCACGGCCTGGGTGACCTTGCTGTCAAAGTGGTTGGTGCCGATGACGCCGGACGCAGAGCCGGTGCGGGGGTTGATGCCGTGGAAGGCCATGAGGTCCAGACCCTTGGCCACCTTCTTGGCAAAGCCGTCCGCAAAGGCGCTCAGAACGTCCATCTGGGCGTCCTCGGAAGCGTACAGGAACTCGTCGGACACGCGTGCACCATACTCGATCTTGATGGGCACGATGGTGATGGGCTCCACGGTCATGCCGCCCTTGCCCTTGGCACCGTTTTCTGCCACGATGTCCACTTCCTTGTCCAGCGTGAAGGTGAATTCCTTCTGGCCGTTGAAGGCGATGGGCGTTGCGCCGCAGAGCTTGGCCAGCGCGGACGCGCCGGTGGTTTTCTGGATAAAGCCGGGGATCAGCTCCTCCGGGAACAGGGAGCCTTTGCTCAGAATATCTGCCATGATGTGTTCTCCTTTACTCGTTGTTCATCAGCTGGTTTGCGAAACTGCGCCAGGCAGCCTTTTTGCCGCTGCCGCTGGGGTCGGGGTCGCCGCGCAGGGGTGCGGGCGGGGTCTTGGGCTTGATCAGCTGCAGCAGGTTCTGGGCGTCCTTGCGGATGTCCTCCTCCTTGGAGCCGGTCAGGCGGCCCGCCAGGTCGAACGGCAGGCCCACCTCATGGGCAACGCGGGTCTTGAGCGCGTCCGTCTCGTAGGTCTGGCAGCGGGTGTTCAGCTCCGCCACCTGCCCGGCGAGGGCCTCGTTCTGGGCCTTGAGGTCGTTGTAGTCGGCGTAAGGGGCCAGCCTGTCAGCGACAGCGGCCTCAAACGCCTCCTGCGTGGTAATGGGTTCAAATGCTTCTGCCATGGAATACCCTCCTTTATGGCAACAAAAAAACAGGCCCGGGTGGCCTGTTAATAGCGGATGCGCTGCCGGCGCTTGCCCTTGCCCTCGGCGCACTGCCAGTGGGCCAGGATCACGCTGTCCAGCAGCTCGATGTGGCCGCCCTCGGTCAGAGAGCGGTAACCGAAGCCGCCGTTGGAGCCGATGGCCCGCTTTTCGCAGTTGGAAGCAGCCTGCGCAAGGCCGGGCTGGCCGGCATGGCACAGGGCTTGCGCAAAAAGGGCCTGCTCGAAGGCGGCGTTGGCGGTGATGACCTGCTTGACCGTGGGCAGCACGGGGGACCTGAGGTGGGCGGCCTTCATGGCGTCGGCCAGAAGCTGCTGCCCGCTGGCCCCGTCCACCGCCACGGCGGCTAGGTCGGCTTTGGATAGAAAATCAAGAAGCCACCCGCTGCCGTCCCGGGTAGGATGGCAGCCGATGGCTTCCACGAAGATAGCGTTGTCTTTGGTGCGGCACGCAACGGCCAGCGCACAGCTGGTGCCGTCGGTGCTGAACTTGATGCCGGCATACAGCTTGCCGGTGAGCTTGGGCAGGGTGTCGGTTTTCAGTTCGTCCCACTCTGCCCGGCTGATGGCCGATTTGAGGTTGTACCGAAGCCACAGCCCCAGACGCTGGATGTTGAAGTCGATTGGGTCATCGCCGATCTCATCCGCCACACTGCGCTCGGTGAAGATGGTGCCGAGGCTGGGGTTCGTCTGATACCAGGCCTCCACGTCGTGGGGGTCGGTCTGCTGCTCCACGCTCCACTCGGCCCAGCCGGTGTTCTGCGTGTCGCCCCGCAGGGCGGCGTTGCGCATTTTGAGGAACACCGTGCCGGAGGACACCGGCGTGGGCGGGGTGCCGCAGAACAGGGTCTGCGGGTTCTCGCTGTCAGTGACCACATACTTCAGGGCACTGGCCTGATCGTCGGTGTACTCCTGGGCCTCGTCGATGACCAGCAGGTCAAAGCCCTCGCCCAGGCCGCCCTTGGAGGAGCGGGTGCGGAACTCGATGCGGCCCTCGCCCTCTTCCAGCTGGATGTGCTCCCGGCCCACGGCCTGAATGGATTTATAGGGGATCTTGGCCTTGTCCAGCAGGTGGCACAACCGCTCCCAGGCGGCCCGGGAGGTGGTGGTGCGGTGGGCGGTGTGCAGGATGCTCTCGCCCTGCTGCAGGCCGTACAGCTCCCGGATGGCGGCGATCTCGTTCTTGCCGTTGCGGCGGGGCACGGCATAGCCGAACTTGGTATGCACCCACAGATCCTCCTCGTTGCGGGCAAGGATGTCATACAGCAGCAGCTCCTGCCACTGCTGGGCGATGCGCCCGGTGGAGTTGTACAGGTCGATGGCGTCCTGGCCGAAGGTTTTGGTGTAGGGCAGCACCACGGCAGCGGTGGGCGTCTGACGCCCCAGCCTTGCCGGGGCTGTCTGTTTTCGCGTCCGCGGCATGGTGGGCTGGGTTCCTCCTTTGCATGAAAATGATGGCACCGTTTACTGGAATCGAACCAGCGACCTGTGGTTTTGGAGACCACTGCTCTGCCAACATGAGCTAAAACGGCATGAAAAAAGCACCGTGCATTTTTTGCACAGTGCTTGTGGGTGCTGGGAAAGAGCTTACGGCTTAACTTCCACGCTGGGCAGGATGTCAGTATGGAAATAGAGCTTGTAGTGATACGGATCGGTATGAGTGCCGGTGATGTCCTCCACCACATACATGGTGTAGTCGTTCAGATAGATGTAGTTCTTGCGATAGGTATCGGGGCCAATTTTCACTGTGCAGACCAGCTCATTGTTCGAGTTGTTGGAAATGGACATGTAGCCCTCGGCTTCCAGAATGACCTTATCAGTGCGGGCATTGTAGACGGTGATCTTACGCTCGCTTTCAAAGTAATCTGCCTGCTTGGAAATGTTGGCGTTGGCCTTATCTGCTTCCGAACAGCCGCACAGCAGGATGGATGCGACCAGTGCAAGGGCGAGAAGAATCTTTTTCATAGGGTTCTCCTTTCTGATTTTGGGTAAAAGAAAACCACGGTGCGTGTGCATCGTGGTTCAACAGCATGAATTTATTTTTGACAGAGGATTTTATAAAGATCTGCCTGGTAGTTTTTTGGCGCTTCTTTGGCAGGGGCAGGTGCTGCAGAAGCCTCTGACTTTCCATACTTTGCGTAAAGCTCGCGTCTTTTCTTCAAAAATTCCTGATGAACAATCTGCATCCGGTCATTTGCCAAACTGTCACGTCGTAGGCCGTGTTTTTCCTGCTCAGCTACAGCTTCCTGTTCACACACAGCCTGCTGTTCTGAATACCAGGCACGCAGTTCTTTCCACTCTTCATCAAACGAGCTCATGAAAATCAAACCCTTTCAACTTGCCAGCCAGGATCCGCATCGTTTCAAGTTGGATAAACTCAATGCTTTCTCCTGCATCAAAAATACGATTCTGAACTTCCAGACGGGCCGCTTTATACGCGGCGGCTATTTCTTCGCGGTTCAGATCTCCAGTGTACTCAAATGAGTAACGGCGGTTTCCGGTCGTAAGAAACTCTGTGCCAGTTTTATGTTCGACAGAAAAACAAACATCGTCCATACTGAAAGAATCACCGGAAAGAAAGCCCTCCCAGACCGGATGATTATGCGCACCGATACTACCCATTAGAGAATCTTCTCCAATAAGTGCAGTGTTTACAGTAGCATGTGTTCCGGTAAGCCGGTAAACATGACCATCCGGAGAAAACACAATGGCATGTTCCACAGGAGAGTTGCTGTGCTGTTCCAAAAACGTAATAAGCTGCCGGTTTATAGAAGCCTTATTGGAAAAGTCAAGCGGCTCAACGCTGTTGATGGTGGTGTCGCCGTCTGTAAAACCAACTTCACCGCTGGATCGAGGGCGTACACCCGTAGGCAAAGCAGAAGGAACCTGCTTTCTGGCTTTAATTTTATCACGTTCTTCCGGGTCTGTCCACGTCTTGTTCCACACGTTCTGCCGGCGACCGGAGCCGGGGTCATATTCCACCCGGCAGCGGCAGCGCTCGTGGCGGCGGTAAACATCTTTCGGCACATGGGGGTAATCGTAAGTACCGGCCAGAGCGCTGCACCATTTGCAGCAGTGGCTCTCAGCGGTGCGGATGACCCGGGGCCGCAGCCCGGCCTTGCCCTGAAAATCCACGTTGCGTTTCAGGGTGTCATCCACCACCATGCGGGAGAAGGTGCGCACCGGCTCGTCCAGTGCCCACGCCACATCTTTGAACTGCTCTGCCATGGACACTTTGTTCAGCAGGCCGTTCACGGCGTCGGTGTTCAGCACGGCCCGCTGCGGGGCAATGCCAAGGTTCGCCTGCCGGTTCAGTGCTTGCTGCACCGCTGCGGAAGCGTCCGCCACCAGCAGGTGCTCCTCTTCCAGCATGGAACGCACCACCCGGTCGGCAATGTTCCAGTAGAGCCTGCCCTCCGGCAGGGCGTCGGCGGTCAGGTTGCGGCGGAACGCCTCGGCCAGGGCATTGCCCACAAGCTCAGCATAGTCTGCAGCGGCAGCGTAGGTGTCAGCGGCGGGCTTTGCGTCGCCCAGCAGCGCCCGGAAGTCGGCCCGGATGCGCTCCAGCAGCTCCGGGGCAATGTCCTTGTCGGCCATGGGTGCCTCCTCAGCTCTCGGAGCGGATGCCGGTCAGGTCCCGCAGGTTCTCCGCACCGAAATAACCGGGGATGGCCGTGTTGATCTTGCCCACGGCGTCCCCGATGCCGGACAGGGTGGCGGCGTCCGGCTCGAACACCGGCTCCCACACCGGGCGGGTGAGGTAGAGCTGCTGACGCTGGTAGGCAATGCCGTCCCGCATGCAGGCGGCCAGATACCCGGCGTTCAGGAAGCCGCTGCCAAAGGTGCGCTGTGCTTTGCGGGCAGCCAGGCGCAGGCTTTCGTGGCTGGACTTGATGGCCTCGGCGCTGGACGGGTTGTCGGTGACGAACCCCAGATCGTCCAGCGTCAGGCCGGTCTCTCCCGCGAACAGCGCGGCAAAAGTGCGCAGCTGCTCGGTGTAGGGGCTCATGCTCTGCTGGGTGAACTGGCCCACCACCGGCTTGTCGCCGTCCTCGTCCTTGGTGAACTCCAGAAAGCTGGAAATGGTGGCCTTCCACTTGTCCATCTGCTCGGCGTCGCTGGAGGTGCCCAGCACATATTTCTGCGGGAAGGAATAGAACTCGGCGCTGATCTCGCTGCGCTTGAGGGTGCGCAGGGCTCCCTGCTGCAGGCCCATGCAGGCACGGGAGATGCGGCTGTGGCCAAAGGGCCGCTTGGCGTCCGGGCGGTACACGACGGGCACCAGCAGCGGGGCCGGGGCGGGGTTGGGCACCTGATACGGCTTCTGGCCGTTGGGGTAATACCAGGTACTGCCCGTGGTGAAGTAGGCCTCCAGCAGAGGCTTGTCCGTTTCCGGGTCGCGGGCCAGAACGGCATATCCTTCCGTGAGCAGGCCGGTCACCTCGTCCATGATGCCGGTGGCATTGCCGCCGTCGATGACCTGCAGCCGGGGGTAGCCGCTGCCGTCCGGGCTGATGTACAGAAAGCAGCAGCTGGAAATGAGGGCCGACAGCACGGCACTGTCAAACAGGGTGTCTGCGTTGTTCATCTGGTAGATGGAGTTCAGGTCAAAGTTATCATCCCGGAAATCCCGCCAGACCAGCCGGTCGGCCAGAGCGTCCACAGCTTTCCCGCACCAGCCCAGCGTCTCGCTGAAAAAGCGGAACTCATCCGGGGTGACCTTGCCAAAGTCCTTTACGGCGTTCTTCATCTCGTAATACTTGTAGCGGGTCAGCACTCGGCTGCGCTTCTGGTTCAGGCGGCGGCGCAGATAGGCCATGCCTTTCAGGTCGGTCATGGGCGGTGGATTCTCCTTTCACGAGAAAATATTCACAGTACGGTCTGGGAAGGTCAGAGGGCCCCCTGGGAGGGGGATGCCCCCCGTCCCTGCGTGCGTGTCCCGGCGGCGCTGCGGGCCGTCTCAGCGGCTGCGGTACGCCGTCCAGTCGGTGCTCAGCGGCAGGGCCATGGAGGCATCTGCATCCGGCTCCGTCTGCTGCTCCACAGGCGTAAACAGCTTGTCGCTCTTCTGCCGGTTGCACCAGAAATGCGCCAGCTGCAGGTTGGCGAGGTCGCTGGGGTGGCCGCCCTTGGCCACCGGAATGATGTGGTCGATGCACGGCGAAAGCGGATGCGGAAACTTGTAGCTGAAATCCACAGGCTTGCCGCAGATGCCGCACACGGTCTGGGTGGCGTAGATCTTTTTCTTGTTGCGTTCAAACGCCAGCCGGTGGGTGCCGTCCCGATCCGGGCGTGCAACAGTCTTTGCCATGGGCAGCTCCTTGGGGTGTGCTGCCTGCCGGTCTCCTCAAGGGGGAGGAGGCCTTTTGCAGGCAGGGGGTGTTTTGAAAGGCCGGGGTACAAAATGACCCCGGGGGTCTTTGCAGGCCCCGGGGGTATGAAAAAAGCCGCCCCTGCGGACGGCGGAAAATATCAAAAAAGGCCCGGCTGGTACATTCAGGCTGTTGGGTGAGTAAATGTGTGTTCCCCTGTCGCAGCCGGGCAGCACAAAGCCCGCAGGATTGAAGGGAGTAAACCTTTCCTGCGGGCTCTTGCGATGATACTATTTTATCATGAAATCAAAGACATGTCACTGACGTCGTACTGACGTTTTACTGACATCTGTCACAGTTCCAAAGCATCCACACCTTTACGGTGATGACGGTAAACCTGCCGTACACAGATGCTCATCTTCTGTGCAATCTGCTCCCAGTCCTGAAAGCGGAGATACTTCAGCCGCAGGACCTCGTAGTCCTTCGGGTCGTCCACATCCTCCAGTCGGGCCATAAGTTCGGCGTGGAGATCATCACACAGCATGATCTGTGCATTCAAGGCTTTCTCGGCTCGTTCAATACGTTCTACAGTTCGTGCCAGACTCTGCCCATCACCGCTGCCGCCCGGCATTCCGGTCAGTTGCTGCGTGGTACAACCGGTGTCACGTTCTGCTTCATCTAAATCATCTCGCAGGTGCTTGGCCTTTACCATAGCGTCCCCGTACCGACTGAGCCAGCGTCTTTTCTCTTCGTAGGTCATGCCAGCTCCTCCACCCGGACGAACACCCCGCAGGGGTCCGACCAGAACTTCTCCACGATCTCGCTGCACACCTGCGCGTCATCCGCCCAGAAGTGCAGGCGGGTCATCTCGTCCTTGAGAGCCTTTTCCAGGTTGTCGGTGTCGGGTTTGCTGGTGCGCCACTCGCCGCTGCGGCGCTTGCCCTCGGTGGGGAAGCACCACTTGACCAGCAGCCGTACCGGCTGGCCTGCCGGGATGGGCGCTTTGGGCGCGTGGGGTGCCAGATAGGCGTGGAGCTTGGCGCGGGTCGCTTTCAGTTCCGGGCTGTCGTGGAGCACCGCGTGGGGCTGCCCGCCCTTCATGTAGGCGTGCAGCTGCTTTGCGTTGTGGGTGGTGGTGGGCGGCTGCATGGGGACGAAGAATTGCATGTACATGGGGTTCACCTCGTTTTTCTTTTTTTCAGTTCAGGCCAACGTGATGGGGAGGGTTCCCCGGATGGATGGGGCTGTGTACGCCCATCCTCCGGGATCCCCATCACACACGGACGGATTATGCTATTATATATAGGCATTTTCCGTCCCGGATCCGTAGGAAAATGCGGCATTTTCCGAAATCCGGAAGCCGGACGCGGACGGATTATGCGGGCATTTTACTGTTTTTGTACGTTGCGTAAAACAAAATATTGCAATTTGTAATCATCCGTTGGAACCGGGTTCTTTGCGTCCCACGTCCGCGCCATCTACCCAGTAACCGCCGTCCGCTTTCAGGCGGCGGCGCACGGTGTCCGGCTTCAGGCCCATATACTCGGCCATGGCGTAGACAGTGACCTTGCCGTCCATCGTGCAGGATTCGTAGGCGGTGGACAGCTCCACGGACTTGTTCTTGGCCAGCTTCTCCCGGCTGCCCCAGCGCTTTTCCGCGCCGCGTGCAGCAAAGCCCTTGACGTCTCCGTCCGGCTGGAGATCCTCCAGCAGACCGCTGTCCAGCTTGTGCACCGGGTAGTCAAACCAGAGGTTCACCGGGTCAAAGCGGGCGAACTCGCGGAGCGTGCCCTCGATGCGCCACGCGGTCATGCCGTCGGCTTTTTTCTCGGCGGCAGCCACCTCGGCGTCGATGGCCCGCAGGTCGGCAAGGCCGAGTTTTTCCTTGACAATGGCCAGCATCCGGGTGCGGCTGAGGGCATCGTCCTGGCCGTAGGCATCGGCATGACCGCGCTTATCCAGCATGGCCTTAATGACCCGGCAGGCGGCCTTGTTGTGCAGCTGCTGGCGGATAGCATCGGTTGGCACCAGTTCGGTCATGTCCAGCATGGCGTCCGGATCGCGGGCAAACACGCCGGAACCGGACGCACGGTCCATGCTGCGCTTGCCGCCCTGGGCACCTTTGCTGTGGTGATGGCAGTAGATCACGGCGCAGTCCAGTGCGCGGCACACAAGGTCAAACTGGTTGCAGAACTTGGCCATCTGGTCGGCGCTGTTCTCGTCGCCGGTGATTACCTTATAAATGGGGTCCAGCACCACGGCCATGTAGCCCTTTTTCTGGGCCCGGCGGATGAGCTTGGGGGCCAGCTTGTCCATGGGCACGGACGCACCGCGCAGGTTCCAGATGTCAATGTTTTTCAGGTGCTCCGGCGGCAGGCCCATGGCGGTGTACACATCCTTGAAGCGGTGCAGGCAGGAGGCCCGATCCAGCTCCAGATTGATGTACAGCACCTTGCCCTGGGCGCAGGAGAACTGGCCCAGCCACGGCTTGCCCTCGGCAATGGCGATGCACAGCTCGATGAGGGCAAAGCTCTTGCCGGCCTTGCTGGGGCCCGCCAGAAGCATCTTGTGCCCTTTGCGCAGCACCCCGAAGATGAGCGGGTCTGCCAGCGGGGGCAGGTGCTCCCAGTCGGCGGCGAGGTTCTCGGTGTCCGGTAGGTCGTCGGTCTCGGCTTCCAGCCAGTCCACCCACTCGTCCCAGCAGCTCTTGCCGAAATTGGTCTCCAGAAGCACCTGCCGCTTGTCGCCGCGCAGGATGCCGGGCATCCGGCTCAGGCGGGAAGGGTTGCGGTTCTGCTGGTCGAGGGTCAGGCCGTTTTTCTGGCAGGCGGCGTAAAGGTAATCCACCCGCTTGCGGTACTCGGCATAGTCCGGGGCATCCACCTTGACGATGGCGTGGACGCTCTTGCCGCCGGAGTACACCAGCGCGGCGCAGGGCAGCTCCAGCTGCTTGATGATGGCCTGCTGCTTGCCCAGCTCCATGTTATCGCACTCCACAAGGGCGTAGCGGTAGGCGGTGACGTTGGCGTCCTTGCGGCCTGTGCCGTCCACGGGGTTGAAGCAGATCCAGGCACCCACCTCCGGGTCCCAGTCGCCCAGCACCTTGCCGAGATCCCCGCCGCAGGTGCCCAGTTCGGCAAGGAGCTGCCCGGCGGTGCGGGTCCAGCTGCCCTTAGCCGGGCGGCGTTTGTCGTCGGCCATGAAACTCTCGGTGACATAGGCCACATACTCGTCCTCTTCAAACAGGGCCTGCAGGTAGCGCCTGAGCTGGTCCACAGGGTCCCACTGTTCCGGCAGGGCGAGATCGTGGGCTTCCACCCAACGGGTGTCTACCAGCTGGCCGTCTGTGTGGTTCGTCCCGGCGGAGATGTCGTCGTTCCAGTCCAGTGCATGGCCGGCAGGGCCTCTCCATCCGCTGGAATAGGCCAGCTGAAAGATACTGCTGGCCGTGACGGGGCTGCCCCCGCCGCCGTGGAAACTGGCCCACTTCTTGGCGCACTCGCCTTTGTGGTAGCGGCCCCCGTCCCGGGCGCTCCACTGTTCCCATGCTTCCACGGGCAGGCCGGCTTCCTTCAGGCCCATGCCCACCAGGATCCATTCGTCGTAGGTCAGGGCGGACGGGCTGAGAAAATCCAGCGCTTCTTTGAGTTCATTCGCATTGTCCATTCACGTTACCATCCAAAATCAAAAGGACTGTCTGCAGCAGGCGGCTCCGCAGCGGGGGTATAGGTGCGGGGGTTCACGCCCTTGGGCACGCCGCGCCAGCCCTGAGCCGCTATGCGATCGATCATGTGGCGGGCGGCCTCAAAGCTCCAGGTGCCCACATGCTGGAACCCGTACTTTTCCAGACAGCGGATCTGTTTGGGCGTGGTCAGGCCCTCGTCCCGGCGCTTGTTCAGGCGGTCCAGCAGCAGGGCGGCCTTGCCGGCGGATTCCACTGCGTCCGGCAGGATGCCCAGCTTTTCCAGCGCGGCGGTCTGTTGCTCGCTGGGCGGACCGGCCTCCCAGCCAAAGGCGGGCACATACCCGGCCAGATCTTCGGCCTGAATGCTCATTTCGTACTGCAGCGGGTCCACCAGTTTTGCCTTTTTACGGCGCTGCTCTTCCAGCTGCTTGGCAAGGGCTTCTTCCCGCTGGGCCACCACGTCCTCGCTGGCCTGGGCTGCGGCCTCCTCGATGTCCTCCGGGCAGCCGGTCTCGGCCAGATGCTCGGTCATCTGGCGGGCCACAGTGCGGTCCTCACAGACCAGGTCTGCCGGGCGGCACAGCTCGTGCTTGTCGGTCATCCACAGGAAATCCAGCAACAGCAGGTCGGTCTTGCCCGGGGAAAGGCGGGTGCCGCGCCCCACCATCTGGCTGTACAGGCTGCGCACCTTGGTGGGCCGCAGCACCACCACGCAGTCCACGGAGGGGCAGTCCCAGCCCTCGGTGAGCAGCATGGAGTTGCACAGCACATTGTATTTGCCGGCGTCGAAGTCGGCCAGCACCTGCCTGCGGTCGTCGCTCTGGCCGTTGACCTCGGCAGCCCGGAAGCCGTAGGTGTTCAGCAGGTCCCGGAACTTCTGGCTGGTCTTGATCAGCGGCAGGAACACCACCGTTTTGCGGCTCTTGCAGCGCCGAGCCATTTCGGCGGCGATCTGCTCCAAATACGGATCAAGGGCTGTGCCCAGGTCGCCCACGGCGTAGTCGCCGCCGCTCATGGTCACGGATGTAATATCCAGCTGCAGCGGGATGGTCTGGGCCATGATCTTGCACAGATAGCCCTCCTTGATGGCGTCGGTCAGCTTGTACTCGAAGGCCAGACTGTCGAACACCTCGCCCAGATTGCGCATGTCGCCGCGGTCCGGCGTGGCGGTGACGCCAAGCACCTTGGCCCCGCTGAAGTAGTCCAGGATGCGGCGGTAACCGTCGGTGATGGCGTGGTGGGCCTCGTCGATGATGATGGTGCCGAAGTAATCCTGCGGGAAGCGTTCCAGCCGGGCGGTGCGCTGCAGGGTCTGCACGCTGCCCACCACCACCCGAAACCAGCTGTCCAGGCAGGTGGATTCGGCCTTTTCCACGGCGCTGACAAGGCCGGTGGAACGCTGCAGCTTGTCGGCAGCCTGTTCCAGCAGCTCGCCCCGGTGCGCCAGAATGAGCACCCGGTCGCCGGCACGCACCTGATCGGCAGCCACCGACGCAAACACAATGGTTTTGCCGGTGCCGGTGGGCAGCACCAGCAGGGTGCGGGTGTGGCCGGCGTCCCACTCGGCGTGGATGCGGTCACGGGCCTGCTGCTGGTAGGGTCTCAGTTCTTGCCCCATCAGAATGCCCCCTGCGTCCAGCCCTGCGAGGGTGCCGCCTTGGGTGCCGGGGGCGGCAGGAAGCGCTGCACCTCGTTGCCCTGGCCAGTCTCACCGGCGTGAGGGCCGCTCTGTTTGGTGTACTCCCGGACGCCCAGCTTGCAGATGCCCTTGGCACCTACCACCTCGTTCCAGCGGGGGCGGAAGGTTTCGCCCCGCTTGCACTGGCCGATGCTCTCAAAGAACGCGCCCAGCAGACCCTGGGTCTTGGTATGCAGGTACAGGCGGTGGGTCACGGTGGTGTCGCCCTTGGCCCCGCCATAAATGCGCAGGGTCAGTTTTGCCATGGAGCAGGGCGGCAGCTTGGCCCCGCCCTCGTAGCGGGCACGCTCCATCTGGGTCACTTCAAAGGGGTACTCGCCCTCCGGCAGCAGCACGAATTCCTGCTGCTCGTTGGTAAACTCGTCATCCCAACCCAAAGCGAAACCTTCGTTGTTCATCTCGTTCATAATGCTTCTCCTTTATTTAATGTACGTTAAAACGGCAGGTCACGGCTGTCCAGAACCATCTGCAGCACCTGCGGCCATGCGGCGATCAGGCAGCCCTCCACAAAATCCATGGGGTAGTCCTTGATGGGCATATCCTCCGGGAAGTAGCCCCGCTCGCCCACTACATGCTGCAGCTCTTCCGGAGTTACGTTGTTGGCGCTCATGAGCGGAGCCAGTTTTTCCGGCACGCCCAGGGCGACCAGATCCGGCGTGAGCAGGGCCTTAGGAACCTCTTCACGGGGCGGTTCCGGCTGCGGTTCGGGTTCGGGCAGAATGTCCTCTTCCGGCGCACTCTGGGGCTTCGGCTGGGGGCGCGGCTGCGTTTCTGGCTGCGGTGCGGGCGCAGATGTGGTGCCGTGGATGCAGGCGGCAATGCCGGCATAATCAAAGGGCATTTCGTCCGGCAGGCCAAAGCGGTTCTTGGCGTCCCAGCAGGGGTGATGGGTGGTGTACATGACCCGGCGGCCGCCGCTGGCCTTGTTTTTGGCGTTGGGACTGCTGCCCGCCTTTTCCACCACGGTCTTGTAGTTGGCGAACAACAGCATGTCGCACCACTCCCGCAGCAGCGGGGCCACCTGCTTGCTGGTTTTCATGCCCCAGCGGTCGTAGTTGCCCACGGCGTCCGGCTGCTCAAACTTGGTGATGGCGGCATGGGCCAGCACCACCACATTGTGCCCGGCGTTGAGCACCTCTTCCAGCGCGTCCAGCAGCTTGGCAAACTCTTCCTTGACGTAGGTGTAGCCCTTGCCGTAGCCAAAATCCTCGATGCCGTTCACCTTGGCGCGGGCGCACACGGCCTGAATGCACAGGCGCTCTGCCCAGTCGGCGGTGTCGATAACCAGCGTGCCGCAGGGTACACTGCCCTTGCGCACCTCGGCCACCTCGTCCAGCAGCATTGCCCAGCTGGTGGGCTGGGGCAGGCGGGCCACGTTCAGGCGCTTGGTGCCGCCCTCGGTGTCGATGAACACAGGGCTCGGGAAGTGGGAGGCAAAGGTGCTTTTGCCGATGCCCTCCGGGCCGTACAGCACGGTTTTGACGGGGGCGGTCTGGATGCCGCTGGTGACTGCATACTTGCTCATTTAAAACGCTCCTTTCGTCCAGCTCCGGGGCTGGGGCTTCTCTTCGGGCGGCACGGCGTCCTTGACCATGCCGTCCTCAATGATGATCTGGCACTCACTGCCGGTGGAAACGCGGGTAGCAATGGCCTGCAGGCCCTCGGCTTCCAGCCAGGCGGAAAACTCCTGCAGGGTGGTCATGTCCATCTGCTCCAGCTTGTCCAGCAGAACAAAGCCGCAGTCCGGGTTCAGCCGGCGCACGATGGCGGCGGCCACCCGCAGCTGGTCACTGCCGGACATATCCCGCCAGTGCTTGCCTTTGTAAGTAAGGACGCCGTCCTCCACGCTCAGCCCCGGCAGCGGCAGGTCTGCGCCGTTCAGCAGGGCCATGCGGTCGGCACGCTTCTGCTGGATGGATTCGGTCAGGCGGTCGTACTCGCTGGCGTACTGGGCGGCTTCGTCCTCAGCCCGGGATTTTTCCAGGTTGGCCCGCACCTTGCGGTTGGTCTCCTCAATGTCCCGGATGGAGGCTTCCAGCTCGGCGGTGGATTCGTCCTGCAGCTGGGAGACGGTCTTTCTTGCAGTTTCCCGCTGATTGAACAACTTGGTGTGCTTGGCGTCCAGTTCATCTGCCAGCTGCTGCAGTGTGGCAATGCGTTCCCGGGTGCGCTTCAGCTCGTCCACACACTGCTGCACCTGCTGTTCAAGCTCTGCATACTGGGCCCGCAGGCGCTGGTTCTCGCCATTCCGGGCCAGAATGTCCTGCTGCTGGCGGATGAGCTCGGAGGCGCTCACCGGCTCGGCCGATCTCATTGAGCTTTCGGACGGCGGCGACACCTATGCCGTCAGCGTACAGACCGCCGGGAAGGACAAGATCACGCCCGAATACGTCCGCTCTCTCACGTTTGACGTGACGGCGAAGGACGGCACGGT
>ERZ827043.2461-NODE-2461-length-15576-cov-4.681657_pt1 | contig 15576 bp, 14 predicted proteins | sample MGYA00519923_ERZ827043 | MGnify/ENA primary metagenome ERZ827043 (study PRJEB31778, sample SAMEA3449251) | human gut metagenome | biome: human gut; feature: human-associated habitat; material: faeces | place: United Kingdom | collected 2010/2012 ...
AAGACGATATGCCGGAGGATTTTTATTCTATTGATTTGATGAGTGCCTATGCATCTCTGGGACGGATTATCGGGGAAGAGGTCGGCGATGATCTGGTAAACGAAATTTTCTCCAAATTCTGCATGGGAAAATGATCTGACCAGGTGTCGAAAAGTCTTGAAGAGACATTTTCTAAAGGAATGGGAAAAAAACAGGAGCGAAAAGTCTCGAAGGGAAGGTTTCGCAAACGGTTTGGAAAAGCGGCAGCGAGCAGGATTGTAGAACACTGCCCACAGAAACAGTTGCCGGAAACGCAGGATTCGTGTATGATTGGTGCAGAAAGCATGCGATGATTCATGACAAAAGAATGTTCGCAGAGCGTGCATTCTATTGCTTAGGACAAAAGAATGCTTGCAGAGCGTGCATTCTTTTGTTTAGGACAATGGAATGTTCGTATGATGCGCATTCTATTGCAGAAAAGCACAGAAAATAAGGCGGAAAAGATGGCTCAGATAACAGAAAAAGTTGATGTATGTGTAATTGGGGCAGGTCATGCCGGATGTGAAGCGGCGGCAGCGGCGGCACGGGCTCGCCTGAAAGCAGCGCATTCGCCTGCGGGAATATCCACGGGTTGCCGAAGCTTCCCCTGCCGACCATGGCAAGGTCGCAGCCGGTGTAGCGCAGGATGTGCTCTGCGTCCTCGGCGGAGAAAATGTCGCCGTTTGCGGTCACGGGAATGGACACCGAGCGCTTCACATCACGGATGATGTCCCAATCGGCTCGTCCTGCATACATCTGCGCCCGTGTCCTGCCGTGCACTGCGATGACTGCTGCGCCCGCCTGCTCGGCAATTTTGGCAAACTCGACGGCGTTTACATTGCCGCCGTCAAAGCCCTTGCGGAACTTGACCGTCACCGGAACGGACACGGCCTTGACAACGCTTTCGATTATCTCACCGGCAAGCTCCGGCGTTCGCATAAGCGCCGAACCGTCGCCGCTTTTGACGATCTTACCGACTGGGCAGCCCATGTTGATATCCAGTATCTCCGCACCGGAGTATTCTATCGCAAGCTGCGCCGCCTCCGCCATGACCTCCGGCTCGTGGCCGAATATCTGCGCCGCAAAGGGGTGGCAGACCTCGGGATTATACAGAAGCGACTTTGTCTTTGCATCGCCGTAAACCAGCGCCTTTGCGCTGACCATCTCGGTCGTGGTGAGCGCAGCGCCCATTTCGGCGCATATGGCTCTGAACGCAAAATCGCTCACCCCCGCCATCGGGGCGAGGGTCAGACGACCGTTTATTTCGACATTACCTATCTTCACCATAGCATGTCCAGCCCCACCGGACAGTGATCCGAGCCCATGACCTCGGGCAGGATGTATGCGTCCTTGATATTGCCTCGCAGGCGCTCGGACACGACAAAATAGTCTATGCGCCAGCCGACATTCCGCTGCCTTGCGGCGGCACGGTAGCTCCACCACGAGTATGCGTCGGTACGGTCGGGGTACAGGCTGCGGAAGGTATCGATAAATCCGGCATTCAAAAGCTCCGTGAACTTTTCTCTCTCCTCGTCGGAGAACCCGGGATTGAAGTGATTTGTCGCCGGATTTTTAAGATCGATCTCCTCATGGGCGACATTCATGTCGCCGCAGACTATGACGGGCTTTGACTTATCGAGCTCGCACAGGTAGTCACGGAAGTCATCCTCCCAGCTCATGCGGTAGTCAAGGCGGCGCAGGCCGTCCTGCGAGTTGGGGGTGTAGACGCAGACGAGGTAAAAATCCTCGTACTCGAGAGTTATCACTCTGCCCTCGCTGTCGTGCTCGGGTATGCCGAGATTGTAGCTCACGGACAGGGGCGTGCGGCGGGTGAATATCGCCGTGCCGGAGTAGCCCTTTTTCTCGGCATAGCACCAGTAGCTCTCGTATCCGGGCAGGTCGAGATTTATCTGCCCTTCCTGAAGCTTCGTCTCCTGAAGGCAGACGAAATCGGCGTCCAGTGACCAGAATATATCCTCAAAGCCCTTTTTGACGACGGCTCGCAGGCCGTTTACATTCCAGCTTATAAATCTCATTTATCCTCCGCCTTTCCCCTTGCGTCGCTTAGCGCAGCGTCACGCAGTCTCGGCACCGCACCCGAAGCCGTTGTCTTGGTGCTCTCGGTCTTAACGGCAACGAGCCTGTTTATGTTCACGCCCTGCGCATGGAACTTCGCCTCGTAATCGGTCATGATGCCCGAAACGCCGTTTGCGTGCAGGTCGTTAGTCAGCTCCCTGAGCTTCCAGCCCTCGGCGGTGAGCTGCTCAACGGACCAATCGAACAGCGGGCGGTTGTCGGTCTTAAAATGTATCTCGCCGCCCATGGGCAGAAGATCTGCATAGCTTCGCAGGAACCCGGGCGCCGTGAGCCTGTGCTTTGCGTCACGGCTTTTCGGCCACGGGTCGCAGAAGTTTATAAAAATGCGCCCGACCTCGGCATTATCGAAAACCTCGCCGAGCTCCAGTGCGTCCATATCGATAAAGCGGATATTTTCTATCCCCGCATCACATACTCTTTCCATAGCGGTGACCATTGCATCGGGCACCTTTTCGACTGCAATGAGCATGCTGTCGGGGTTAGCCTGCGCCGTACCGGCGGTAAAGCGCCCCTTGCCGCAGCCGAGCTCGAGCCACAGCTTTTTATAGTCCGCAAAGCGTTCTCTCCACATGCCCTTGAATGCCTTGGGATCTTTTATCTGCACCTGCGCGCACCTTTCCATGCGGGGTATCAGGTTCGGTTTTTTTCTCATTCTCATAGATCTGTTCTCCTTTAAAAAGAAAATACCACAAACGGCAAAAAACATCAATGTTTTATTCTTTTTAATACAAACAGCAAATATTAACGCAGTTTGACGCACTTTTTTCGATAAAAACCCCCTTGAAATGACAAAATACATATGCTATAATTACATAATCAAAAGATTAACCATTTATACTAATCACCGCATTTTATATAAGGAGAGATACTACCCGTGAAACGAATCAAAGTCTCGAACAATGTTATCCGCCGTATGCCCCGTTATCTGAGAAAGCTCGACGAACTGACGGAAGCCGGCGTGAGCCGCATCTCCTCCGGTGAGCTTGGCCGTCAGCTCGGATTGACGCCATCGCAGATCAGGCAGGACTTCAGCTGCTTCGGCGAGTTTGGTCAACAGGGCTACGGTTATAAGGTCACCGCACTGCGTGCGGAGATCGCCTCCATCCTCGGTATGGACAGAGGCTTCACTGCCATTCTTATCGGCGTCGGTAATATAGGTCAGGCACTTATGTGCAACTTCTCGTTCAAGACCTGGGGCTTCGACCTCAAGGCAGCCTTCGATATCAAGCCCGAGCTTATCGGTACTGAGGTCGAGGGTATTCCCGTTCTTGATATGGCCACCCTGCCCGACTATCTGGACGAAAACCATGTTGATGTCGTCGTCCTGTGTATCCCGAAGGAGCACGCAGTCAAGACGACCGAGATGCTCACCACGCACGGCATCAACGCCATATGGAACTTCACCAATGTTGAGCTTACCGCTCCCGAGAGCCGCACCATCGTTGAGAACATCCACTTCTCGGACAGCCTGCTTTCGCTGAGCTACTACATTGCCGATGATATCGATGAGAAGGCAGCCCGTGCGGCAAGACTGAATAAGTAAAAAACTTAACAAAGGTGGGCATATAACGCCCACCTTTCTTTTATTATATAGGTATATTAAGGAGTAATCATGTCAGATACGATCGCTGCCGTTTCGACGGGTATGCAGGTTTCTGCAATCGGCATACTTCGCCTTAGCGGCGATAAGGCTATAAATATTGTCGATAAGCTGTTTATCCCCCGCTCGGGCAAGAAAATGAGCGAGAGCGAGGACAGAAAGCTCGTGTTCGGGTCGCTTTGTGACCTTAACGGGCAAACGCTTGACATCTGCCTGTGTACCATAAGCCGTGCACCGCACAGCTATACGGGCGAGAACACCACCGAGATTCAGTGCCACGGCTCCCCTGCCGTTTTGCGGGCGGCGCTCGATGCCGTTTTTGCACTTGGTGCAAGGCAGGCACTCCCGGGGGAATTTACAAAGCGTGCGTTTTTGAACGGGCGCATGGATCTTACGAGCGCAGAGGCGGTGGCGGATATCATCGATGCCGAGACTGCCGAGGCCGCCAAAAACGCTGCCGGTCAGCTCGGCGGTGCGATTGGGCGCAGGATAGATAAAATTTACGACTTTCTCACCGATCTTAGCTCGCACTACCACGCCGTTTTGGACTATCCCGACGAGGATATTGAAGATTTTACGCTTGCAGCTTACAAAGCCGAGCTTCATGCCGCCATAGCGGAGCTCAAGCGCCTTGCCGACAGCTACTCGGGTGGAAAGCTCTTGCACGGCGGCATCCCCGCCGCCATAATCGGCAGACCCAACGCCGGAAAAAGCTCGCTTCTAAACGCCGTTCTGGGCTATGACCGTGCCATCGTCACGAATATCCCGGGTACGACACGGGACACCATCGAGGAAAAGCTGCGGCTGGGCGGCGTTCTCCTGCGCCTTACGGACACCGCCGGTCTGCGTGAAACGGACGATGAGATAGAGCGGCTGGGCGTTATGCGCTCGCACGAGGCAATGGAAAACGCAGAGCTTGTCATCGCCGTCATCGACGGCAGCGGCGATGTTAGCGCCGAGGACGAGGAGATAATCCGCTGCGCCGAAAAAGCGCCGCACGCCGTGGTCGCCGTATCGAAATCAGATCTCGGCAAAAAAGCTGTGCTTCCCGAGACCACGCTCCCCGTTGTGGAGCTAAGCTCCATGACCGGTGAGGGCTTAGAGAAGCTTGCGGAGGTAATAAAAACGCTCTTCCCGATGCCCGATGCCCCCGCAGGCGAGATACTCACGAATGCAAGGCAGGCCGAGGCGGTCGACCGTGCGCTGGCGGCGCTGACTGCCGCATACGACGCATTGCTTCAAGGCTGCACGCCGGATATCGTGCTCACCGAGGCCGAGGGCGCAATGTCGGCGCTGGGCGAGCTTTCGGGCAAAACCGTGCGTGAGGATGTGACGAACCGCATTTTCGAAAGATTTTGCGTCGGAAAATAAATTTTTACGGAGGTAGAGCAAATGAACGAGCCCAAAAAATGCACATGCGGAGCGGAGATGAAAAGCCGTGGTGTAAACTATCTGGTCATGTCCTCCACAAGAATCTTTGTGGCAGCGGCTCAGGTGCCGGAGAAGGTCGAGATGTTCGTCTGTCCCGAATGCCGCAGGGTCGATTTCTACTGGATGGAGAACGACATGCTTGACGAGGAATTCGACAGCAAGCAGAGACTTTACGACATGTACAAAAACGAGCCCGCCGACAAGCTGCGCAAAATCCTCGACGACGGCAGCTACACCGATGAGTGCAGATCCGTCATAAAAAAGATACTTTCCGAAAGATAACAAAAAACTGCCGACCGCTTTGGTCGGCAGTTTTCATCACTTCTCAACGCCCCAGCCGGGGAGCGGCAGGCGCTGCATTGCGCCGAACACCTTGCTTTTCATGTCGGGGTAATCGGCAGACAGGGTCTTTATGAGCTGCTTTATCTCGTAGCGCTTGCTGGTCTTGTCCTGCGGACAGGGGTTTTCGACGATGGGCAGCTCCAGTGCCGCAGCCAAATTCGTTATCTTGCCCTCTCCGGCGTAGACCATGGGGCGTATCTGCGTAACGCCGCTGCGGTCCATAAATGTCACAGGGCGGAAGCAGCTCAACCTGCCCTCAAACAGCAGGCTCATGAGAAATGTCTCAATGGCGTCGTCAAAATGGTGGCCGAGTGCAAGCTTTTTTATGCCGCGCTCACGGATAGCATCGTTGAGCGCACCACGGCGCATTTTGGCGCACAGCGAACAGGGGTTATCCTCCTTGCGGACATCGAAAACTATCTCCTTGATATCTGTCTTGAGGCAGGTGTAGGGAATGTCAAGCTCCTCGCACATTTTGCGTACGGGCTCAAAATCCATGCCCTCGAAGCCAAGCTCGATGGTTATCGCCTCAAGCTCAAAATGCTTGGGATAGTAGCTTTGCAGGTGCTTTAAAGCAAGCAGGAGCAGCAGGCTGTCCTTGCCGCCGGACACGCCGACGGCGACCTTGTCGTTATCGTCTATCATATGGTAATCATCGACGGCCTTGCGGATGATGCCGGTAAATTCGTTGAGCGCTTTGTTATCCATGGCTTTTTCCCCAATAAAAATGTAAAAATGAAATTTAGGTTCAGCGAGTTTTCAGGAGTATTTGCGAGTATTTCGGAGTTTTCAAAACGAGAATTAAAATAAGTGTTGACACTCCGGTGCCTGTGTGGTATAAAAGTAAAGCACGCTATTAGAGTATTTTAATAGCGCCCCGTTGATTTGTCAAAGATATTATTTATTTTTTGGAGGCACAAATATGTCCACGACCATGCTTACCAAGGAGACCGTTGAACGCAAATGGTACATCCTTGACGCAGCAGGCAAGCCCCTCGGCAAGACCGCTGCTGCTGCCGCTGATCTTCTTCGCGGCAAGCTCAAGACCGATTATACTCCCCATGTTGACTGCGGTGACTATGTCATCATCATCAACGCAAAGGATGCCGTCCTCACCGGCAAGAAGTTAGAGCAGAAGTACTACCGTACCCACTCCGGTTGGGTCGGCGGCCTCAAGGAGACCCAGTACAAGCACCTGATGGAGAAGCGCCCCGAGCTGGCTATGCGCATCGCAGTCCGCGGCATGCTCCAGAAGAACACCATTGCACAGTGGCAGCTCAAGCGCCTGAGAGTTTTCGCAGGTCCCGAGCATGACCATGCAGCCCAGAAGCCCGAAGTTTGGGATCGTTAATAGGAGGTAAACAGTAATGGCAACTTATAAGTGCAAAAGACCCTATATGTACGGTACCGGACGCAGAAAGCATTCTGTCGCTCGTGTTCACCTGATCCCCAACGGCACCGGTGCTATCACCATCAACGGCCGTGATATTGACGACTACTTCGGTCTCGAGACTCTTAAGCTCATCGTTCGCCAGCCCCTGGTCACCACCGGCACCGTCGGCAAGGTCGACATTGAGGCTACCGTTCACGGCGGCGGCGTTTCCGGTCAGGCCGGTGCTATCCGCCACGGCATCTCCAGAGCACTGCTTCTCGTTGACGAGAACTACCGTGCATCTCTCAAGGCCGCAGGCTTCCTGACCCGTGACCCGAGAATGAAAGAGCGTAAAAAGTACGGTCTCAAAGCAGCCCGTCGCGCACCTCAGTTCAGCAAGAGATAATCTGCTATTTCAAACTGCCATTCTTTACGAGTGGCAGTTTTTTAATTTCCCGGCGGGCTGCTTTTGTCATCCCCGAGCGGTTGCCTGTGCCTGCGCAGGCGAGCGAGTGGGGACATCTTGCGCCACGAAGTGCCGTCAGGCGCTTCGCCCGTCGCGCACCTCAGTTCAGCAAGAGATAATCTGTTATTTCAAACTGCCATTCTTTACGAGTGGCAGTTTTTTATTGCGCATTTTGTTAACAATGTAACGCTCGTGTAGTATTTACTACTATTTTCTTGCCCGGTTTTATGTTACGATATAAACAGCTCAAAAAGTTTGGATCAAAAAAAGGGAGGATTTTTAATATGTATTGCACTCGCAAAGTTACCGACGACCTGACTTGGGTCGGCGCAGACGATCGCCGCCTCGCCTGCTTTGAGGGCGTTTACGGCGTGCCCGACGGCGTTTCGTATAACTCGTACCTGCTTATCGACGACAAGACCGTGCTTTTCGACACCGTCGACAAGGCCGTCAGCCGCACATTTTTTGAAAATGTCGCCCACGCTCTTGGCGGCAGAAAGCTCGACTATCTCGTTATCTCACACATGGAGCCGGATCACGCCGCCACCATTGACGAGCTTACGCTGCGCTACCCCGATGTCACCATCGTATGCAACGACAGGATAAAGACCATGCTCGGTCAGTTTTTCCGCCTGTCGGACACGCTCAAGTACCACATCGTGAAGGAGGGCGACACGCTTTCTACCGGCAAGCATAATTTCACCTTCGTCATGGCGCCCATGGTGCACTGGCCGGAGGTCATGATGACCTATGACCTGACCGACAAGATGCTGTTTTCCGCCGATGCCTTCGGCACCTTCGGCGCACTCAACGGTCACCTGTTCAACGACGAGGTCGATTTCTTCACGGATTACCTCGACGAGGCTCGCCGTTACTACACAAACATCGTCGGCAAATACGGCACTCAGGTGCAGGCAGTGCTCAAAAAGGCCGCCGGGCTCGAGCTTAACTATGTCTGCCCGCTGCACGGCTTTGTCTGGCGCAGCCACTTCGGCGATTTTCTCGACAAGTATCTCAAGTGGAGCTCCTACACTCCCGAGGAAAACGGTGTCATGATCGCATACGCCTCCGTGTACGGTCACACCGAGAACACCGTGAACATTCTCGCCTGCAAGCTGGCTGAGCGCGGGGTCAAGACCAAGGTGTTCGACACCTCCGTCACCCCGGCATCGTACATTCTCTCGAACGCATTCAAGTACAGCCACATGGTGCTCGCCTCCACCACCTACAACGCCGGCATTTTCGTCACGATGGAAAACCTCGTGCACGATATAGCAAACCACAATCTGCGCAACCGCAAGGTCGCCATACTCGAAAACGGCTCGTGGGCTCCCACCTCGGGCGGCCTTATCAAAAAGGCGCTGTCCGGCCTCAAGGGAACGGAGTTTATCGGCGAAACGATCTCGCTCAAGTCCGATATCACAGACGCTCAGCTTTCCGAGCTTGACGCACTCGCCGATGCCATCGCCGCCGATGTCAATCCCGTTATCCCCGCATTTGAGCCGGTCGAGACCCCCGATGCGCTGCCGGTCGACAACGCAGTTTTCACGAAGTTCAACTACGGCGTTGAGGTGCTCACCACCCGTGTTGACGGCGTTGACTACGGCTGCATCATAAATACCGCTTGTCAGGTCGCCGCCTGCGACCCGAAGAAGATAACCATCTCCGTCATCAAGAAAAACAACACCTGCGACATGGTCATGAAGGCGGGCAAATTCAACATCTCCATCCTCACCGAGGAAGCGCCCTACAGCCTGTTCCAGCACTTCGGCTTCCAGTCGGGGCGTGATGTCGACAAGTTCGCAGACTGCGAGCATGACGAGCGCACCGCAAACGGCATCCGCTATGTTCCCAAGTACACCAACGCAGTCTTGTCCTGCGAGGTGATCGATGTCAAGGATGTCGAGACGCAGATGCTGTTTATCGCAAATGTCGTTGAGGCAAAGGTGCTGTCGGAGGAAAAGTCCTGCACCTACGCATACTACCACGCACACATCAAGCCCAAGAAGAATCCCGCTCCCGAGCAGAAGGCAGGCTATGTCTGCAAGGTCTGCGGCTACTTCCACGAGGGCGAGCTGCCCGAGGGCTTCACCTGCCCGCTGTGCCACCACGGTCCGGAGGACTTTGAAAAGGTCGTGCCCGCCGTTGTCAAAAAGCAAAAGGGCTATATCTGCACCGTCTGCGGACACTTCGAGCCCTGCGAGGGCGAGCTGCCCAAGGACTACACCTGCCCGCTGTGTCACCATGGTCCGGAGGATTTCGAGCCTGCCGAACAGTAATACAAGCACCAGATCCGCCGCAATAAATGCGGCGGATTTTTTATGCTTCAAAATTTTGCTCTAATATGCTATAATTTGCATTAAGTTGACGGGAACCGAACACTTAACAACTGTTTTTGGAGCGTTTTATGAAGGAATTTGTACAGAACATACTCGCAACGCCTTTTGAGTTTATATTCAACGCAATTTTGATTATCCAGTGGGCGTTGTTCATGCAGCAGACCCTGACCCAGAAATTTTCAAAAGGCGTGACGATCCTACTCTCGCTGCTAGTCAGCATAATCAGCCCCGTTGTGGCCCTGCAAATACCCGACCACTCACTGCCGAGGCTGCTGTTTACCCCGACGCTTATGGTAGTTTTCGGCTTCACATGCTATAAAAGCAGGCCGCTGCGCACGGTGTTCTGCTCGTTCTTTCCCACCCTCGCCATGCTGCTTGCGGAAATGCTGAACATGCTGGTGTATCCCGAGGTCTTTCAGCATCTTGACGAGCAGTCGGGCTACTGGCTCAACGCCAGATACTTTTTGCTGCTGTTTTACTACATCCCCGTTTACGGGCTGGTTTTGTGGGCAGCTGCGTCACGCATCAGCCGCACCCGCTACAATCTGACCGCAAAGCAGTGGGCTACATTTCTGTTCTTCCCCCTGTCACAGGCAATAACCGTATATTTTGTCTTTAATTCGTTTTTCGGAACAGACACTACGACAAAGCAGTTCGTGATGCTCGGCGCATTTCTCACGCTGTGCATTGCGGTGGATATTGCGCTCGTGCGAACGATCGCAGACGCAGGGCGCAAGGCGGAGCTTGAGGCTACGAACAGAATGCTCGAAAAGCAGCTTAACATGCAGATAAGCCACTATGAAGCGCTGACCTCGCAGTACGAGGCTAACCGCAGAATCAGGCACGATATCATGCATCATGTCAACACCATCCAGTACCTGCTTGCAGACGGCAAGCAGCAGGAAGCGGCAGAGTATGCAGGGCAGTTTCTGAAAGAGAACCGCCGCAGCTCCATGCTCGGACAGTGCGAAAATCCCGTTGTGGATGCGTTCCTTTTCGGCCGTGTAGATGAAGCGAAAAAGCAGGGCATATCGGTCAAAACCGACATCATTCTGCCCGCAGAGCTGCCGATATCCAACACCGACCTTGTCATCGTATTCGGCAATATTATGGACAACGCCGTTGAGGCGTGTGCAAGGGTAGAAAATCCGGGCATTGAGCTTGACGCAAACATAGAGGGCAGTTACCTTATCATCAGCGAGACTAACCCCGCTCTGCCCGAGCCGGAGAACAATAAAAAGCGCCGTATACCGGAGCTTGAGCGTGGCGTCGGTACGCAAATTCTCGAATCCGTTGCCAAAAAGCACGACGGCAGCTGCGTAGCCGAGAGCAAAGACGGCAAATTCACCGTGTCGGTCATACTCAGACTATATAAATGAAAAAAGCTCCCCAAGGGAGAGGCTTCGTAAGGAAGTTCTCTCCCTTCGGCTTTTGTAATCAGCCGGATGATTGAATTGTAGGTAAAAATCAATCATATTGGAGGATTACAAAATGGAGAAGTACATCTACAATGAGCAGAACGGACTTTGGTATGAGATGCAAGGGGACTGTTATCTGCCCTGCCTGAAACTGCCGGAGGAAGAAGCAGTACACATCGGCATCTGGGGACAACAGCACCGCCGATACCTCAAAGACCACCACAAGGCACTATATACCTCTCTACTCACCAGCGGCAAACTGAACGATTACCTTGCAGACCTCAATGAGCAGGCAGAAGCAATGTTTTCCCGGCTGGTAAAGCAGCTTTCCGAAAAAGAGGGTGTAACGGAAGACCTCAAAGCGGAAAATCAAATGCTGTGGGTGCAAAGGATGAACAATCTGCGAAACACTGCTACGGAAATCGTTTCGAGTGAGCTTATATACTGTTAATACTAAGCAAGAAAAGTCGCTGTCAACAGACGGCGGCTTTTCTTTTTCAGGTAGTATGCAAGAAGTCATAAAGTTCCGTGAGTAATGGAAGAAGCCGGCGTTTGCAGAAATGTCACAATTTACGCAGGCAAAGCTTCAAATACCGCTTGCCTTTTTGTACTTGATATGATATTATAGGTATGCGTACTAAAACGCTTGAAGAGAGGTGATATATTTGCGAAGAGACAGCAGTGAAACAAAGAGGAAAATATTGACCGTATGCGTCCGTCTCTTTTTGGAGCAGGGGTATAAAAACACCTCTGTCAGTCAGATTGTGGACGAAGCGGGCGTGGCAAGGGGAAGCTATTTGAATCTGTTTCCTACCAAGGACAGAATTTTGCTGGAATTGACCGAAACGATGTTCGGCGGACAGTTCGGCGTGGCAAGAAGCATTGCAGACAGCAAGCTGCCGCCGGTTTACGCCTATGCGGTGGAAACGGCGATCCAACTGACACTGACCGAGCTGAACGAGAACCTGCGGGAAATCTACATCGAAGCCTACTCCCTGCCTGAAACATCGGAGTATATCTACCTGCATACCACAGCGGAGCTGAAGCAGATCTTCGGCGGGAATTTCCCGGATTACAGCGACAGCGATTTTTATGAAATGGAAATCGGTACGGCGGGACTGATGCGCAGCTATATGGCAAGAAAATGCGATATTCATTTTCCGTTAGAACGTAAGCTCAGCCGATTTTTGACGGCGGCAATGCGGGTGTATCGGGTACCGGAGTCAGAGCAGGCAAAGGTGCTTGCCTTTATTCAATCACTAGATAGCAAGACAATTGCCACAGAGGTTATGTATAAGCTGTTTGCCATGCTGGAAATGAAATACGATTTTAAGCTGTCGAGGGACGGAGAAACGGAGGAAACAACATGAAGAAACGAATACTTAGTATCCTGCTCGCTCTGTGCATGGCGCTCTGCATTCTGCCGACCACGGCGTTTGCTGAGGGCAAGACGGAAGAAACACCTGTATGCACCTGCGAAACGGTCTGCACGGCAGAAGCAATGAACGCAGAGTGCCCCGCCTGCGGCGTAGAGGGTGCTTTAGCAGAAAACTGCGGGAAACATGCCACAGAAGAAAGCGGACAGACAGGTACGTCCGACGACGCTCCGGTCATCACCGCAGCAGACGTGCAGGCACTGATCAACGCACTGCCGGAATCTGAAACAATCGGCGCAGATAACGCGGCGGACGTGAAAGCGCAGTTAGAAGCCATTGACGAGGCGAAGGTACAGCTTTCTGATGAAGATTTCGCGGTACTTGATTTTACCCGCTATGATGCCGCTGCTACCATACTTATGGTGCTGAGCGGCGAGCCGGGTGCTACTTTCGTGCCGCAGGCTGCGAGTTCGCACACCCACTGCATCTGTGGCGGTGAAAACACGGTCGGCGGCCACACGACCCATCAGGCCGCCGACTATCAGCCGTGGAACGGCTCCGACGCAATCAGCTACACAGACGGAAAGGCCTATGTGTATCTGACGGATAACGCCACCATCAATTCCAACCTGGTTGTGGACGGCACCACGCTGTATCTCTGCCTGAACGGCAAAGAGTATGCCAGCAACGGCACCAATAAAATCCAGGTAAAAAACAGCGGACATCTTGTGCTGTGTGACTGCGGTGAAAGCGGAGTTATAAAATGCGCTACCAACGGCTGGGGCGGCATGGGTATATATATCTACACAGGCACCGTAGATATTTTCGGAGGCAAATTTACCGGCGGCAGCGTAACCGGAAAAGGCGGAGGCGGTGCGATCGCGCTTGAGGACAACTCCAGCACCTTGAACATCTACGGCGGCGAAATAAGTGGCAACAACGGCAATGGCAAAGGCGGCGCGATTTACACAAAGAGCGGCGGTACAATCAATATGTATGGTGGACGCATAGCTCAAAACAAAGCTTACAGGGGCGGTGGCTTGTGCCTTAACGGTAGCGGCACATTAAATATGTACGGCGGGTTGATTGAAAACAACAGCAGCACAGCCAGCTGGGACACAATACCGGCTAACAGCGGCAATGTGTATGTTGCAGCCAATGCTGTCATGAATGCAAATGCCGGTGTTGTTCGCGGAGGCGGCTATGCGGTGTTTAATCTTGGAACGATTCAGACTGATGACGCCAATTATCCTGCCACCATATTTTACAGCGGTCTGTATAACATGGGCGGTGTCGTGAAAGGCGGTATGTACTACGGTAGCTATATGTCGGCGGGCGGCAGCTTGGGCGGATGTGAAGTGAACTATACCCTTGCAGACAGCAACCACGCAAGATATCATTATGCATGGCAATTCCTGGAGCCGGGCAATACGCCCACCAGACCGGACGATCCCACGAAAACTGGCTACCTCTTTGACGGCTGGTATGTGGGCGAAAATGCGTTCGACTTCTCCGTCCCCGTCACGGAAAACGTGCGCGTTGTAGCAAAGTGGTCGGAATGCGACCATACCGGCAGCACGGCACAGCCCACCTGCACGGATTCCGCCGTCTGCACGGTGTGCGGCGGAACTATACCCGAAAAGGGACATGCACTTATTTGGCAGAGTGAAAACGGTGAGTATTGGCAAAAGTGCAGCAATTGCGATTTTGAAACAGAGAAAAAGCCTATCCCGGCACTGACGCTCAATGCTCCTGATAAGGTCTGCCGGACACAAGATTGCACATTCACTTTCAACCTCCCAGATGGATGCACAAACCCTGAGTTCGGCTACGAGTTCACGCAGATCGGCAGCGGCAACCCCGCTATAGTTGATAACGGCGTGTGCAACGGTACGGTTGAGGCCGATTGGTACGATAAGACCGAGGCAAGCTTCAAGCTCACCGTCTATGCCACCACCGCCGACGGTTTTCTTATCAGTACCTCCAAAAACATCGAAATAGTTGATGGGCACACTTACGAGTGGCAGAGCGAAAACGGCGAGTATTGGCAGAAGTGCAAGCTCTGCGGCAACGAAACAACGAAAAAGCCTATTCCCGAAATCGTGATCAGCGGTGCAGACAGGGTTTGCCGGACGCAGGATTATATCTTCGGCTTTACACTCCCAGAGGGATGCAAACTCATTACCACAGGCTATGAGTTTGAAAAGATCGGCGGCGATCTTACAGCAACGCTTGAAAACGGCAACTATACGGTTGAACTTGCTTCTTCCGGCTATCCTGTCGAAGAAAACAGCTTTAAGGTAGCGGTTCATGCGGAAACAGCGGACGGTTTTGCAATCAAAGCAGAAAAGATCGTTACGATTCAAAACGACCACACCGGCGGGAAAGCGACCTGCAAGGACAAGGCAAAGTGCGAGGTCTGCGGTGCGGAATACGGTGAGCTTGATCCGAAGAACCACACCAACTTAAAGCACTTCCCGACAAAGGCGGCGACCAAGACCACCGAGGGCAATATCGAGTATTGGTACTGCGAAGGTTGTGGCAAGTATTTCAGCGACAAGGACGGTACAAAGGAAATCAAAAAAGCCGACACCGTAACGGCAAAGCTGAAAGACGATTCCAAATCTCCCCAGACCGGCGACACAAGCAACCTTGCTTTGTGGATTGCCCTGCTGCTTGTCAGCGGCGGTGCTGCCATTGGTACAACGGTTGTCAGCAGAAAGAAAAAGTACAACAGATAAAATATTCTAATCACGGGCGGCTATCGGAAACGGTAGCCGCCTTGCTCTGTCACAGGATAAATCAGATCGTATTTCCCAATCTCCGGAGAAATGTTCAAACCGTTTCGGAAACGCATTGACAAACAAACGTTCTATATGCTATACTATATTCTGCTCTCATAGCAGAGCCCATAACTGAATATCTGAAATGAAACATAAGGCAGCCGCCGTAAGAGATTGCGGCTGCGCCGCTCCTGTTGCTGAGTCTGCCAGCGGAGCGGAAAAGGCAGACATTGAAGGTTTCTGAATAGCAGAGCCGGTACATAGTTTCATCAAAGATATAGCGAGAGATCATCTCCCGCTGATTTGATGTGCTGTGTACCGGCTCTTTTTGTCG
>ERZ827043.2464-NODE-2464-length-15570-cov-2.359330_pt1 | contig 15570 bp, 13 predicted proteins | sample MGYA00519923_ERZ827043 | MGnify/ENA primary metagenome ERZ827043 (study PRJEB31778, sample SAMEA3449251) | human gut metagenome | biome: human gut; feature: human-associated habitat; material: faeces | place: United Kingdom | collected 2010/2012 ...
GATTATGGGCAGCGACAGCGATTTGCCCGTGGTGTCTAAGGCGATAGACACGTTAAAAAATTTTGGCGTACCCTTTGAAGTGCATGTGTTTTCTGCACACAGAACCCCGGTAGAGGCAAGAGATTTTTCCCTTTCTGCAAGAGAGAAAGGTTTTGGTGCAATCATTGCCGCAGCAGGAAAGGCGGCGCACCTGGCAGGCGCAATTGCTGCAAATACGACGCTTCCGGTTATTGGAATTCCGGTAAAATCTTCAACCTTAGACGGACTTGACGCCCTGCTTTCCACCGTCCAGATGCCCGGCGGAATTCCGGTTGCCACCGTTGCCATTGACGGCGCACAGAACGCGGCGCTTTTGGCCGTTCAAATTTTAAGCGTTGAAGACAAAGCCCTTGCGGACAAGCTTTTAAAAAGCCGTGAGGAAAATGCAAAAAAGGTTTTAGAGAAAAATGCGGCCATCGAAAAAGAATATCAAAACTAACGGAGGAAGATAGACATGGAAAAAACAGTTCAGATGTATGAAGGAAAGGCAAAAAAAGTATTTGCAACAGATGACAAACGGTTCTGCATCGTATCTTACAAAGACGACGCCACCGCTTTTAACGGCCAGAAAAAAGGCACAATTATGGGAAAGGGCGCCATTAACAACCGCGTAACAAACCATTTGATGAAGCTTTTGGAGAAAAACGGAATTCCCACTCATTTTGTGGAGGAATTGTCTGACCGCGAAACCGTGGTGAAAAAGGTTTCTATTGTTCCGCTGGAGGTTATTGTAAGAAACATTGCAGCAGGTTCGCTGGCGAAGCGTTTAGGGCTTGAAGAAGGCACAAAAATGAAACGCACGGTTTTAGAATATTGTTATAAAGACGACGAGCTGGGCGACCCCATGGTGAACGAATATCACATTTTAGCAATGGAATATGCCACAAAAGAAGAACTGGACTTAATTGCGCAGTATTCATTAAAAGTGAACCAGGTTTTAACCGACTATTTAAAAGACGCAAACATTGAACTGATTGACTTTAAACTGGAATTTGGCAAAACAGAAGACGGCACAATCGTGCTGGCTGACGAAATTTCGCCTGATACCTGCCGGTTCTGGGATTCTGTCAGCGGGGAGAAGCTGGACAAGGACCGTTTCAGAAGAGATTTAGGCGGCGTGGAAGACGCTTATAACGAAATTTTAAAACGCCTTTTGGGTGAGTAATCAGCAAATATTTTTTTAAGGAGATTTTGTATGGGAAAGCTTCATGAAGAATGCGGAGTATTTGGAATTTTTGCACCGGACAGGCAAGACGTTGCCTCCACCTGTTACTACGGGCTGTTTGCCCTGCAGCACAGGGGGCAGGAAAGCTGCGGCATTGTAGTGAACGACGACGGTCTGTTTCATTCCTATAAGGATTTAGGCCTGGTGAACGACGTATTTACCAAGCCGGTGATTGAGAAGCTGGGCCTGGGCAATGCTGCCTTGGGCCATGTTCGCTACGGCACCACGGGAACCAACGACAGATTAAACTCCCAGCCCATTGTGGTGAACCATGTGAAGGGCAGAATGGCGCTGGCACACAACGGAAACTTAGTGAATTCTTATGAGCTCAGGCACGATTTAGAGCTGGAGGGTTCCATTTTTCACACCACCAGCGACACCGAAGTGATTTCTTATATTGTCACAAAAGAACGTCTCACTGCACCGTCGATTGAAGAAGCGGTGAACCGTGCAATGTGCAAAATTAAGGGTGCATACTCTTTGGTTGTGATGTCGCCTTCTAAAATGATTGCGGCCCGGGACGAATTTGGCTTTCATCCGCTTTGCTACGGCAAAACTGAGGACGGAAGCTTTGTTGTTGCTTCGGAAACCTGCGCGCTGGATTCTGTGGGCGCGGAACTGATTCGCGACATTGAGCCCGGTGAAATTGTTGTTTTTTCGAAAGACGGCGTGAAAAGCTTAAAAGACCACTGCGGGAAAAGCCCCAAGCGGTCCTGCATTTTTGAATATATTTACTTTGCGCGGCCAGACTCTGTTATCGACGGCGTGAGCGTGCATGGCGCGCGGCTTAAGGCCGGCCACTGCTTGGCGCTTTCACACCCTGCGGACGCAGACATTATAATTGGCGTGCCGGATTCGGGCATTGACGCGGCCATTGGCTATTCCCAACAGTCTGGAATTCCCTATGGCATTGGACTGATTAAAAATAAATATATCGGAAGAACATTTATTGCGCCCGGACAGTCTGCCCGGGAGGATTTGGTGCGGATTAAATTAAACGTGATTTCAAAAAACATTAAGGGAAAACGAGTTGTTTTGGTGGACGACTCCATCGTGCGCGGCACTACCTGTGCAAGAATTATTAAACTGATTCGCGAAGCCGGCGCAACAGAGGTGCATATGCGGGTTTCGGCGCCGCCGTTTTTAAACCCCTGCTTTTATGGAACAGACATTCCCTCCAGGGATTCGCTGATTGCCTGCAATCACACCGTTGAAGAAATTGCAGAAATTATTGGCGTGGACAGTCTGGGATTTTTAGAAACGGAGCATTTACCGCTTTTAATCGGCTCAAAGCTTGGCGAGGGCTATTGCAGCGCATGCTTCGACGCAAACTATCCCACAGAAATGCCCTGTTCTACCTGCAAGGACAAGTTTGAAACTAAAATCAGCGAAAGCAAAAAGAAATAATTTTTAGACAAAGAAAGGACAACGTTTATGAACACAAAAAGTCAGAGTGAAAGCTACAAGGCTGCCGGCGTGGACATCACGGCCGGATACAGAGCGGTTGAGCTCATGAAAAACCATATAGCAAGAACGATGACCGCCGGCGCAATGTCTGACATTGGCGGTTTTGGAGGGCTTTTTTCATTGGACCTTTCCGGGATAAAAAATCCCGTTTTGGTCAGCGGCACGGACGGAGTGGGAACCAAACTGAAAATGGCCTTTTTGCAGGACAAGCATAACACCGTAGGAATTGACTGCGTGGCAATGTGTGTAAACGACATTATTTGCTGCGGCGCAAAACCTCTGTTTTTCTTAGATTATATTGCCTGCGGCAAAAACTTCCCGGAGAAGATTGAGCAGATCGTGGCCGGTGTGGCTGAGGGCTGTGTGCAGGCCGGCTGCGCTCTGGTTGGAGGCGAGACTGCGGAGATGCCCGGCTTTTATCCGGAGGACGAGTATGACCTGGCCGGGTTCTCTGTTGGCGTTGGCGAAAAGAGCAAGTTGGTCAGCGGTGAGGAGCTGCAAGCCGGAGACGCGCTTATCGGCGTGGCCTCCTCCGGCGTACATTCTAACGGTTTCTCTTTGGTGCGCAAGGTGTTTAACATTTCTTCCCAGCGGCTGCATGTGCAGGTGCCGGAGCTGGGCAAGAGCCTGGGCGAGGAGTTGCTGACGCCCACCCGCATTTATGTAAAGCCCCTGCTGGCACTGATGGACAGCGTGCGGGTGCACGCCATCAGCCACATTACCGGCGGCGGCTTCTATGAGAATGTGCCCCGTATGCTGCAAGATGGTTTCACCGCTGTGATTGAGAAAGACAAGTGCTTTAAGAAGCCTATTTTTGACCTGATCGCCAAAGAAGGCAACATTCCGGAGCGGGATATGTATAATACCTTTAATATGGGCACCGGTTTGGTGATTGCCGTAGACGCCACGAAGGCGGACGAGGCCGTGCGAATCCTGCAACAGGCAGGGGAGCAGGCTGCAATCATCGGCCAGATCAAGTCCGGCGAGAAAGGCGTGGAGCTGGTATGAAGCGCATTGTCGTGTTAGTTTCCGGTGGGGGCACCAATTTGCAGGCTTTGCTGGACGCTCAAGACAGGGGAGAGATCCCCGGTGGGCAAATTACCTGCGTGATCGCTTCCAAGCCCGGCGTGTATGCGCTGGAGCGAGCTGCGGCTCACGGTATTCCCGGTAAGGTTTTGGAGCGCAAGGCGTACCCGGATGTACATGCTTATTCTGCTGCCATGCGGGACCTGCTGCTGGCGGAGCAGGCGGATCTGGTTGTGTATGCCGGGTTCCTGACCATTCTCGATGAACAGGTGGTAGATGCTTTCCCCGGCAAAATGATGAACATTCATCCGGCGTTGATTCCGTCTTTTTGCGGCAAGGGCTATTATGGGCTCCATGTGCATGAGGCGGTGCTGCAAAGCGGAGTCAAGCTGACCGGCGCTACGGTGCACTTTGTGACTGCCGACTGCGACGCCGGTCCCATCATCGCCCAAAAGGCGGTGCCGGTGCTGGAGGGGGACACCCCGGAGATTTTGCAGCGGCGGGTGATGGAGCAGTGCGAATGGCAGCTGCTGCCTCAGGCGGTGGCACTCTTTTGCCAAGATAAAATTCAGATTACGGGCAACAAGACCCGTATTTTAGATTGAGGTACATTATGGAGATACAACAGCTTTCAACCCTGCTGTCCGGCAACAGCTATCCCGGCCGTGGGATCGTGTTGGGTCGCAGCAAGGACGGGAAAACGGCAATGATCGCCTATTTTATTATGGGGCGCAGCGTCAATTCCCGCAACCGTGTGTTTGAGGAGAACGACCGTGGTGGCATTCGCACCAAGGCTTTTGATGAGAGCAAGATGGAGGATCCGTCTTTGATCATTTACAACCCGGTGTTGTGCTTGGACGGCAAGACCATTGTCACCAACGGTGACCAGACGGATACCATCTATGACTTTATGGCAGAGGGCAAGTGCTATCGCCACGCGCTGCTTACCCGGGAGTTTGAGCCGGACGCGCCCAACTATACTCCCAGAATCAGCGGCGTTGTCAAGCCGAACGGCGACTACAACCTGTCCATCTTAAAGTCCAATATGGGTCGGGGTGACTCCTGCCTGCGTTACTTCTTTGAGTATGCAGCGGTGCCCGGTCTGGGCCATTTGATCCACACCTACAAGGGCGACGGCGATCCGATCCCGTCCTTTGAGGGCGAGCCGGTGCCGGTGGAGATGGACGGCGACCTGGACAGCTTTACGCAAATGATTTGGGACAGCCTGAACGAGGACAACAAAGTTTCCCTCTTTACCCGTTTTATTGATTTGGACAGCGGTAAGGCAGAGAGTCGGATTATCAATAAAAACAAATAAAATACAGAAAATACAGGAGAATTGGCGGCAAAACGGCAGTTCTCCTAAAAGTCTTTTTTGGAGGTCAAAGAATATGACGGTTTTGGTGGTAGGCGGCGGTGGCCGCGAGCACGCATTGGTGCGCAAGATCAAAGAGTCACCCAGAGTGGACAGTGTGCATTGCTGCCCAGGCAATGGGGGCATTGCCTATGATGCAGTGTGCCACAATGTGGCGGCCATGGATATAGACGGCGTCGTGGCGCTGGCAAAGGAGATTCAGGCAGACCTGGCGGCCGTGGCCCCGGACGATCCGCTGGTGGCCGGTATGGTAGATGCCCTGAACGCGGCGGGCTTTGCCACTTTTGGCCCCCGAGCCAACGCGGCTATCATTGAAGGCTCCAAGGTATTCTCTAAGGATCTGATGCAAAAGTACCACATTCCCACCGCCGAGTATCGGGTATTTGACGATCCCCGGGCGGCCATTGAATATATTACGGAGAAAAACGAATTTCCCACAGTCATTAAGGCAGACGGTCTGGCTTTGGGCAAGGGCGTGCTGATTCCGGAAACTTTGGAAGAAGCGGTGGCCGGTGTTAAGGAAATTATGGAGGACAAGGTATTCGGTGCCTCCGGCAATCATATTGTGGTGGAGGAGTTCCTTACCGGGCCGGAAGTGTCTGTGCTGGCCTTTACCGACGGCAAGTGCGTGCGGCCTATGGTGTCCTCTATGGATCACAAGCGAGCACTGGACGGCGACAAGGGGCTGAATACCGGCGGTATGGGTACTGTGTCCCCCAACCCGTACTATACGGAAGCAGTGGCACAGCAATGTATGGACACCATCTTCCTTCCCACCATTGCGGCGATGAATGCCGAAGGGCGCACCTTCCAAGGCTGCCTCTACTTTGGTTTGATGCTTACCCCTAAGGGTCCCAAGGTGATTGAATACAACTGCCGTTTTGGCGATCCGGAGACTCAGGTGGTGCTGCCCCGGCTGGAAACGGATATTATGGATATTTTTGACGCCATTAACGCCGGTACGCTGGCGCAGCTGGATATTCGGTGGAGTGATAAAGCCTGTGCCTGTGTAATTTTGGCCAGCGGCGGTTATCCCAAGTCTTACCCCAAGGGGCTGGAGATCACCGGTCTGACCGATGGGCAGCGAGCGGGAGTTACCGTGTACCATGCCGGTACAGCGCAAAAGGAAGGCAAGCTGGTGACTGCCGGCGGGCGCGTGCTGGGCATTACCGCCTTAGGTGACAATTTGCAGGCGGCGCTGGATACCGCCTATGCCGCTGCACGGGAAGTGCACTTTGACGGTGTGCATTACAGAAAAGACATTGGAGCCCGCGCATTGGCTGCCGGCAAATGTGAATAGGCTATGAACTTTACAAATTGTTATTGACAATTATACGGACTGTGATATAATAGACACGTTACACACTTTGTATAATTTTTAATCGAAGAGGCGAAATTATGGCAACTGTTAAAAAGAGCAAAAAACGAATTATCGTTCCCATCGCCATTGTGTTGGTGATCGCCATTATCGTGACCAGTATCTTTATTGTGCGCAAGGTCAACGGCGGCGAGCAGGTGACCCTGCACACCATCTCTACCGGCGATATTTACGAGACGGTCAGCGCTACCGGCGATGTGACCGCAGGCGCCAGCCGTACATACAAGGTCGGCACTGTGGCAACTGTAAAAGAAGTGTTTGTCCAAAAGGGCGACAAGGTCAAAGAGGGCGACAAACTGGCTACCTTTGATACCTCTAATGTGGACGCCCAGATCTCCAAATTGCAGGGGACTTATACGGACGCTAAGAAGGCGTACAACACCGCTCGCAGCAATCAGACTGCTGCTAAGTCGAATTTGGCAGCGGTCAATAAGCAGATCAACACGCTGGAAAAGCAGATTGCCAAGCTGCAAAAGCGTGCCAACACCACTACCTCAAAGAAGAAGACCACAACGAAAAAGCACCGCACCACGCTGCCGACCACAGTTCCCACAACACGGGTGACTACCACCAAAGCAACCACTGCTAAGGCCGCTACCTATACGGTAAAGGCAACGGTGCTGGCCGGCCAGGAGAGTTACGGTACCGTGCAGGTGGGTAATAATACCGCCGGTTCTACCAGTGCAGGTAAGTATGACGAGGGTGCAGATGTGGTGATCAAGGCTGTTCCTGCTAAGGATTACAGCTTCTCCGGTTGGTACGATGCCAACGGCACGAAATTGAAGTCCTCCAAGCAGGTGACTGTTCAGGTGCGTGGTAATGTGCAGTATATTGCGCAGTTTGAGAAGACCAGCACCACCGGTGCGCTCAAGGATCTGTCCGATACCTTGGCCGAGATTGCCGATAATATTCGCGATATGACCAATGATGTGGATACCATGATGCAGATCATGAAGACCACAGCGGACGCCATCAGCAAGGCGTTGGATAGAAATATTACCGATTCCAACGCCATCGCCAACGCGGTGGAAAAGGCCATTCGTGACGCCATCAGCGACGGATTGATTAACGAGGACAATCTGAAAGTAATGGGCGATGTGCTGGCAAAGAGCATTGCGCAGGCTGTAAAGGAAATTGACTGGAAGAGCGTTGCAAAAGACCTGACCAGTACGACGGATATACAGTTGACCACTAAGCAGCTGCAATTGGCTGCCCTGTATGCGCAGTCCAAAATGTATGCGGTAGAGGCTTCCGACACCGCTGTCAGCGCACAAAAGAGCGTAATGGAGGGTGCAGAGAGTGCCCTGACCGCTTTGCAGGACGCAAACAAGGATTTGCAGGCCGGTTGGACCGCTTCTTTTGACGGTACCATCACCACCTGCGATTTGGTAGCAGGGGAGCAGACCTCCCTGGTCAATGACGGCATTGTGCTGGAGAATATGAACACCATGGTCGTGACCATCAGCCTGAGTGAGTACGATAACCATCGGGTGAAGGTGGGTATGCCCTGCACCATTACCACCGCTTACGGTAAGTATGAGGGCGAAGTGACGGCCAAGGCGCCTACCGCCACCGGCGGATCTACTGGCTCCATCTTGGACAATGTAGGCTCCATGGCCGGTATCAGCGGTCTGTCCAGCCTAACCAGCTCCGGTGCAGGCGTGGAGTGCACGGTGGAAGTGAAACACCCGGACGAGAACATTATCATCGGTTTTGAAGCCAATGTGGTGATTAGCACCGGTGAGTACCTGGGCGTTGTAACTGTGCCCACCGGCTCTATTGTGCTGGATAAGACCGGCACCTATGTGTACCTCTACAACGAGAAGGAAAAGACGGTCACCAAGACCGCCATTACCACCGGCGCTATGTCTGACAGCGCCTACCAAGTGACCGATGGCCTGAAAGCCGGGGACAAGATCGTTGCCGCACCATCCACTACCTATAAGGAAGACTCCTTTAAGGTTAAGGTGGTTGACAAACTGAGTACAACGAAATAAGGAGCACTTTTTGTGAACATTTCAGAAAGCTTTAAAATCGCTGTCAAAGCCATAAAGGCGAACTGGATGCGCTCGCTCCTGACGATGTTGGGTATCATTATCGGTATCAGCTCTGTGATCATGATTGTGGGAGCCGGTACCGGTGCCCGGGACTATATTGTCTCTTTAATCGAGGATATGGGCTCCAACGCCGTGATGGTCTCGGTGGATACCACCCAGGCTACGGACAACGACTACATTACCTTGAAGGATGTAGAGAATATTAAAAGCCGTGTAAACGGCGTAGATCGCTGCTCGCCTATGCTGATGGGCTTTGGTAAGGCCACCATTGACTCCCAGGCCAAGGAAGCTACCGCTATGCTGGTTGGCGTAAACAGTGATATTCAGTACGCCTTGACCGAAGGCTGCACCTACGGTCGGTTCTTTACCGATGAGGAGTACAGCGCCAATTCGCCTATTGCCGTGATCGGTATTAACAGTGCTCAAAGTGTATTTGGGTATGAAGATGTGACCGGCGAGTATGTGACTGTGTCCTCCAGCGGTAAGTCCATGAAGGTCAAAATAGCGGGTGTGGCCAATATTGACCAGATTGCCCAGTCCGCCGGCGGCAGTTCCTCTCTGTCAACTATGTTTCAGCAGAACGAGGACTCTCCGGTGATCGCATTGTTTATGCCATGCACGACGCTGACCCAGATCACCGGCGCCAACTCCAACCTGAGTTCCATTTTCGTGATCGCCCAGGACGGTGCAGACAATGACGCTGTAGGCAACGCCACCGTCAACTACTTGAAAGCGGCCCACGGCAATTTTGCCAAGAATATGTATATTGCCCAGAATATGGCCACCTATATTCAGATCGTAGATATTGTTATGCAGGTGCTGACCGCGTTTATTGCCTGTGTAGGTGCGATTTCCCTAATCGTTGGCGGTATCGGCGTGATGAACATTATGCTGGTGTCCGTAACCGAGCGAACGCGGGAGATCGGCATACGAAAGTCCTTGGGCGCCAAGACCAAGGTGATCACCTTGCAGTTCTTAACCGAATCGGTGATTTTGTGCTTGATCGGCGGTATCATTGGCCTGGTATTGGGTATTGCAGGCGCGTATGCGGCCTGTGCCGTTATCAATATTACTCCCAAGATCACTTGGTGGGTGATCCTGCTGGCACTGGCATTCTCCAGCGGTGTTGGGCTGTTCTTCGGCATTTACCCGGCCCGCAAGGCTGCTAAGCTGTCGCCTATTGAGGCGCTGCGCCGAGAGTAAGTCAAAATTTATACAAAGTAAGACCGTATCGACAGGCATTGTCGGTACGGTCTTTGTTTTAGGTATTGAAAAAGATGGCATAATAGTGTAAAATAAAAGGACATTTTGAGCGTATGTGCAAGAATAAGGGAGGACCCTTGTATGGAGAGTATTCAGCAGGTGATCGACCGCTTTGATTTTCAGGGCAAGACGGCGGATTGCCGGGCCTTTGGCAATGGCCATATCAATACAACCTATATCATTACCACCGATCTGCCGGAGGGCGGTCAGCAGCGGTACGTGCTGCAGAAGGTCAATCACAATGTATTTCGTGACATTGACCGGCTGATGCAGAATGTGTTTGCAGTCACTTCCTTTTTGCAGGAGAAGATTCGGGCTGCCGGTGGCGACCCGGACCGGGAGACCCTGCACTTTATCAAGACCAAGGATGGCGCGCAGTATTACACTGCACCGGATGGGGACTACTTCCGCGCCTATGTGTTTGTAAAGGACTCTATCAGCTATGACGCGGTGGAGAGCGCAGCTCTGTTCCAAAAGAGCGGCGAGGCATTCGGCCGGTTCCAGCACCTGCTGGCGGATTTTCCGGCTGAGACTTTATATGAGACCATTCCTAATTTCCATAACACCCTGTGGCGGTATGAGAACGAGTTTCTCCCGGCGGTAGAAGCCGACAAGGCCGGTCGTGCCGCCGCTGTGCAGGCGGAAATTCAGTTCGTAAAGGACCGCAAGGCGGACACCCATCGGCTTAGCGACCTGGCGGCTGCCGGGCAGTTGCCCCTGCGGGTGACCCATAATGATACCAAGCTGAACAATGTGCTGTTTGACGCCACCGCCGGCGAGGCCATTTGTGTGATCGACCTGGACACGGTCATGCCGGGTCTTGCCCATTATGATTTTGGCGACTCTATTCGCTTTGGCGCCAACACCGCTGCCGAGGACGAGGCGGACCTATCCAAGGTGAGTTTGGATCTGGAGTATTTCGGCGCCTATGCCAAGGGGTTTTTGTCCCAGGCGGGGGAGAGCCTGACCCAAACGGAGATCGACCAGTTGGCCTTTTCTGCCAAGTTGATGACCTTTGAGTGCGGTATGCGCTTCTTGACCGATTACCTGAACGGCGACACTTACTTTAAGACCGCTTACCCGGAGCATAACCTGGTGCGCGCCCGCAACCAGTTTGCCTTGGTGGCGGATATGGAGCGCAAAATGGACCAAATGGAAGCGCTCATCGCTGCACTGTAAACGAAATAGCAAAGAATATGGGAGGCACTCTGTTTGGAGCGCCTCCGTATTTTTCGGAGGGCTTTTTATGCTGAAAAGATCCATAGCGGCGCACACGCGGATCGTTGTTCCCACTTTAGATGTGTTTCTAAAGCATTATACGGACTCAAAATATGTAAAGGCCGATTTTGAAAATTTGGTCAAAAACGAAACGCTTATACCGTTTTTTGCGTTTTATCACAAGTTGTTTATCGGCAAGGCATATTTGGTTGTAAAACTCAAAGACTTGCAGGTCGCCGATGGGCAGCGGGCGGCCTATTTGTGTAATTTTGAAGTGAAAAGACTGTGGCAAAATAAAGGCGTTGGCACCAAAATGCTGCATACCGTGATGGCGTATGCAAAGCAAAATGGGTTTGAAAAGCTGACCCTGGCGGTAAATGAAGCCAACGAGCGGAATATGCACTTGTACGGCAAGGCGGGCTTTCGCACCAAAATCAAAACCATAGATACGGACTTGCTGTTCTTTACCCCCAATGGCGACCCGATCAAAACACAAACGCTGGGCGTTTATTGTTGCGAACTATAAGCCACCGTGTGCACAATAAAGCGCACGAACAAAATAAAGAAGCGCAACCCATAAAGGTTGCGCTTTTTTGTATAGATTTTGATGTGAACAACGTATAGGGGGCGCTTATACAGGTGCCTTATGTGGATTTCTGCCTTTCCTGTACGGCAGCGCAGAAAGCAGATAGGCGATCCCCGGCAGGCACAGAAATAAAAAGAACATAGCGAAGCGCGGCGTTGCAAATGACGGATCCGTTGCGAAGTCGGCACCGGCATATAGCGCCCGGTTGATTTGACGGACGGCGGTTCCGCTAAAGCCACTGATTGCAAACACCAGCCCTTGCAGCAAAGCAGACACACCGGTGGACAGCTTGATGAGTAAGGATTGCCCGGACACAAAAATGCCGTCCCGGCGTATGCCGCTTTCTTTCTCCGTTAGGTCTGCTGCGTCTGCAATTAAAATGGATTGCACGGTATTGACCAGACCGCAGCAAAACATATTACAAAACAGAAGCAGGATCAAGAGCGTAAAGGGCAGGGCTTGTGTTAGCGGCTGCGGTCGGCAAAGGAACAGCGCAAAGGCGGCCAATAAAGCCAGTCCCGCAAACACATTGGCTTGTGCAAATGTGGTGGCTGCGCCGTGCTTGTCTGCCAGTTTGGGAGCTGCACCTGCGGCGATGAGTTGGCCTAAAAAGGCCGGAATGCCTAAGAGCAGCATATAATGCACATAAGGTGTGCGCCCGTTATTGCCAAAGTAGTAAGACAGCACGGTCATTTGCAGCAAATTCATTAGCCCGCTAGGTGTGCGCAGCAATCCGGAGAGCAAAATGCGACGATAACTTTGCATGCGCCACATTTCCGTAAGATTTTGCCATAGGCTGCGCTTTTCTGCCGGCGGGGCGGTCATGCGCTCCTGGGTACAAAAGCCTACCGGCTGAAACAGGAGCGTGCCCAGGAACAAAAAACTGCCACAGACCAAGACGGTCCCCATTTGCAGCCCTAAGGTAGGGTCGTTTAGCTGTTTGGAAAAGTGATTGCCCGCAGCCTGAGATAATGGCAATAGCAGCAAACTGATACCGGCACCGCAAATTCCTGCAACGATCCGTGCCTGTGCCAGCAATGCGTTGCGGTCCTTGCGGCTTTTTGTCATTAAGTTTGGCAATGTCCATAGCGCTACGTCGCCGAAGCAAAAGCAAATGCCAAAGCCGATGAAACTAAGCCCGGCAGCCAGTAAGATACCCAGGCGGGCGGTGGATGTTTCTGCTGCCGTATATGGACGATTAAGAAAGCAGAGCAGCGAAAAAATAAAAATCGGCAGCGGCGAAAATATAAGATAAGTGCGGCATTTGCCTTTGGTATTTTGACTGCGGTCAATGCGCATACCCACATAGGGATCACACAGGAATTCGGCTATTTTAGATAGCAGGGTGATGGTGCTGATGGCCAGTGCAGGCAAAAAGATCACACTTTGAAAATAGTAGGTCAGCCCGGTGCCGATCACGCCGTATATCAAGTTTTGACCCAGCATACCCAGTAGATAGATGGTCCGTTCTCTTTTTGTGTAAGTATCCATATTTCCTCCTTACATACCAACGGTATGTATAAATTCAAAGAATAGCCGCTGCAAAGCAGCGGGCGAATGGGCGTTTATAATTGATCTAAATAAGGTTGCAAGGGCGCTAAGTCCAGCCCGGTGGGTTCGCAAAGGGTACAGAGAAATGCCAGCTTTTGCTTCCGCTTTTCCGGGCCATCAGCAAATACCAGCGGGCTTAGCCAAAGATTGGCAAGCAGCGCCACCACTTCTGCAAAGGCTGTCGGTTCGGTCACTTGCAGCGAACCGTCGGCAATGCCCGCTTCGACCACAGGCAAAAAGGCGGTAGGCGCAATTTCTTCTACGCTGCGATACAGCAAGTCGCGCAGCATTTGGGGAGAGTTACGCAGTTGCACACCCAGTTTGCGGAATTGGGCTTCCTGTGGGTCTGTAATGGCAGCGAGCAGCATTTTGGTCAGCTTTTGACTGCCGGTTAATGTTGTGGATACTGCGATTTTTTGCCAAGTGGCGGACAGGGAATTGTTCTCAAAAATACGGGCGGCAACGGCGTTTAAGATCGCTTCCTTGGAGGAAAAATGGTGGTACACCGCGCCTTTGGTCAAGCCGCCCAGCTGGTCGATGATATTCTGTATGGTGGTGTGTTCGTACCCCTGCTGCAAAAACAGGCGTGTGGCGGTATCTAAAATTTGTTCCCGGGTCTGTTCCGGGTATTTATTCCTGCTCATAGCTTCTCCTTACATACTAATGGTATGTATAAAGCATAACACAGGTTTGCTCCTTTGTCAATAAGAAAAAGCAGCCTGCCGTAGCAGACTGCTTTGTGTTTATATGAGATTTGTTGGATCAAACCACGCCCTGCGCCATCATGGCATCGGCCACTTTCATAAAGCCGGCAATGTTGGCACCAACAACGAAGTTGTCGCGGGCATTGTACTTTTCGCAAGCCTCTTTCATGTTGTGGTAGATGTTGACCATAATGCCTTGCAGCTTGGCGTCTACCTCATCAAAAGTCCAGCTGGAGCGAATGGAGTTCTGACCCATCTCCAGTGCGGAGGTGGCTACGCCGCCGGCGTTGGATGCTTTGCCGGGCAGGAACAGAATGTGATTTTGCAGGAACACCTCTGTGGCCGCTGCGTCCGTGGGCATATTGGCGCCCTCGGCCACGGCAATTACGCCGTTTTTCACCAGAGTCTCGGCGGACTCCCCGTCCAGCTCATTCTGGGTGGCGCAGGGGAGTGCCACATCGCAGGTCACGGCGTCCCACACAGAGCCCTCTGCATAAGTGGCGGTGGGGTGGCTCTCCGCATACACGGAAATGCGCTTTCTGTCCACTTCCTTAATCTGCTTTACAGCCTCTACATCAATGCCGTTTTCGTCAATCACGTAGCCGGTAGAATCGGAGCAGCAGATGACTTTTGCACCTAACTGCCGAGCCTTCTCCATGGCGTAAATGGCCACATTACCGGAGCCGGACACGGCCACGCGGGCGCCCTTCAGATCCTTATTGTGGTCCTTGAGCATTTCCTCGGTAATATAAACCAGGCCGTAGCCGGTAGCCTCTGTACGGGCAAGAGAGCCGCCGAAGCTCAGGCCCTTACCGGTGAGCACGCCCTCGGAGCGGTTCGTCAGTTTCTTGTACTGACCGTATAAGTAACCTACCTCGCGGGCACCGGTGCCAATGTCGCCGGCGGGTACGTCCTCGTCCGCACCTACATATTTATACAGCTCATTCATAAATGCCTGGCAGAAGCGCATCACTTCCATATCGCTCTTGCCCTTGGGGTCAAAGTCAGAGCCGCCCTTGGCGCCGCCGATGGGCAGGCCGGTCAGGCTGTTTTTGAAGATCTGCTCAAAGCCCAGAAACTTGATGATAGACAAGTTTACGCTGGGGTGCAGGCGCAGACCGCCTTTGTAGGGGCCGATGGCGGAGTTAAACTGCACGCGGTAGCCGCGGTTTACATGCACCTGGCCATGATCGTCTACCCACGGAATACGGAACATGATCTGCCGTTCCGGCTCAACCAACCGCTCCAACAAGCTGGTTTTTTGGTATTTCGGATCGTTGTTGACCACCGGCGCCAATGCGTCTAAAACCTCTGTGGCGGCCTGGATAAATTCCGGCTGATCCGGGTTCTTTGCTTTCAGATCTGCCAGCACTTTTTCTGTATAAGTCATACAAAATCCCTCTCTTCAGAAGCGTTGCTTCCGTTTATTTTTGTATAAATTATACCAATATCATAGGTATTAGTCAATGTACGCGTATCTATTTTTCCACTTTGCACAAAAAAGATTGCCGTGAGTTTTCACTCACGGCAAAATTGAATAAAAATGCGTTTTTCGGTGTACGCCGGTCAGCTACAAATTAACTGACCATAGCCTTTGCCTCGTTTGTAGATCACGCAGGTTTGGCCGTTCGGCGCCAGATAAACAAAGAAGCTGTGCCCCAGCATTTCCATTTGCACGATG
>ERZ827043.2470-NODE-2470-length-15553-cov-3.935734_pt1 | contig 15553 bp, 9 predicted proteins | sample MGYA00519923_ERZ827043 | MGnify/ENA primary metagenome ERZ827043 (study PRJEB31778, sample SAMEA3449251) | human gut metagenome | biome: human gut; feature: human-associated habitat; material: faeces | place: United Kingdom | collected 2010/2012 ...
TCAAGGCGCACGGGGGTTATATACTGCCTGAGAACGTGCCGGCCAACGAGTTCCTAAACCTCGAGGGCGATAAGATTTCGACCTCACGCAACTGGGCGGTATGGCTGCATGAATACCTGGAGGAGTTCCCCGGAAAGGAGGACGTATTGCGCTATGTGCTGTGTGCCAATGCCCCCGAAACCAAGGATAACGACTTTATATGGAAGGATTTCCAGGCCCGCAACAACAACGAGCTGGTCGCTGTGCTGGGAAATTTCGTCAACCGTGCGCTGGTGCTTACGCAGAAATATTACGGCGGAGAAGTTCCTGCCTGCGGAGAGATGAATGATTATGACCGTCAGACAGTTGCGGAGGTAGCTGCCGTGAAGGGTTCGCTCGAGGCCAATATCGAGAACTACCGTTTCCGCGAAGCCCTGAAGGATGCCATGAACATTGCGCGTATCGGCAACAAGTATCTGGCGGACACCGAGCCGTGGAAAGTCATCAAGACCGATTCCGGGCGCGTGAAAACGATTCTCAACATTGCGTTGCAGATTACGGCCAATACGGCGATTGCCATCGAGCCTTTCATGCCTTTCTCGGCGTCGAAGATCCTGAAGATGCTCGCCGTGGAGAAATTCGGATGGGAGCGCCTCGGGGCTATGGATCTGATCGCTGCCGGGCATAAGATCGGCGAGGCGTCGTTGCTCTTCGAGAAGATCGAGGACGACGTGATCCAGCGCCAGTTGGACAAGCTTGCGGCGACGAAAGAGGCTAATCTGGCTGCTGAAAATTTGCAAAATATTGAATCTCAGAAAGATACGATACAATTCGACGATTTCCAGAAAATGGATATCCGGGTTTCTACGATCCTTGCGGCGGAAAAGGTCGCCAAGACGAAGAAATTGCTTAAATTGACGGTGGACACGGGGATCGACCAGCGGACGATCATTTCGGGAATAGCGGAATATTTTACGCCCGAAGAGCTGATAGGGCGCAGGGTGCTGGTTCTTGTGAACCTTGCTCCCCGTGAACTGAAAGGGATCTTGTCGCAGGGCATGATCCTCATGGCCGAAGATGCTTCGGGGAAACTGCTGCTGCTGGGCCCCAACGGAAATACGAATAATGGTGCTATCGTAGGATAATGCGAGGAAAGGATCGGTTCAAGGTTTGTTTTTGCCCGGTTTACTTTACTGTGGGGATAATTTAGAAAAACCTTTAAATTTTACTATAATGGAAAATATAGATTGGAGCGCCTTGGGGTTCGACTATCACAAGACCGACGTCAACGTCCGTTATTATTTTACGGATGGTAAATGGAGTGATATGGAGGTTACGAGCGACGAGTACATCAAGATGCACATGTCGGCTTCGTGCCTGCATTATGGCATCGAACTTTTCGAAGGGCTCAAGGCCTTTCGCGGGGTCGATGGGAAAGTCCGCCTGTTCCGTGTCGAGGACAATGCCCGCCGCCTCCGGTCTTCGGCCGAACGTCTTTGCCTTCCGCTGCCGACCGTCGAAATGGTCGTCAATGCCTGCGTCGAGGTCGTTCGGCGGAATGAAGCTTATATTCCCCCCTACGGTACAGGGGCCTCGCTCTATCTGCGTCCGGTGATGTTCGGAACGACGGCCGGCCTGGGGGTCAAACCTGCAAAAGACGCCTTGCTGATTGTTTACTGTTCGCCTGTGGGTGCTTATTTCAAGGAGGGAATCAAGCCGATCCTGGTTGCCATCGACCGTGAACAGGATCGTGCTGCTCCACGTGGAACAGGCGATGTGAAGGTCGGCGGAAATTATGCGGCCAGCCTTTTGTCGGGTGAAAAGGGTCATAAAATGGGTTATTCGAATATCATGTACCTCGATGCGGCGGAGCATAAATACATCGAAGAGTGCGGAGCATGCAATTTCTTCGGCATCAAGGATGGCAAATACATCACTCCGAAATCCCCTTCGGTGCTTCCGTCGATTACCAATATGAGTCTCCGCCAGTTGGCCCGCGATATGGGGCTTGAGGTCGAAGACCGAAAAATCCCGGTCGAAGAACTTGCTTCTTTCGAGGAGTGCGGAGGCTGCGGAACGGCTGCCGTGATCTCCCCTATCGGCACTATCTATGACATGCAGACGGAAAAAACCTACTCATATGGTGATAAGGTTGGTAAAGTTTCTATGGAATTATACACCCGATTGCAGGATATTCAGTACGGACGGGCTGAGGATAAATACAATTGGTGTACGATTGTCTTGTAGAATACGAACATATTGTTAAGAGGCCGCTTTATAGCGGCCTCTTTTGTTTTTTTGTGTTAAGGGTTTTGTATATATGTTCCACGTGGAACACTACCCTATCTTCCGAATTTTACTAAAAGAACATTTACGTCTGCGGGAGAAACTCCGGGTATGCGAGAGGCTTGCCCGATGTTTTCAGGCCGAATTCGGGATAGTTTTTGCCGGGCCTCGATAGTCAGGGAATTCATCGAGTGAAAGTCGAAATCCGCGGGAATTCGTATGTTTTCGAGCCGATGTAGCTTTTCTGCAATGAATTTTTCGCGCTCAATATACCCTTTATATTTGATTTGGATTTCTGCCTCTTCGATCACCTCTTCCTCCATCCGGTTCGTTTCGATGAATTTTCGGAGCTTCGGCAGGACGGCTTGCAGCGAATCGAACGAAACATTATTCCGCATTAGTATGTCGTAAAGCTTCCTTCCCTGCGATAAAGGTTCGGAATTTATTGCTTTTAAATAGTCGTTAATTTCGGCTGCTTTGATGCTCTGTTGGCGAGTGAAAGAAATAAGCGATTCTACGAGCGTATTTTTTTTGACGAAATAGTCGTATGTTTTTTGGGTAATAAGCCCGATTTTATATCCGACAGGAGTAAGCCGGATGTCCGCATTGTCCTGCCGGAGCAGGATGCGGTATTCCGCACGCGAGGTGAACATGCGGTAGGGCTCGTCCACCCCTTTGGTCACAAGGTCGTCTATCAACACTCCGATATAGGCTTCGTCGCGCTGCAATACGACGGCCTCCTCCCCTTTCAGCATCCGGTGTGCATTGATCCCTGCCATCAACCCCTGGGCTGCGGCCTCTTCGTATCCGGTCGTCCCGTTGACCTGCCCGGCGAAATAAAGGGCGGAAACGAGTTTTGTTTCGAGCGAATGGTGCAGTTGCGTGGGTGGAAAATAGTCGTATTCGATGGCATAGCCCGGGCGATAGATGTGCAGGTCTTCGAATCCCCGGATTTTATGCAGTGCTTCCAACTGTATTTCCCAGGGCAGCGACGAAGAAAAGCCGTTGAGGTAGTATTCGTTGGTGCTGCGTCCTTCGGGTTCGAGGAAGAGCTGGTGCTGGTCTTTGTCGGCGAATGTACGCAGTTTGTCTTCGATGCTCGGGCAGTAGCGCGGCCCGATTCCCGTTATCGTCCCGTTGAACAGCGGCGAGCGGTCGAACCCTGTGCGCAGGATGTCGTGCACCTCGGCCGACGTGTAGACCAAAAAACAAGGGAGTTGGTTTTTAACCGGTTGTGTGTCAGGTGAAAAGGAGAATTTGGCCGGGTTTTCGTCTCCGTATTGCGGTTCGAGTATTTCGAAGTCGATCGTGCGGGCATCGAGGCGTGCGGGTGTCCCGGTTTTCATACGCCCGGTTTCGAATCCGATTGCGCGCAGGGATTCCGTGATCCCGTGCGAAGCGGCGTCCCCTGCCCTGCCGCCCTCGGCGTGCGATGTGCCGCAGTGCATCAGCCCGTCGAGGAACGTGCCGGCGGTAAGTATGACGGCTTTACAAGCGAATTCGATGCCCATGCGTGTCCGTACGCCCGTCACGCGTGGTTTAGGTGCAGAGGTATCGAACAGCAGTTCGGTGGCGGCGTCCTGCCAGATGTAAAGGTTCAGCGTGTTTTCGAGCGTATGGCGCCACTCCTCCGAGAAACGGGTTTTGTCGCATTGTGCACGGGGACTCCACATGGCCGCACCCTTCGAACGGTTGAGCATCCGAAATTGGATCGCGGTGAGGTCGGTAATGCGTCCCATCTGTCCTCCCAAAGCATCTATCTCTCTGACTATCTGTCCTTTGGCTACTCCACCGACAGCCGGGTTGCACGACATGGAGGCCATTTTGGACATGTCCATCGTGAGCAGCAGCGTGCGCGACCCCAGGCGTGCGGAAGCCGAGGCCGCTTCACAGCCGGCATGTCCGCCGCCGATGACGATTATATCGTATTCGAGTGTCATTGTGCCGTCTCCCAGAATTTGAGGTATTTATCCTCCTTGCGGTGCATCTGCGCATTGGTGCGGGGCGTCTTGTCACCCTGCCCGCAGAGGTGCAGCACGCCGTGTACGATGACTCTGCGCATTTCCTGGAGTGTCGTGCAGCCGTATTGCCGGGCATTGTCGGCTACGGTCTCGACGTCGATGAAAATGTCGCCCGAAACGATGCGTTCGCCTTTGCGGTCGCTGTAATCGAACGTAATGACGTCGGTGAAATAGTCGTGCCCGAGCCACTGGCGGTTCATCTCCAGGAGCCGTTGCGCCGAGCAAAAAATGTAGCTCACATCGCCCAGCGCATACCCTTCCGCTTCGGCCACTTCGCGCAGCCATGCCGCCGTCAGGCGTTTCTGCGGCAGCCGGAAGGTACAATCGTCGTTATAGTATCGTATTGCCATGTTTGAAGGACGGCCCGAAGCCGTAATCAGTCTGTAAATCTTTGCAAAAGTACAAAAATAATATAGATGAAAATGTCCCGGCGGGCTTTTTCTCGTTGTCCGTGTCCGGGTGGCATTCCGAAGCTGCATCTGCCTTCCCCGCAGGGAAATTCCGGAAAATTAAAAAAAATATTTTTTCAGAAAGGGAGCGGTTTTAGTTACGGATCGTAACTTTTATTTCCGACCCGGGGATACATTGCCGGCCATGTCCTGGATTTTTGTTTTATATTATTCTGATATACAATTTGTTATTGGTATATAGGGGCGTATAACGATACGGAAAAACCGTTATATTTGCCTCGTCACGAAGTATTAACCCAAAAATCTCTCAAAATGAAAATCTTCAAAATGCTTACCACGCTTGCGGCTTTCTTTGCCGTGGCGTTGTTTTCGGGATGTGATGACGACAAAGGATCCGAACCCGATCCGCAGCCAGTGAAACTCGCTTCGCCCGGGATTGTCTTCAAGGACGTCAAACCCACGTCGTTCGCGGCCTCGTGGACGGCCGTGGAGCATGCTGCGGCTTTCGGTTATAAACTGCTGACGACTGAAGGAGGACAGGAGGTCGTCGTGGCTGAGATCGCTTCGTATGATGCCGTGGAAGTCTCTTTTTCGGGGCTAAAACCTGCTACGGCATATACGCTCGAAGTCGTTGAGCTGGCCGGAGACGACCCCGGATATACCGATTCGGATCCGGCAAAGGCTTCGACGACGACAGCCGACGAACCGGTCGTCGTGACGTCGCCGTGGGTCGATGTCGAGTTTTCTTACGAGACGGTCGGCGGAAAGGGGACGTTGCGTGTCGCCAACAAAGCCAATGTCAAGTGTGCGCATTTTTATTCGAGTACCGAGACGGTGAATGTCATCGGCGAAGGGTATGATGACGAAAAGACGCTGATCGGTTATATCCTGATGGATTACGAGGACGGTGTGCCGGGCGTTTATATGGACACGGCCGAGCACAAGTTCAATAACAACGGCGCCGGGTTCAAGGCCGGGGACAAGCTCTTCTACTATGTCGTGGGCGTGGATGCGGCCGATAAACCGGGCGACCTGAACTGGTTTTGGGTCGAAATCCCCGCCAACATAGGCGACCCGGTGATTATCCTCGATTCGCCGGAGGTCTGACGACTTTCCGGAATAATTGGTAAGCGGGATCCTGTTTTTGCGGGATCCCGCTGTTGTATTCCGTTCTGGCCAGATACAGGGCTGCGGAAAAGGTTTTTTTGATCCGGAAAAGGTCGACGGGAGAGCTGGCCAGGTTTAGAGCGGGATTTCTGCCCGCCGTTGCCAAAAATATTTGATGGGATTTATCCTTCGCCCGAAACGGTTTTTCGGCGTGGCGTGTCCGGGGTTACCGTTCGGAAGGATTCCCGATCCGGTATTTATTGTCGGTGTTTATCGTTCGGAAGGGTTCCCGGTTCGGTGTTTATCGCCGGGGTTTACCGTTTGAAACAGTTTTCGGCGCGGAGCTTCTCGCCGGGGTTCGGCGGGTAGATGCCGAATACCAGTTTGTACTCGGTTTCCATCGTCATGATGTTGACCGACGAGCCGATGGTGCCCAACTGTTCGTTTCTTGCCACTTTCTGGCCCTTTTCAACGCATATCGACCCCATGTTGGCATAGGAGGTTATATATTCGCCGTGAGCCACGAAAACGTCGTATTTGTTCGTGATGCGGTTGCGCTTGATTTCGACGACCTTTCCGTCGTAGATCGAAATGACGTGCGCACCCTTGGGGCCGGAGATCTCGGCCATGTTTTCCTTGTAGCGTTTTACGGAACCGGCCGTGACGGGAAGCCTCAGCCCCGTGGTCTTGGTCGAGAACGACGCACCCTCGGTATTGCCTTTGGTGAGTTTGCGCAGCTCGCTGATGGCCACGTCGAGTTGCTGTTCCTGCGACAGTTTGCGTTGCAGGGCCTGTTTCTCCTTCTGCGACATTTGGCGGATATTGGCCCGGGCGTTGCGCGAATCGCGCTGGAGCTTCTGTTTCTGGGCGGTGAGGTTCTGCGTCACCGAGTCCAACGAGCGTTTGCGGCGGTCGAGCTGCGCCTTCTCGTGGGCGACCTGTTCCGAAAGTGCGGCGATGTCGTGCAGTTTGCGTTCGCGCATCGAAGCCACCTCGCGCAGGTTGGTGATCTTTTTCGCGACGTCGGCGAAGTCGCGCGACGAGAAAATGTAGGTCAGGTAATTGTTGTGCTTATAGTTGCGGTAGGCCTCGCGTACCATCTCGGCATACTGCGTACGGTTGCGTTCCAGGGCCGAGCTGAGATCGCCGGCGACGCTGTCCGTACGGGATATCTCCTTGCGCAGCAGGCGCACCTGCTTCTCGGTCTCTTCGAGCAGTTGGTTGCGGGAGTCGAGCTGGCGCGCCAGGCGGCGAACCCGTTCCTCGGTGGCGGCGCGGCCTTCCTGTATCTTCGAGATCGCGCGTTCCTCGTCGGCAATCCTCTTTTCCAGGGCGGCGATGACCCGTTTCTGCTCTTCGATGGCATCGCGGCCCCCCTGCGCCGCAGCGGTAAAGGCGGCGAACAGGAAAAGGAGGGTCAGTATGCGGGCGGGCTTCATCACGGTCACTCTTTTTCGGCTTTGCCCTGTTCCATGCGGCGGGTGATCTGGTCAGCGTCGTAGCCCTTTTCGAGTCCCTTGCGCCAGTATATTTCGGCCATGAACTGTTCGCCCATGGCATGCAGGATATCCCCGTAATGAACCAGCAGCGCCGCACTCTCCTGCCCGTCGAGGGCGATGGCCTGCTGCATCACCTTCTTGGCCTCGGCCGTGCGTCCCAGCTTGAAGAGCACCCAGGCATGGGTGTCCAGGTAGGTGGGGTTGTTGTCCGTGAGGGCGATGGCGCGGCTCGACATCGTGAGCGCCTTTTCGAGTTCACGCCCTTCGAGCGAGAGGAAATAGGCGTAGTTGTTGAGTACCATGGCGTTATCCGGATCGTAGCGCAGGCTGTGGTCGTAGGCTTTGTAGCACTGCTTCATATCCGCCCGGAACGAACCTTTTCGGACAGCCCGGGCGAAATTGTTGTCGATGTCCTGTTCGCCGGCGGTGGCTTTCTGGTGCCAGGTGTCGCCGATAAATCCCCAGATCACGCTGCGCAGCGAATCTGTCCGGGCATAGCCCAGCGATTGTTTGTAGGCTTTGATCGCCTGGGGATATTGTTTGGAATAATTCAGCGTATGCCCTTTCGAGAGGTGGAAATCGACCTGTCCGGGAAAGAGCTCCAGGGCGCGCCCGATATAGCGGTTCACCGAATCGGGATGCTGAAGATAGCTCTCGATGTCTATCACCGAACGGAAATACTCCTCGACGGGCGGCTGGTCGTCGAGGTGGAGTTTGTAGAGCGCGAGCGCCTGTTCCAGCTCGCCCGAGGCGATCAGGTGTTTGGCATAAAGTTCCACGACGCGCCTGTCCTGCGGGTAGCGGACGGCAAGCGTCGAGGCCAGCGTATTGAGCTGGGGGTAATATTCGCGGTAGAAACGCATGTCGGAGGTGAAGATCCCGAAACGTTTGATCTTCGTGTCGAGCGGCATCTTGTCCGACTCGAAAAGCCGCTGCGTAACGTCCAGCACCGCCCGGTAATCGTGGCGGCCGTTGTAGAAATCGGCCAGCGACATGAGCGTTCCCACGTCGGTCGAGTCGATCTGCAATGCCCGGTCGTATTCGGCCTTGGCCAGCGAATCCTTGCCCAGAATGCCGTAGAGGTCGGCCAGCACGACGTGGTGTTCGGCCTCGTAAGGCACCGCTTCGACCATGGCCTCGGCCTCTTCGACGGCCTTGTCCATCTGGCGCGTAGCGACCAGCAGCTGCCGTTTCATGGTGCTCAGCACCGGGATGCGGCCGAAGCGCACTTCGGCCGAGTCGAGCGTGGCGATGGCCGAGAAGGGCTGCTGCGCCTGCTCGTAGAGGGCGGCCAGGATCCGGTAGTTGTCGGGGTTCTGCGGCTCGTCGCTGCGCAGGCGGCGGTAGACGGCCAGCGCCTCGTCGTAACGGCGGGCATAGATGAGTGCCTGCCCGAGGAACTGGTGGTACCACTTGTTGGCGGTGTCGAGCCGGAAGGCCGTGCGTGCCAGATTCACCGCCTCGTCGGGCGTGGAATACATGCCGTTGGCGGCCATTTCGTAATAGGCCGGTGCGAAGGTCGAGTCGTTGCGGATGGCCTCGGCGAAGAATTCCCGCGCCCGGACGGTGTCTCGGGCAATGGCATTCTGTTTGATGCCTTCGGTATACAGCCATACGCTGCGCAGCGAATCGGGATAGCCGGGCACGCCGGCGGGGCCTTTCCCGGCGGCGAAGGCCGAAAGGAAGAGCACGCACAGTACCGTGATCGCTGTCAGACGTTTCATGGGCCCGGTGTTTTAGAGTGCCGTGTCGAACTGGTGGAGGAAACGCACGTCGTTCTCGAAATAGAGGCGCAGGTCTTTCACGCCGTATTTGAGCATTGCGATGCGTTCAATACCCATGCCGAAGGCGAAGCCCGAGTATTTTTCGGGGTCTATGCCGTTTGCCTGGAGTACGTTGGGGTCTACCATGCCGCAGCCCATGATTTCGAGCCAGCCGGTACCCTTGCACACCGGGCAGCCCTTGCCCCCGCAGAGGTTGCACGATACGTCGACCTCGGCCGAAGGTTCGGTGAAGGGGAAATACGACGGGCGCATGCGGATGACGGCCTGCTCGCCGAAAACCTCCTTGGCGAAGTAGAGCAGCGACTGTTTCATGTCGGCGAACGACACCCCTTCGTCAATGTAGAGGCCCTCGATCTGGTGGAAGATGCAGTGCGCGCGGTACGAAATGGCTTCGTTGCGGAACACGCGGCCGGGGCAGATGACGCGGATGGGCGGTTTCTGGCGCTCCATGGTGCGTACCTGGATCGACGAGGTATGCGTGCGCAGCAGGATGTCGGGATCCTTTTCGATGAAGAACGTGTCCTGCATGTCGCGCGCCGGATGTTCGGGCGGGAAGTTGAGCGCCGAGAAGACGTGCCAGTCATCCTCGATCTCGGGCCCGTCGGCGACGGTGTAGCCCAGCCGCGAGAAGACCTCGACGATCTGGTTCTTGACGATCGAGATCGGGTGGCGCGACCCCAACTGCTCGGCCGAACCGGGACGGGTCATGTCTTCGGTCGCAGCGCCGTCGTCGGCGATTGCGTCCTGAAGTTGCTCGCGCAGGGCGTTTATGCGGTCGAGGGCCGTGACCTTGAGTTTGTTGAGCTGCTGCCCCATTTCGCGCTTGAGCTCCGGGGCCACCGTCTTGAACTCTTCCATCAGGGCGTTCAGTTCGCCCTTCTTGCCGAGCACTTTGATGCGGAACTCCTCGATCTCGGCCGCTGCCTTCGGTTTGAACTCTTCGACACGTCGGAGAAGTTCATTGATTTTGTCGGTCATATTTTGATTGTTTACGCTTTTTCCGTATTTTTACCCGTCTTATTACGTTAAGTATAACGTGCAAAGTTATAAAAAAATTGAGATATGTTGCGTAAAACCCTCTCATTTATCTCGGTGCTGTTGCTCGCTGCGACGGTCGCCGGGGCGCAGAACCCCGACGACGGGACTGCACGTCCCCGCTCGGTGGGCGTCGTGATGAGCGGCGGCGGCGCAAAGGGACTCTACCATATAGGCGTGCTCGAAGCCCTCGAGGAGAACGGCGTGCCGATCGATTACGTGGCGGGCACCTCGATGGGCTCGATCATCGCGGCCATGTATGCCGCGGGCTACTCCCCTGCCCAGATGCGGGAGATCGTCGCTTCGGGCGTGGTCAAGGAGTGGGTGTCGGGGCGTATCGACCCCCGCTATACCCCCTACTACCAGCAGATCGGCCACAACCCGTCGTTTATCAGCGTGCGCCTGAACCTGGGTAATTCGGGCAAGCGTTTCCGTGTGACGAACCTGATTTCTTCGACGCCGATCGAGATGGCGCTTACGGAGCTGTTCGCGCCGGCCTCGGCGGCTGCCGGCGGCGACTTCGACCGTCTGATGGTGCCTTTCCTCTGCGTGTCGAGCGATATGAACGCCCGCGAGCCGGTGGTGATGCGCAACGGCGACCTGTGCGAAGCCGTGCGCTCGTCGATGTCCATCCCGCTGGTGTTCAAACCGATGAAAGTCGATTCGATGCTGCTCTACGACGGCGGTATTTACGACAACTTCCCGTGGCGTCCGCTCGACGTGGGGTTCCGTCCCGACCTGATCGTGGGCAGTATCTGCACGGCGGGCAATACCCCGCCGGGCGAGGACATCAACATCCTCGACCAGGCTTTCATGCTGGCGATGCACGATACGGATTACGACCTGCCCAAAGGGCGCAGCGTCACGGTTCGCCGTGCCGTGGATGTCAACATGCTCGATTTCGACAGCGCCGTGGCCGTGATGGATGCCGGTTATGAAGATGCGATGGCCGTCATGCCGCAGATCCTGGAGCGGGTTTCCGAACGCTGGTCACCCCGGCGCTATGCCGAGCGGCGCGAGGAGTTCCGCGCCAAATGCCCGCCGCTGGTCTTCAACGACTATAAGCTCGAAGGGCTCTCCTCGGCGCCCGAGGCCTATATCCGCGACTTCGTGAAGGTAGACCGCCGAACCCCCGGGCGCCAGCGCCCGATGGGTTTTTCCGAATTGCGCGACAACCTCTACGCGGTGCTTGCGGACGGCGATTTCACGATGGATTTCCCGCACGTGGCATACGACACCGTGACGGAGCGCTATTCGTTCCGGGCAAAGTTCCATACCAAACCCAACTTCAAGATCACGATCGGCGGCAACGTCTCCTCGACGGCCTTCAACCAGGCCTACATCGGCGTCAATTACCAGACGATCGGCCGTGTGGGGCAGCAGTTGGGCGCCGACCTCTACCTCGGGCCGATCTATACGTGGGGTACGATCGGAGGGCGCACGGATTTCTACATGTGGAAACCCGTGTTCCTGGATTACTCCTACAATTTCGCCGTGCGGAATTTCCGCCACGGTTCATTCGGCAACATCACCAAAATCGACAACACGCGGCAGGTCAAGAACAGCGAAAGTTTCTTCTCGGTGGCCGCCGGAATGCCCCTCGCCCACCGCGGCGTCTTCCTGATCCGCGCCAACGGCGGGCATGTCAATTACCGGTACGATTCCGACGAGCTTTTCGCCGACGATACCGACCATTCGCGCTATTCGTTCTTCGGGATCAAGGCCGAGCTGGCGCGTAATACGCTCGACAAGTTCCTCTATCCCCGCCGGGGTTCCGACCTGAAACTGTCGGGCATCTTCGTCACGGGGCGCGATAAATACGAGCCGTTCGATGCCGAAAAGTTCCTGTCGCGGACGTCCCGCCAGTGGGTCGGGGCGCGGCTTACGTGGGACAAGTATTTCGACATGCCGGGCTGCAGCTGGTTTTCGCTGGGGCTGAACGTCGACGGCGTGATCACGAACCATCCCGAGTTCACGACCGAGGGGGCCACGGTGATGTCGATGCCGGCTTACGAGCCGGTGCCTCACGCGCAGATGATTTACATGCCCGACTTCCGGGGCAAGCGGTTCGCGGCGGGCGGCGTGATGCCGACTTTCGACCTGATGCCCAACTTCTTCCTGCGCACGGGTTTCTACGCCATGTTCCGCGAGAAACGCAGTTTCGTACCCGGGGTGTCAGGCCCGGTGGAAGATAAGCGCTGGCACTATATCGCCGAGGCGTCGCTGGTCTACCATACGCCGATCGGCCCGGTCAGCCTGGCCCTGACCAAATACGACCTGCGCAACTGGAAGAACATGTACCTGACGTTCAATTTCGGGTACGCGATCTTCGCGCCCAAGGGGACGTTCTATTAGCGTGCCGTGGCGCCGGGCGCATTATTTTTTCTGTTATCGGAATAACACTTTTTTAAATTATTTTCATAAATTTGCCCCGGTAATGCGTATTTGAAAGATCAATTCAACAAAATAATTCAAAATCAAAGAGCTATGTTCGCAATCGACAATTACGATTTCAAAGGCAAGCGCGCGATCATCCGCGTGGATTTCAACGTGCCCCTCAACGAGAAGGGCGAGGTAACGGACGATACCCGCATCCGTGCGGCGATCCCCACCATCAAGAAGGTGCTCGAAAAGGGCGGCTCGGTCATCCTGATGTCGCACCTGGGGCGTCCCAAGAAGAATCCCGATCCCAAGTTCTCGCTGGAGCAGATCGTCCCCGCCATCGAGAAACGCCTGGGCGTGAAGGTGATGTTTGCCGGCGACTGCATGGGCGAGAAGGCCGCCGAGATGGCTGCAAACCTCAAGCCCGGCGAGGTGATGCTGCTCGAAAACCTGCGTTTCTATGCCGAGGAGGAGGGCAAGCCCCGCGGTCTGGCCGAAGACGCTACCGACGAGGAGAAGAAGGCTGCCAAGAAGGCGCTCAAAGAGGGCCCGCAGAAAGAGTTCGTCAAGCGGCTCGCTTCGTATGCCGATTGCTACATCAACGATGCGTTCGGTACGGCGCACCGCGCACACGCTTCGACGGCGCTGATCGCCGATTATTTCCCCAACGACAAGATGTTCGGCTATGTGATGGAGAACGAGCTGAAGGCCATCGACGGCATTATGCTTAACCCGCAGCGCCCGTTCTGCGCCATCCTGGGCGGTTCGAAGGTCTCGACCAAGATCACCATCATCGAGAATCTCCTGGAGAAGGTGGACGTCCTCATCCTGGGCGGCGGTATGACCTATACCTTCGCGGCTGCGGAGGGCGGTAAGGTCGGCAATTCGATTTGTGAGCCCGACCAGTTCCAGACGGCACTCGATATTCTGGCCAAAGCCAAGCAGAAGGGTGTGAAGGTCGTGATGTCGCCCGACGCGCTGATCGCCGACGCATTCTCGGCCGATGCCAACACCGATGTGGCTCCCGCCAACAATATTCCCGACGGCTGGGAAGGCGTTGACATCGCCGAGGAAGGCAAGAAGGTGTTCCGCGAGGAGATCCTCAAGTGCAAGACGATCCTTTGGAACGGCCCCGTGGGCGTGTTCGAGATCGACAAGTTCGCAACCGGTTCGCGCGCCGTGGCCGAGGCTATCGCCGAGGCTACCTCGAAGGGTGCCTACTCGCTCATCGGCGGCGGCGATTCGGTGGCGTGCATCAACAAGTTCGGCCTGGCGGACAAGGTTTCGTATGTTTCGACCGGCGGCGGCGCCCTGCTCGAATACATGGAAGGCAAGGTGCTTCCGGGTGTGGCGGCGATCCGCAAATAAGCCGACATTCCGATCCAGATCCGAAATAAAGACAAGGGGTGTTCCGGCATGGTCGGACACCCCTGTCGTCACTAAATACCCGAACACAATGAAAAAAATCATTCTTTTCGCTGCAACAATAGCTTGTATGGCAAGTTGTCAGAATACCTCCAAAACCCCCGCCATCGACCTGGCCAACTTCGACCTTTCGGTAGCCCCGAATGCCGACTTCTACGAGTACGCCACGGGCGGCTGGCAGAAGAACAACCCCCTCAAACCGGAATATTCGCGCTACGGTTCGTTCGATATCCTGCGTGATAACAACGAGAAGCGTATCAACGAGCTTTTCTCGGAGATGACCAAGATGAAGGCCGAGCCCGGCAGCATCGAGCAGAAGATCTCCGACCTCTATAAGATGGGGCTCGATTCGGTACGCCTGAACGCCGAGGGCGCAGCTCCGGTGAAGGACGCCGTCGGGGAGATCCTCGCTATCGGCGACCGTGCACAGCTGACCGGTGCCATTGCCGGACTCCACACGGCGATCGCCAACCCCTTCTTTTCCGTGGGTGTGCAGGCTGACTTGATGAACAGCGATATCAATGCCCTTTATATCTCGCAGTCGGGCCTCACGATGGGCGACCGCGATTACTACCTCGACCCCGAGAACGAGAATATCCGGACGGCCTACAAGGAGTATCTGGGCAAGCTCTTCCGTCTTGCAGGCATCCCCGAGGCTGACATCGAAAAAGCCGTGGCCGGTGTGATGAACATCGAGACGAAACTGGCCGAGAAGTCGTGGTCGAACACCGAGCTGCGCGACATACCGGCACAGTACAACCCCACGGCGAAGGCCGAGTTCGAGAAGACCTACGATGCCATAGACTGGCCCGCTTACTATAAAGCCATGGGCATCGGCGACTTCGACACGATCATCGTGACGACGAAATCGTCGATCGCCAACGCCAACGACCTGATGAAGAACGCTCCGCTGGAGGATATCCGTTACTACCTCGCGGCGCAGTACCTGGACGATGCCGCGTCGTACCTGAGCGACGATTTCCAGCAGGCTTCGTTCGATTTCTACGGCAAGGCGATGGCCGGCCAGCAGGAGATGAAACCCCGCTGGAAGCGAGCCATGTCGGTGCCCAACGGCATCCTTTCCGAGGCCGTGGGCGAGATGTATGTCGCCAAATATTTCCCCGCAAAGGACAAAGAGCGTATGCTCGGGCTGGTGAAGAACCTGCAGACGGCGCTCGGGCAGCATATCGCGGCGCTGGACTGGATGTCGGACGCCACGAAGGCCAAGGCTCAGGAAAAACTGGCGGCCTTCACGGTGAAGATCGGTTACCCGGACAAGTGGAAGGACTATTCGACGCTGGCGATCGACCCCTCGAAGAGCTATTTCGAGAACATCGTGAATGCCAGCCTCTGGTATACGGCCGACAATATTTCGAAGCTCGGCAAGCCTGTCGATAAGGACGAGTGGCACATGTCGCCCCAGACGGTGAACGCCTACTACAACCCGACGACCAACGAGATCTGCTTCCCGGCAGCCATCCTCCAGCCGCCGTTCTACAACCCCGAGGCTGACGACGCCGTGAACTACGGTGCCATCGGCGTGGTGATCGGCCACGAGATGACCCACGGGTTCGACGACCAGGGCCGCAATTTCGACAAGGACGGCAACATGAACAACTGGTGGA
>ERZ827043.2473-NODE-2473-length-15523-cov-4.508081_pt1 | contig 15523 bp, 10 predicted proteins | sample MGYA00519923_ERZ827043 | MGnify/ENA primary metagenome ERZ827043 (study PRJEB31778, sample SAMEA3449251) | human gut metagenome | biome: human gut; feature: human-associated habitat; material: faeces | place: United Kingdom | collected 2010/2012 ...
CACCTTCGTCATCCCATCCGTGTTCGTCATCACCGATCAACAGACGTTTCGGGTCAGTAGACAAAGTAGTCTTACCTGTACCAGACAGACCGAAGAAAATAGCAGAGCTCTTACCTTCTTTGTCAGTGTTAGCAGAGCAGTGCATAGAAGCCATACCGTTCAAAGGCAACAAGTAGTTCATGTAAGAGAACATACCTTTCTTCATTTCACCACCGTACCAAGTATTCAGGATAACCTGAATCTTTTCAGTCAAGTTGAATACAACTGCAGTTTCTGAGTTCAAACCCAGTTCTTTGTAGTTTTCAACCTTAGCTTTAGAAGCGTTCATGATAACGAAATCAGGTTCACCGAAGTTAGCCAATTCTTCAGCTGTCGGACGGATGAACATGTTTGTTACGAAGTGAGCTTGCCATGCAACTTCCATGATGAAGCGCAATTTCAAGCGAGAGTTTTCGTTAGCACCACAGAAAGCATCAACAACGAACAGTCTCTTGTTAGACAATTCTTTAGTTGCCAATTCTTTAACTGCTTTCCAACATTTTGCGTCAACTGGTTTGTTGTCGTTTTTGTATTCTTCAGAAGTCCACCATACTGTATTTTCGCTGGTTTCATCTTTTACGAAGAATTTATCTTTAGGAGAACGTCCTGTATAAACGCCAGTCATTACGTTTACAGCGCCCATGTTAGTTACCTGGCCTTTTTCGAAACCTTCCAAACCTGGTTTTGTTTCTTCAGCGAACAAAACGTCGTAAGACGGATTGTGCACAATCTCGGTCACACCTGTGATACCGTACTTGCTTAAATCTAAATTTGCCATTTTCTTTTGAATTAATTAAAATTGGTATTTTGTTTTCTATCTCTTTTCACCTTAACATGGGGAGCTTTGGATACCCCCTTGTAAATCCGGCTACAAAAGTAATACTTTCTTTGGAAAGGAAGAAGGTATTAGAGAAATTTTTCCCTAATTGAAACTCTTTTATAAATTCCTAACAATATCTGCAAACTGAATATTGCAATTTGAAAGATTATCATTTACTTTGCAAGTCAGTATGCTATCAATACTATGAAAATGAGATTAAATTATGATTAAACTATAATATGAAAGTAATTGATTTTAACAAAACAAATTCGATTCTAAACCAGTACATATCCGAGATCAGAAATGTAGAAGTTCAGAACGACCGCCTTCGCTTCCGCCGTAACATTGAACGTATCGGAGAAATCATGGCGTATGAAATGAGTAAGGAGTTTACATATTCGGTAAAAAACATCCGGACACCACTGGGAGTTGCTCCGGTAAGTACACCGGACAACAATTTAGTTATCAGCACTATCTTACGTGCAGGCCTACCCTTCCATCAGGGCTTCTTGAGTTATTTCGATGGTGCGGAGAATGCGTTTGTTTCCGCATACCGTAAGTATAAGGATACGCTAAAATTTGATATACATATAGAATATATCGCTTCTCCCCGTATTGACGACAAAACGCTGATCATCACCGACCCTATGTTGGCAACAGGCGGCAGTATGGAACTGAGCTATCAGGCAATGCTGACCAAAGGTCACCCTGCCGAAATCCACGTTGCTTCCATCATCGCCAGCCAGAAGGCTATCGATCATATTATAAATGTATTCCCCGAAGATAAGACAACGATCTGGTGTGCTGCTATCGACCCCGAAATCAATGAGCACTCCTATATCGTTCCAGGGCTGGGCGACGCAGGCGATCTTGCCTACGGAGAAAAAGAATAAATCTTTAAAGACTCTTTCGATATTGCTGCGGTGACATCCCCACTTGCTTCTTAAAGAATGTACCGAAATAAGAAGCATTGGGGAAGCCGAAAGCATTCGAGATTTCCTGAATGTCCTGCTGAGTATTCTTCAGCAACGAGATACTTTTACGGATAATCGCCTTGAATACAAGTTCCTGTACTGTATACCCGCATATACTTTTTGAAACCGCAGAAAGATATTTAGGAGACAAACAGAGTTTATCCGCATAAAATTCCACTCCCCGCTCCTGCATATAATATTTCTCAATTAACTGGATTAAACGGATGAAGACTTCATTTTTCCGTCCTCCCGCTTCTTCTCCATCATTCACTAATTTACGATTATACATGGAACAAATCCTGTATGTTAATGCAAGTAGAAGCAGTTTTTGTTCGTAAAGTTTAAATGGATTTTCTTCTACCTCCACAGCACTGTCGAGCAGAGACATATATTTCGTGATTTCTTCTTCTTCACCGGTGGTCCACACACAACTAGGCTCATCAGGAGTAATCCGCGAATACATATACATAGTCACAACCGCATTGCCCATAATATCCCGTATGGGCTCTATCTGATAGATCAGAATCTGTACTTCCATATCTTCTGATTCCTGAAGAACCTGAAACGCACCTTCTTCGGGAATAAACAGGCTTTCGCCCGCCTTAGCAGAACAGACCTTCTGATTCAAGGAAAACTGGAAACTCCCCCGGTGACAAATAATCACCCCCAATCCTTTCATGTGGAACAGTTTTTTTAAAGAAGACGGAAAAGTCACAAGTACACCTCTCGAACTACATATATTTTTCCCGCTCAACAAGTCGCGGTCAAATTGCAATAAACGATCTTGCTGTGTATCCATAATACCAATACATTATATAAATCATTATCAAAAACGACGCTAAGTTAGCAATTTTCGTTTAGGATAAGGAACAACAAGCACAAATATCATACAAATTAACCCGCCATAGATCGTCCAGCCTGCCATTTCTTTGAGGGCGGAAAGCGTGGCTTGCACCTGAATCCGTCCCTTAGTAGATATAGCTGCCATATTACGGGCTTCCGTCTCACTTTTCCCTTGATACTTCATCCCCTGCACCGTACCAAGAAAAGAAGTAGAAGCATCCGGATTTAGCAAATCTACATTTTGCGCATAACGGGTGATGTAATGTTGCTGCCGTTCCTGCAGCACATTCGAATAAATAGCTCCTCCAATACCGGGTCCCAGCACCATACGCACGGTGAGCATGATGCAAATCCAGGTAGAAAGGTATTTGAAAGGCATACGCTGATTAGCATAAGCTGCCGTCAGGGCATACAAAATCATCATACCAACAGCACGGATAATGACTGCATACTTCAAACGTTCATACATCCCTGCTGTCTGTACTTCAAAATACATGAACACAGCCGATAAGGACAGAAAGAAAAATCCAAGAGCAAAAAGATATTTGAAATGCAATCCTTTGCTCCCCAACGCCATAGCAATCACTGCACCAATAGTATACCCCACCATGCACCAATTGCCCAACGAAGCATTCTGCAAATTATCAAGATGCATCCCTACACCTGCGAATACATTAACAAACATGGCACTGGAATTGATGATCATCAGCAGCAGATAAAGCAAAGCGCCCATACGGATGGTGCGTAGTTTGAATGCATCCAACAAGACATAAGGCGACCGACGGGTGACATCCATATAGAGAAAGATCCCGGCAAAAAGTATGCTGACAGCAGTTGCCCAACGGATAGACTCATCATCGTACCAATCGAGCACTTTACCGTAAACCAGTACATAAGTGAGACACGTCAGCGAAACACAGAAGGCAGTGACATTACCGAACTTACGGAAGTTGATAGGAAAGCGCCCAGGGAATTTGTAATTGGGCATAGTGATAAATATGATTAAGATAGAAACCAGTAGAATCCCCATCATAAAATAATACACATACTTCCACTCATATTCAAAGGACAGCCAGGCCGTGAGTGCCGTACCCGACTGTCCCAGAATCATAAAAAACAGATAAACCGCCGGCTGGCTCACACATCTTTCAATATCCAGTTTGTTCCAACCGGCTGCGTCTTTCGGTTCCAGCCCCGGAGTGATATTACGGGTAGCTTCCATGCCTCCGGCATACCAAATAAGGGTAAACAGATTGACCATCATCAACACCATACGAAGAAAGCCTGTCAACAGACTACAAAGTGCTAACAGGAATACGCTATCGGTCTTGGCACAAATATAACTGAATATATACATCAATGCGAATCCGACAATGCACATCATCTTCTCCCGGCGCACACACACCAGTTCGTACAAGAATGGAGCAAAAGCCGCCATACCGATCGAAGTCACAAAGTTAGCAAACTGAATATGTTCGGAAATAATGCCAAGACCGCTCATCATCTCGGTACTATTCACCGAATAAACCCCGCCTACCGTAAGAATCGGCAGGAAAAAGAATAATAGGATGATAATCCCCAATGGCTTGGGCATCCAGTTATAAAAAGGATAGTTTTTAGGATATGAGGGCATTTGTGTAAATCCAAATTACTGTTTACAAATAGTTAATCACACTTCACGGACAAGGCAGAATGAAACTAAAGCCGGGCTTTAACCACGACCATCATACCAGCTGCCAGTCGTTCGTTATCTTCTTTGGATAAATTAGTAAAATCAATACGTACAGGGATACGCTGTTGTATCTTTACAAAGTTTCCGGCCGAATTATCTGTCGGGACTAATGAGTATTTAGAACCTGTGGCCCCTGAAATAGACGTCACCTTCCCCGTAAACTCTTTATCACTAATAGCGTCTACCGTAACAGATACTTCCTGTCCGATATGCAGATTCTCAATTTGCGTTTCCTTATAATTGGCTACAATCCATTTTTGAGTATTAGGAAGAATATAAGTAATCGTCTGTCCGGCGGAAATGAATTGTCCTTCCTCCAACGAACGACGGCCGAGCTTTCCATCACAGGGAGCTACCACAACCGTATAAGACAAATTCAGGCGTGCCATTTCAAGTGCCGCCGTTGCCCGCTGAATAGCAGCTTCGGTACTCACACGACGATAAGACACCTCATCCACACCGGAAAGGGCAGCTTTCTTCTGTCTTTCCACAGCTTCCAGCTTCTTACGCGTAGCCTCATAATCCGTAATAATCTGTTCAAGCTGGATAGGAGTCGCTGCATTTCGTTTCACCAGATTTTCATATCGTTTCCGGTCTTTCTCCAGTTTAGCCAGGCGCACTTCGATTTCAGCAATAGAGGCATCATAGACGGATGCAGTGGTCTGTGTAGTATTCAACGTGGCATTAATTATTGTGGCACCGGCTTGCGCATCCTTCAGTGCGGCTTCGGCTTCCATTACCCGGATTTTATATTCACGATCGTCGAGCACCATCAGAGTATCCCCTTTATGTACCTCCTGATGCTCGGTAAAGTAAATCTTATCAATATATCCCGAAGCACGCAGGTTGATAGGCGATACATATTGCTCGATCTGGGCATCGTTGCTGGTTTCCGTCTGGCTATAATTCAAAAAGAGACAAACCACTTCAATTACTCCCCAGACAATAATAGCCACTCCTAAAAGGCTGACTGCAATCTGCCAACGACGAAGTTTCTTCATTTTCTTCGCTTTCTCCTGATGAGTAGCGGAAGGAATATTATTTTCCATTGTTTCCATATTTTATGATTCGATTGTTAGTTGCGTATTATTTGACTAATGATTCTATCTGCCCGGTCAGTTTGAGGAGCATCAGGTTGGTGACCCGATAATTATAATGTGCATTGATATAATTGTTCTGCGCTTCACTCATCTGCATTTCGTCTTGCAGCACCTCAGTCATTGAAGCGATCCCTTCGCGATAACGGTCGGAAGTAACGGCATAGACATCTTCCGCCAACAGATAGTTATCTTTCTGTTTTTTAAAATTACGCTGGTTATTCATCAGGTCGTTCACCGCATTCAAATATTGGGTTTGCAGATTTTTCCGGGTGTCCTCCCATGCCAGCTTGCGATTCTCAATGTCGATCATCGCTTTCCTTATCTTATAGGTTTTATCCAGTCCATCAAAAATAGGAATGCGCAAAGTCAGCCCCAGTCCATACGAACGAAACCAATGATTGGACGGACCGGAATGGAACCAATGATAACCTTTATCTGTGTAGGCAGCATATCTCCAGTTCCCTGTCAAACTAAGAGAAGGGATATAGCCATTAGTAATCATCCGTTTTTGCCGTTCAGCCAGTTCCAACTGCGATTGCGTGAGTTGCAGTTCGTAGAGGTTCTCCGACAAACCGGTTAAAGCGACCGTAGTAATGCTATCAGTATTAACCGGTGTCAGGGCTATTTCTTTTTCAGCCGGATAATCCATAATGTACTTCAACATATTAAGTTGCTGCTTCATCATTGCCTGTGCATTGTCATATTGCACTTTCAGGTTCTCCAAATTGATATTTACTCTTTTCAGGTCGACTTCCATAGACATACCATTATCAAAGAAAGCCCGGGTTATATCCCGCAACTCTTCCAGACGGGTGATATTCGCCTTTATCAACACTATTTGCTCGGCTGTTACTTGCCCCAGATAGTACATCTTGCTGATTTGAAGAATAATGTCCTCCCTCGCCTTACCATAAGACAAGCGGCTGATCTCCTCCACAACTTTAGCAATAGACATAGAAGTATAAAGAGTCTGGTTGAAAAGCGGCATTTGCATTTCCAGGCCTGCATTAGCAGAATGTTGCAATGTTTGAGTAATATTATAGGGAACGCCGTAAGATGAACCGTCCGTCACAGATACCGGAGGATCAAAATTATTACTATAACCGGCGACAGCACTAATCTGCGGCAACAATCTTGCCCGATTTTCAGATACACCATATTTGCTTTTCTGTATTTCTCTACGCTTGCTCTCCAACGACAAGTTGTTATCAATACCTATCCGAAGGCAATCTTCCAATGTCAAGGTTTCTACTCCTTGCGCTCTCCCGTTTACAACGAGCAAAATAAAAAAGGTAAAAATGAACAGTAGTCTTTTCATAATATATGCTCTATAATCGGCTACAAATTTAGTGGGTTAGGACAAATGAAAGCTACCCATAAACCGACTCTTTATATTCATATTTTCCTTTTTCAACAGAACTTTTGATAGACAAAACTCCGTACTTAGTCGATTTTATTTTCATCTATCCCAGTATCTGCTTAGTTTTGAGGTATTAAAACAAATAAAGAATGATTAATCAGCATATTCAAACAACCAAATAGCGTTTGTTTTTCATAATTTTTTAGTGAATGCAAAACGGCTCTCTTCGGGAGGAAGAGAGCCGTTCTTATCTAATAACCTTATCTATTCTATGCAATAAGGTAAGCATTACATCATTTCATTCAAGATTTCTTAGAGATTCTGCTTCTACTCATCCATACCAGAATCATCACTCCAATCAACAGCAAAGCCAATGCTGCGTAAGCAATACTTTCCGTCACATGTATGCTCTGCGGATCAAACCACATCTCAATCGTATGTTCACCGGCCGGAATATTCATTACACGCAACACATAGTCCGCCCGGGCAATATCCACCGGCTGACCGTCAATCGTAGCCTGCCATCCCGGATAATATATTTCAGAGAAAACAACTACACCGTCTTTAGCGGAAGAAGTCTTATAAACCAAACGATTCGGCTCATAGCTCGTCAAACGAATGGCAGACAGAGAGTCCTTATATCCTTCCGTCACACCCTTCAGTTTTTCCTTAAACTTCGCATCTACTACAGCGATTTCCGTAGGAAGAATATCATTCAAAGCATCAATTTCCTCATTTGCATTATTCACATACTGCACCTTATCCACAAACCAGGCATTACCGTATGCATACGGATTTTCCACAGGAACAGGCTGCCCCTGTTGTCCGGCAGGGAAGATAAAGTATTTCGTGTTCAGCATATTCAGTACACGAAATTTAGAAGCATCCACGCTGTCCATTTTGCCACCGGCAGCAGCTACTTCCTGATAGGTCGCCTGCATTTCCGGAGTAATATGATGATCGATCATTTCCTGATAACGGCGCAACTTGGCGGCATGATAACCACCGACACTCTTATGCCAGTACGCTGTATTATTCTCATTAAATGTATTGCCGGGGAAACCTACAAAGTTCAATACCCGATAATATAAGGTCGTATCTTGAAGAATAATTTCATCCGCCTGCGTCTTGACGAATGCTTCCGCTTGTTTGGACTTCGGAACAAACAGATCATCATACAAATAGCGTTTGTTGACACTCCACATATCTATCAGACACAGAAGTACAATACCTCCTAAGGTGAATGAGGCTTTCAACTTCTTCTGTTGATATAAGAATAAAAGCAGGCAACCTATAACGATGATAAAAAAGCTACGCCATGCATCCGAAGTTAGTATCGCCTCACGCATATCTTTCAGGCTGGTCATGACAGGAACAAGATGTTCCGCCGGAAGCCCTTGCTTCAAAGCAGCCATTTCCTGTCCTGAACTGAAGTTGGAGAAGAAAACTCCCGGAGCAACAGCCAGAATCAACGCAACACCGGCTGTAAGCACCAACGTGACAATTACTCCTGTACGGTTCTCTTTCAGCTTCAGGATATCCGGTTTGCTCAGAATCTCTTTCAAAGCAAAAATCGCTAACAACGGAATTGTAAATTCGGCTATTACAAGAATGGAGGATACCGCACGGAATTTATTATACATCGGAATATAATCGATGAAGAAATCAGTCAGCCCCATGAAGTTCTTTCCCCACGAAAGAAGGATAGAAAAAATGGTGGCTCCCAACAGTGCCCATTTGAGCGGGCCTTTAACAATAAAACATCCCAAAATAAACAGGAACACAACAAACGCTCCGACATATACCGGCCCGGCAGTCCACGGCTGATCGCCAAAATAGGGCGTCAACTGCGAATAAAGGTTTCCGTACATCGGGTTTGCTTTTGCCATAGCAGTTTCATTCTGTGACAAAGTAGTAGAACAGCCCCCTCCCTTAACGTTGGGCACTAATAGAGTCAGTGTTTCACCTATGCCATAGCTCCAATTTGTAATATAATCGCGGTCCAGTCCGCTACTGGTCTGGTTGGCAGCAGGGCCTTCCTGTTTCAGTTCGCTCTTACCGCGCATGGTCTCCTTACTATACTCGTAAGTATGGTACAAGTTGGAGATATTTACGCAAACTCCTACCACAGCAGCTAATGCAAGAATAGCGCTAGCCTTAAAGAAATGCGGCAATTCCTTCTTTTCATAAGCATCAACAAAATAAGCTATTATAAAGAACAGGATCACAAACATGAAGTAATAACTCATCTGAATGTGATTCGACTGAATCTGAAGAGCAATAAACAAGGCTGTAATAACCCCTCCTAACAAATATTTCTTCCGATAAGCCAATACGACACCGGCAATCGTAGGCGGAATATAAGCCAATGTGACAAACTTCCAGATATGCCCCGCCGGTATCAGAATAAAGAAATAGGAAGAGAATGCCCATATAATCCCCCCTAGTCCTGCCAGCCATGCTGATAATCCGAATGCTCGCAGAAGGATATAAAAGCCCAGCATCATAATGAAAGTCAGTACGACATAGCCGGGAAGGTATAACTGATACACCTTTTCCACCCACTTCAAAGTCTTTGTTGAATCGTAGCTCGGAGACATCTGATAGGTAGGCATACCGCCAAAAATAGAGTTTGTCCAGCGTGTACGTTCTCCGGTACGTTCGAGATATTCCTTGGATTCTTGCCCTGCACCAACTCCGGCCACCGAATCGTGCTGAAACAGAATACGACCTTCGATATCAGCCGGAAAGAAATAAGCAAAAGAAAGAATGATAAAAGCCAGAATGGCAATTAAGTCTGGAAGGATTTTCTTCATAATATATTGATAGTTGATAAATGATAATTGATAGTTGAGAATGATAACTGACTTGTTGCATTCAGCCCCCAAGCCAACAACTATCATTTATCAACTATCAATTATCAACTGAATTTAGTATCTATAATGATCCGCCTTGTAAGGGCCGTCTACCGATACACCGATATAAGCAGCCTGTTCAGGAGTCAGCTTAGTCAGTTTCACCCCGATTTTTTCAAGATGCAGACGGGCTACTTCCTCATCCAGATGTTTCGGCAAACGATATACATTTATATCATATTTTTTATTGAACAGTTCGATCTGAGCCAATGTCTGATTAGTAAACGAGTTACTCATCACGAATGACGGATGTCCTGTCGCACACCCCAGATTTACCAAACGGCCGTCGGCAAGCAGTATAATGCTATGGCCATCCGGGAAATAATAACGGTCTACCTGCGGTTTTATATTCACGCATTTGATACCCGCATAATGTTTCAACGCATCCACCTGAATTTCATTGTCGAAGTGACCGATATTACATACGATAGCCTGGTCTTTCATCTTCTCCATGTGGTCAATACGGATAATATCGATATTGCCAGTAGTAGTCACGAAAATATTACCTTCAGTGCACGCATCCTCCATTGTCACTACTTCAAAGCCTTCCATTGCCGCTTGCAATGCACAGATCGGGTCTACTTCCGTCACAAGCACACGTGCCCCGTAAGAGCGCATGGAATGTGAACATCCTTTACCAACATCACCATAGCCACACACAACTACTACCTTACCGGCAATCATCACATCCGTTGCACGCTTGATACCGTCAGCTAATGATTCACGACATCCGTACAGATTATCGAATTTGGACTTCGTTACCGAATCGTTCACATTGAATGCCGGGAATAACAGTTTGCCTTCTTCCTGCATCTGGTACAGACGGTGTACACCTGTAGTTGTCTCTTCAGATACGCCACGAACTTCTTCCGCTACGCGATGCCAACGGGTAGCATCTTCCGCCAACACTTTCTTCAAGATAGCATTCAGCTCTATTTCATCTTCTGCGTGCACTTCCTTATCCAGCACGGCAGCATTGTTTTCAGCATCATAACCAACGTGAATCATCATGGTTGCATCACCACCATCATCTACAATCACATTCGGTCCTTTACCACCGGGGAAACTCAAAGCCTGCAACGTACACCACCAGTAGTCGGCAAGCGTTTCACCCTTCCATGCAAACACAGGCACCCCCGAAGCAGCGATCGCTGCCGCAGCATGGTCTTGTGTCGAATATATATTACAAGAACACCAACGTACTTCAGCACCTAAAGCAACCAATGTTTCAATCAGAACGGCTGTCTGAATGGTCATGTGCAACGATCCCATAATACGGGCACCTTTCAACGGTTTGGATTCTCCATACTTTTCGCGAAGAGCCATGAGGCCGGGCATTTCTTTTTCTGCCAAATCGATTTCCTTGCGTCCGAAGTCAGCAAGCGTAATATCTGCCACCTTGTAGGGCAGAGTAGAGAATAATTCTGTAGACATATTGTAAATCATTTATAAATAAGTGGTGCAAAGATAGAACATTCTGATTAGTAGGGCAAAAGCTATCCTCCTTTTTTATATTATAATAACTAGGAAGCCTGGCACGTTTGTCGGATTATTGTCTTATATTTGCAGTATTAATGCACTTTATACAACATTGATAACAGATTTATTGAACCTTCTATGCAAAACAACGAGAACAAGACAAAAGAAGAGCTGATTAAAATTATAGAACAATTAGAGAAGAAAGTTGAAGATCTTTCTTCTATGCAGTCATACCCCGTACAAGAACGTTTCCGTGAAAAATACAGTACCCGTATTCTGGACGCCCTGCCCGATATGTTGACAGTTTTTGACCACGATGCAAACATTATTGAACTCGCCTCCTCTCCGTCGACCAATCATGTGGAAGGTATCAATGCCGATAATATCACCCATTCTAACGTAAAAGACATACTCCCGCCGGAAGCCTACGAAAGCGTACGCCAAAATATGGACAGGGTAATCCTTACAGGAGAAAGCTCAACATCCCGACATGATCTGATGCTGGACGGTATCTTACACCATTACGAAAATCGTATTTTCCCTCTGGATAACGAATACCTGCTATGTATGTGTCGCGATATATCCGAACAATGGAATGCGGAACAAACCAACAAGAAACAACAAAAAGAGCTGGAAGCCGCCAGAATCAAAGCCGAAGAATCGGACCGCCTGAAATCTGCTTTTCTTGCCAACATGAGTCATGAGATCCGTACCCCCCTGAACGCCATCGTCGGATTTTCCAAATTAGTCATCGACGCTGAATGCACAAACGAGAAGGAACAGTATGCTGAAATCATCGAGAGAAATTCGGAAATATTACTGAATCTGTTCAATGATATTCTGGATTTGTCATCACTCGAAGCCGATTCATTGAGTTTCAATATCCGCCCTATCAAATTAATAGATATCTGCCTGCAACTGGAACAGCAATTCTGTTATAAAGTCAAAAACGGTACTAAACTGATTCTGGACGATGTAGACACCGAGCTTTATGTGTCCGGAGACTGGAACCGTATCATACAGATTATAAGTAACTTGCTTAGTAATGCTGCCAAATTCACCCCAAAAGGAGAAATTCATTTCGGCTATCGGGAGAAGGAAGATTTCGTGGAATTTTATGTCAAAGATAGTGGTATCGGTATCCCGGCAGAAAGAGTAGCTACTATCTTCCAACGATTCGGTAAAATAAACGACTTTGTACAAGGTACCGGACTCGGATTAACTCTTTGCAGAATGCTAGTAGAGAAAATGGGAGGACGTATATGGCTGCGTTCCCAAGAAGGAAAAGGAAGCAGATTCTACTTCACCCTGCCTCTGATTCGTCAATAAGAACAACCGAATAAAAATAGCCGGATTATCAGAAACAAAAAAACGACGAGTATTTGCATTTACCATACACCCCGTCGTTTCTTTATTTATTATCACACGTATACCCTATTTCTTGGCAACCGGCGCACTTAGCATTTCCTTGTATTTCGCCGGATCATTCAGAATCTTCACAGCTTCCTTCAAGCCGTCATCATCCTTCAACTGCTGAATGATATTACCACGCTGATAATAATAGCGCTTTATAATTTCAGAAGCTATCATCTTCTTTATATCACCGGAGAAATAATCTAAATCGCGCTCAAGGTCATGGTTCAACTTCTTCTCGAGTGCCTTGAACTCTTCCGAAGCACCCTCCATATAACCTTCAAATTCGGCAGCCTCCTTCAAAGTTTTCAGAATTTTCTCACTTTGCTGGTCATATTTGAAATCAGCCTTCTTCACCAATGTCTTAAAGTCATTATAATCAGCGTCCGTAACCTCGAACTTTTCAGGCTCTACGATAGTAGGATGTTTCAGGCAGTACTGAGTTGCATAATCGAATATCAGATTATCCCGAACCAAATAAAACAGGATATTCGGCAACTTTTCCTGTTTGATAGCAACATCCGGCATCACCCCGCCTCCGTCGCGCACTTCACGTCCGGCAGCCGTATAGAACACTTTCGTCAAACTATCAGGAATAGTACCTACACTTCCGTCTTCATTCCGGTGTTTATAGTCAATAGCTTGCACACAGCGTCCGCTTGGAATATAATATTTGGAAGTAGTCACTTTCATCGTTCCTCCATAAGGCAGAGAACGGAGCACCTGTACCAGTCCTTTGCCAAAAGTACGACTGCCGACAACTACAGCACGGTCAAGGTCCTGCAAAGAACCCGACAGAATCTCAGAAGCAGAAGCTGTGCCACTATTTACCAATACAGCAATCGGAATATCCAAATCCAACGGTTCACGTAAAGTCTTATAAGTATTGCTCGCCTGCTTAATTTTACCTTTTGTTGTTACAATCACTTTTCCACGTGGTAAGAAATAGTTAGCAATTTCCACCGCCTCATCCAACAAGCCGCCGCCATTCCCGCGAAGGTCAATTACCAACGAAGTAGCCCCTTGGTTCTTTAAATCCAGAAACGCCTTCTTAAACTCCTTAGAAGGATTACCGGAGAAAGTACTCAAATTAATATATCCTACCTGATTATCCAGCACAGCAGCATAAGGAATCGCCGGATTTTGAATAGATTCACGTACAATCGTAAATTCCATCGGTGTATTCCCTCCCTTCGCATTGGGACGGTTCACTTTCAATTTAAAGCTGGTTCCAGCCTGTCCGCGCAACATCTGACTGACTTCCGCATTGTTCTTACCCGCAAGATCCTTGCCATCGATTTCCATTAGAATATCTCCGGCTTTCAATCCGGCTTTCGCGGCAGGTGTACCTTCGAAAGGTTCGGAAATCATCGAACGTTTGAGCTTTGTATTATAAGCAATGTAAGAACCGATACCACCGAATGAGCCTTTAATCATCTGTTCCAGTTCACTCTGGTCTTCTTCCGGAAAATACTCCGTATAAGGATCCAGCGTGAAAAGCATATTGTCAATCCCTTCCCGAATGGTCTTGTTCGGGTCAATTGTATCTACATAGAACATATCCAGCTCTTTCACAATCGCATTGAATATATCCAAATTCTTGGCAATCTGGAAATTGCGGTCGTCTCCACTCTTGAAACTAAAGAAAGCTACCGTAGCTATCACGGCTACTACAACAATAGCTATCCGCCCACTCAGCAATTTTTTCATACTTCTTTCAATATAAATGAGTTGTAAAAGTAACTCAATCCCTGGTTATTCCGCCAGAATCCTGTTAATATTTAACTTAATTTCATCCCAACGTTCTTGCGGCATGGATGTTCCGATTACCTGAATAACATTTCCCGATAGAATAGAACCTATTTTAGCACACTTCTCCAACGAATATCCACATGTCAATCCATATAGAAAACCGGAAGCAAAATAGTCCCCCGCACCGGTAGTATCCACGACCTTCTCTACCGGGATAGCAGAAACCTTAATTTCTTCCGTTCCTTTACGAATATAAGAACCTTCCGCACCAACTTTTACGATAGCAATACTGCATTTTTTGGCAATCACTCCTAAAGCCTCTTTCGGCTCCTTACCCGTGAAAGCCTTCGCTTCTTCTTCGTTCGCAAAGACAATGTCCACGTATTTATTTATTAATAAGGAGAAAAACTCCATATCACTAGCTACAATATTATAACTTGCCATATCGAGACAAATCTGCAATCCTGCTTCTTTTGCCAGTTCAATGGCATGAAGAATCATTTCATGGTCTTGTACCAGATAACCTTCTATAAATAAGTAAGCATACCCTTTAAACATATCAAGAGTCAGTTCTTCTGCCCTTAAAGAAGCAGCCGCTCCCAAATAAGTACCAAAAGTACGTTCTCCATCCGGTGAAATAAAAGTAGATGCAACACCGGAAGGAAGTTGTTCCGAGATCAATAATTTATCCTCAATATCATTTTTCTGAAGATTATTACGAAAAAAATCCCCAAAATGATCATTTCCTATTTTTCCTATAAATCCTGTTCCGGCACCGAGACAAGCCAGCCCAAGTATGGCATTTCCTGCCGATCCACCCGTTGCCTGGTGGGTTTTCATTTGTGAAAATCTCGTGTTAATCTGCTGTAACTTAGCGTCATCAATCAGTTGCATGCTTCCTTTGGGTAATCCCATTTCCTCCAGGAGCGTATCATCCTCTAGGGTTGCAAGTACGTCTACCAGGGCGTTGCCCAATCCTATTATTTTGTCCATTTCAAATATTTTTTTTGCAAAGATATTGCATATTTCAAAAAAACCTACTACTTTTGCATCGCAATTGAGAAAAACATTCTTCCTTAGCTCAGTCGGTTAGAGC
>ERZ827043.2492-NODE-2492-length-15441-cov-3.435266_pt1 | contig 15441 bp, 5 predicted proteins | sample MGYA00519923_ERZ827043 | MGnify/ENA primary metagenome ERZ827043 (study PRJEB31778, sample SAMEA3449251) | human gut metagenome | biome: human gut; feature: human-associated habitat; material: faeces | place: United Kingdom | collected 2010/2012 ...
CGTGCTCGCGCGAACTGCCGCACCCGAAATTGCGGCCTGCGACGAGGATTTTGCCCCCATAACGGCTGTCGTTGAGCGGGAACGAGGCGATCCGCTGCCCCCGGGCGTCGTAGCGCCAGTCGCGGAAGAGGTTGTCGCCGAATCCTTTGCGCTGGGTGGCTTTCAGGAAACGTGCCGGGATGATCTGGTCGGTATCTATGTTCTCCGTGCTCACGGGCACGGCCCCCGAGGTGAAGGTTTCGAATTTGGGTATGGACATATTGGTTTTGTTTTTTCCGGCATTCGGCAGCGGCCATTTTGCTGCAAAGCGGCATGTAAGCCCCTGCCTGAGGCGGGGGGTTGGGGGTGGGCCGGAATTATAAACGACGCCGAAGGCGGCGGCAACGACCGGCCGATCCAAACCGAAGTTAAAAATTTTTACATTTCAAACACCTTGCGCGGATCCTCGATCCTGCCGCATACCGCGGCCGCGGCGGCTACCGCAATGCCTGCGAGCATGGTGCGCGCACCGGGCCCCTGGCGCCCTTCGAAGTTGCGGTTCGAGGTCGAAACGCTGTATTTGCCTGCCGGGATCTTGTCGGCGTTCATCGCCAGACACGCCGAGCAGCCCGGCTGCCGGAGCTCGAACCCGGCGGCGGCGAGCACTTTGTCGAGCCCTTCGGCCCGTGCGGCGGCTTCGACGCCTTTCGAACCGGGGACGATCCATGCCGTTACGCCCTGGGCCTTGCGCCGGCCTTCGACCAGCTTGGCGAAGCGCCGCAGGTCTTCGATGCGGCCGTTGGTGCAGCTGCCCACGAAGACATAGTCGACAGGTTTGCCGAGCAGCTTTTCCCCGGCTTTGAATCCCATGTACTCCAATGCCTTGGGGTCGGCCTCGGCCGGGATCTGCGCATCGACGGCCATGCCCATGCCGGGGTTGGTGCCGTAGGTAATCATCGGGGCGATGTCGGCGGCATCGAACCGGTACTCCTTGTCGAATACGGCGTCGGCATCGCTGTAAAGCGCCTCCCAGCGGGCGACGGCCTGGTCGAACGCCGCTCCCTGCGGCGCACGTTCGCGCCCGCGCAGGTAGTCGAACGTCGTCCGGTCGGGTGCGATCATGCCGCCCCGCGCCCCGCACTCGATGCTCATGTTGCAGACGGTCATGCGCCCTTCCATCGAGAGCGAACGGATCGCTTCGCCGGCGAACTCGATGAAATAGCCCGTGCCGCCCGAGGCGGTGAGTTGCGAGATGATGTAGAGCACGACATCCTTGGCTTCGACGCCCGGGCGCAGTGTCCCGTCGACCGTGATGCGCATGCTCCGCGGCTTGGACTGGATGATGCACTGGCTGGCGAAGACCATCTCGACCTCTGAGGTGCCGACGCCGAATGCCACGGCGCCCAGTGCCCCGTGCGTCGAGGTGTGGCTGTCGCCGCAGACGATGGTCATGCCCGGCTGTGTGAATCCCAGTTCGGGGCCGATGATGTGCACGATGCCCTGGCGCGGGTTTCCCACGCCGAAATGTTCGATGCCGAATTTGGCGCAGTTGGCCTCCAGCGCCTCGACCTGGCGCCGCGATTCGGTCTCGGCGATCGGCAGGTGCTGGTCGACGGTCGGGATGTTGTGGTCGGCCGTGGCGGTGATTTGTGCCGGGCGTGCCACGCCGATGCCGCGCCGTTCCAGGCCTGCGAAAGCCACGGGCGACGTCACCTCGTGGATGTACTGGCGGTCGATGTAGAGCACCGAGCGTCCGCCGTCTTCGGTGCGCACGGTGTGCGCATCCCATATCTTGTCCAGAAGTGTCCTGCCCATCTTACTCCTCCTTTTCCTTGCGTTCGGTTACGTTCAGTACGCGCAGCGCGTCGAGGAACGCCTCGATCGACGCCCGTGTGGTGTCGGTGTGTGCGGCGAAGCCGTGGACGGTGCGGCTGCCGCACTGTACCTGTACGTGTACGCGCCCCACGTCGTTCGAACCGCGGGTGATGGCCTGCATGAGGAACTCCATGAGCACGACCTTCTCGTTGATCAGGGTCTTGATCGCCGACACGGCGGCATCCACCGGGCCGTTGCCCGTGGCGATGGCCATGCGCTCGTGGTCGCCGAACTTCAGCACCACGGTCGCCGTCGGGACGAGCGTGCCGGTGGTCACCTGCAGGAATTTGAGCGATACGGACTGCTGTTTCATGCGGTCGATGTCGCCTACCAGGTATAACAGGTCGTAGTCGTGGATCTCCTTTTTCTTGTCGGCAAGCTCGAGGAACTTGGCGTAGGTTGCGTCCAGCTCTTCCTGCGTGAGGTCGTAGCCGAGCAGTTCGAGCCTGTGTACGAGCGCCGCGCGGCCGCTGCGGGCCGTCAGGGCGATGACCGACTCGTTGAGGCCGATGTCCTGCGGGTCGATGATCTCGTAGGTCTGGCGGTCTTTCAGCACGCCGTCCTGGTGGATGCCCGACGAGTGGGCGAAGGCGTTGCGGCCGACGATCGCCTTGTTGGGCTGCACGGGCATGTTCATCAGGCTCGACACCAGATGCGAGGCTTTGGTGATCAGGCGTGCGTCAATGCCGGTGTCGACGGCGATCTCCTTGTGGCAGCGCAGCGTCATCACCACCTCTTCGAGCGAGGTGTTGCCTGCGCGTTCGCCGATGCCGTTGATTGTCACCTCGGCCTGCCGCGCACCGTTGAGGATGCCGCTCAGGGTGTTGGCCGTAGCCATGCCCAGGTCGTTGTGGCAGTGGGTCGAGATGATCGCCTTGTCGATGTTGGATACGTGGTCGACCAGGTATTTGATCTTCGCGCCGTATTCGTGGGGCAGGCAGTAGCCCGTGGTGTCGGGAATGTTGACCACCGTAGCCCCGGCCGCAATGGCGGCCTCGACCACGCGGGCGAGGTATTGAGGATCGGCGCGCCCGGCGTCTTCGGCGTAGAACTCCACGTCCTCGACATAGCGTTTGGCGTATTTCACCGCCTCGACGGCCTGTTCGAGGATTTTCTCGGGCGTCGAGCGCAGTTTGTCGTAAATGTGCTGGGGCGAAACGCCTATACCCGTGTGGATGCGCTTGTGCCTGGCCAGTCGCAGGGCATCGGCGGCCACGTCGATGTCTTTTTTCACGGCGCGGGTCAGCGCACAAATCGTCGGGGCCGAAACGGCCTTCGAAATCTCGAGTACGGAGTTGAAGTCTCCGGGGCTGGAAATCGGGAACCCCGCTTCGATGACGTCCACGCCGAGGCTTTCCAGCAACTTGGCGACTTCGATCTTCTCGGTGGTGTTCAATTGGCAGCCCGGCACCTGCTCGCCATCACGGAGCGTGGTGTCGAAAATAAACAGTTTCTCGCACATAATATGACTAATCTAACTAACCTTGGCAACAAATATATTAAAAATATTTTCCAAATTCCTATTTTACCGGAGGAAAGTGCCTCTTATACCCGAATTTAGCGGCGTTTTCCCTACGGGAGTACGAATCCGGAAATAAAAACGGCTCCGGATGCCCGAAGCCGTTTTGCCATAATATTTTCAGGTGTTGCCGGAACCTGTTGCCGGTTGCGCTGTGTTTTCCCGGCTGACGAAGCGGCATTAATCGACCACCTCGACCCACTGTCCCTTTTTCAGGGCGCGGACGGCGTTGTCGTACATCGCTTCGCAGTAGACCGAAGGCAGGTAGTAGCGCCCCTTGTAGGTTGCCGTCAGCTTGACGGGGATCTCCTTGCTTTCGCCCCGGCTCAGGTCGAAGTAGCTCAGCACCCGGTCGTCGCGGATATCCTGGTAGGTGAGCGACGACAAGTCCCGTTCGGAGGTGATCTCCCATCCTGCCGGGAAGATGTGGGTCAGCGCAAGGTCGGCGTACCGTTCGTGGCCGCTGGTGTTAGAGACGGTCACGATGGCGTAGAAATCGGTCGATACCCGGATCGAGGCCGGGTCGATGGCGGCACCGTCCATATTCGTGTAACGCACGTCGATCCGGATGCCGTTCGCAGCTTCGGTTTCCTCGCCCTTGCCGGGGGTATAACTCTGGCTGACGACCGCATAGAGGCTGCCCGAACCATTGTTCCTCACCTCGGTCGGTGCGGCCAGGGGCATGCTCGCGATGGATTTGTCGGTCTTGACGAGCTCCCTGCCCGCAGTGGCGTCGATGCCGTTCTGTCCCGCTACGGCGAAATTGGAAAGGGTGCTGAGCATCCATGCCGTCGACTGGGTGCTGAGCCACCTGTCCTTCTTGAGGATGTCCGACATCTTCAGCGCCATGCGGAAAGCCTCTTCGCGGCGTCCGAGTATCGTGAGCGTCATGAGCGAGATCGACATCCGGCGTTCGTCGCTGTTGTAGGTGCCGTCGTAGGGGTTGGCCTTTTCCGCGTTGTCCACGCAGAGCGAGATTAGTTCCTCGGCGACCTTCCGGTTGCCGTCCAGTGCGTATGCTGCCGCCAGCAGCCACTTGGCGTCGCCGCTCAGCGAGGCGGCCTTTTCCCGGAGCTGGTTCATGGCACCCCGGGTCGGAGTCCCGTTCAGCGCCAGCACATACTGGGTGTAGGCCTGGGTCAGGTAGTAGTCTGAGGGGTTGCCGCGCAGGTATTTGAGCACCCGGTCGAGCATCGCCCTGTCCACGCCGTAGCCGTGTTTCGCAGCCTCGATCAGGAAGTGCGTCGCGTAAACCGTCCCCCATTCTGATCTCGACGTATTGCCGCTCCAGTAGGCGAATGCGCCGTCGGAGAGCTGGTAGCTGCCCAGGCGCGAAAGCACGCTCTTGACGTTGCGGTCGATGTCCTGCAACATGTTCGCGTCGCACTCCACGACCGAAGGCAGGTAGAGTTGCGGGAAGGCGCCCGAGGTGATCTGCTCGATGCAGCCGTGGGGATATCTCACCAGGTATTCGAGGCGCCGAGAAAGGTCTATGGGCGGGATCGACGAAAGTTCCAGCTTCGCCTTGCCGTTCTCCTTGAGCGGTTTTACCGCCATTGTCTTGCCCGGGTCGATGACATAGTCCTTCGACAGGGTCACATAGGGGTTCGGTTCCCGGACGTCCAGCTCGATTTCCGACGCGGAGCTGTCGCCCGACGACGCAGCCGTGACCCGCACCTTCCCGATGCCGGTTCGCTTGTTGACCTTCAGGCGGAACGATACGACCTCCTCGCCGCTCCGGCCGAGCGTAATGCTCTTGCTGGACGGCCCGACGGGCGAGAACGATTCGTTCGCGGCGATTTTCACGTCGACTTTCCCGACCCCGTCTTCGAGGGCGAAGACCGTGACCGGAACCTCGACCTCTTCATCGGTGGAAACTACGCGGGGCATGGTGGCCTGCACCAGCAGCGGTTTTTTCACCGCGACATCCTTCTCCGCGGCGCCGAACGCCCGGCCGTTCGAGGCGATGACCATCACCCGAACCTCGCCGAAGTAGGGCGGAAGCGTGATTTTGTGCGTGTTCGTCTTCCCGGTGCCCAGTTTCTGTGCGTCGATGAACCGTACGACGGGCTTGAACCGCTGTGCCTTGAGCGCCCCCGTGTTCGGCTGCTCGGCGTCGCCGCCGATGGCGAACATCTGTTCGATCCTGCCGCCATAGGCGCCGATGACATAGTCGAACATGTCCCACGTGCGGACGCCCAGTGCCTCGGTCGCGTTGAAATAACCGTAGGGATCGGGGGTCTTGAAGCGTGTCAGCCCCAGCAGTCCCTCGTCGACCAGCGCCAGCACGTAGCTCATTTTCCGGCCGTTTTTCTCCCGGACTTTTATCGTCACCTCCGATTCGGGTTTTACTGTTTCGGGCATCTCGACCACGGGGGTGAGCCTTCGCGCGGCATCCTCGACGTCGAGCCGCGTTACGCCGAACAGGCGGATCGGTGCGTCGTTGAGCGTCGAGTTGTGGGGCTGGACGAGTGTTACCGAGACATAGATGTTGGGGGCCATCCCCTCCTTGACGGGGATTTCGATGTCGGTTTGCTTGCCGGTGCACTCCACCCAGAAGCTTTCCCGCACGACGCTGCCGCTTTCGATGCCGACCAGCGCCCGTGCGCCCGGCGACGAGGGGATGGTGACCCTGGCCTTGTCCCCCGGGACGTATTTGGCCTTGTCGCGGGTGAGGGCGAGCCGCGTGGCGGCATCCGTCACCGAAGTGACGTCGCCCCGCCAATCGGACGAGGATACGCATACGATCCGGGTCGCCGAGTGTGCCCGGTTCGGGCTCGTGACGCGGATCATGTAATAGCCGTAATCGCCCGTGCTCCAGCGCATCGTGGCCTGTCCCGTGCCGTTCGAAAGGGTTGCCTGGAGGGGCTTGTAATTCGAATTGAGCGCATTTTTGGCGTAGTGCGCCTGGGAATTGGGCGTTGAGGCGTCCCACCACCAGTAGGAATCCATTTTGTAGACCGATACGAGCACGTTTTCGCTGCCGGGTTCGGGCTTGCCCTTCGAGTCGAGCATCACGACCTTTATGATATGCTCCTTCCTGCTGTCGAGGTATTCGTCGCCCCAGTCGCTTTTCTGGGTGGCGACTCCGATCCCGAAGTAGGTGTCATAGGGCGATATGGTCGCAACCTGCTGGTCGACGCTGAAGTCGCCGCTCTTTTCGAAGACCTTTACCGTGAATCTGCCGCTCAGCATACCGGGGCTCAACCCCTCCAGCGAGGAGAGCTCGTCGGTCGAAAGTGCCAGTGACCCTTGGGCGTCGGTGGTGCCGGTGACGATTTCCCGCTCCTCGGTGCCAAAGTATTTCGAGGCGTCGTCGAACGAATAGCCCTCGTAGCCCTTGAAGCGTGTGGCAATTTGCGACAACTGTGCCTGGAGCACCGCCTTGGCGTCGGCCGCAGGGGTGCCGTGCAGCCACCGGGCGGTCAGGCTGCCCGTGAAATGCGCGGCGTCGACCAGTTGCCCGTCCCCGAGTTTTAGCTCGATTTTCATCCGGTTGGGCTTGATCGCGTCCACCCGGACGGATTTTTCGAACTGTGCGCCGCCGAAGGTGATCTTGGCCCGCCATAGCCCTGTCGGCGACGCCGGCGTCGTCCCCAGGCTGAACGTGTAGATGCCGTCCGAGGAGCTGTTGTTTACGAGCGACTGCACCAGCTGCCCGTTCGGGTTGAAGAATTCCAGCGATGCCGGGTGGCTTTCGGGCAGCGGATTATCCGAGGTGACGATGAACGTGAGGTGTATGTCGTCGCCCGGGCGCCATACGCCGCGTTCGCCGAAGATATAGCCTTTTATCCCCTTGGGATTTGCCGTGCCGCCCACGTCGAAATTACTCAGCGACAGGGCCGTGCCCGGTTCTACCTTCACGAAGGTGACGTCCCCTCCGGCTTCGGCCGTGACGATGTAAGGTTCGTCCTTCGTCCTCAGCACGGCCCGCCCTTCGGAATCGGTGCTCGCTTCGGCCAGCATCTGGTTCTGCCGGTCGTAGGTCCTGACTTTGCAGCCCCCTTTGGGGCGGGCGGAGACCAGGTCGGTCGTGTAGACGACGTACTGGTCGCTGCCGCTGCTCTTGCAGATGAGGCCGATGTCGGACTGCACGACCACTTTCGACCGCTCCTTGTAGGTCCTGTAATCCCCGAAATAATAGTCGTAGTCGTATTCGTCGTCGACGGGCGTAAGCGGGTCGACACCCCGGATTTCGAGCAGGTACATCGACTTGCGGCTGTCGGTGATCAGGCGGCTCAGGTCGAGCGAATAGGTATTGCCCTGGTCGAGCCTGGTCGAAGACCTGGCCCCCAGGTCGATGGTCGTGTCGCGGACGACGCGCGACACGTAATCCATGGATGAATAGTATTGGTCGTCGTAGTAGTTCTGCTGGAAGAATTGCAGCAGGTTGTTGGCGAATATCTTTCGTACCCGCACCCGGGCTTTCTGGTAATTCACCGCCTCGAACAGTAGCGACATGTCGTTCGACGAGGGAAGGATCGAGCCTTTGCCCGTGAAGCGGATCGAGGGGGTGCGCGACGGCAGCGTGATCGTGAACGAATAGCTCTCCTTGAGCTTCTGCCCGTTCTTGCTCACTACGTCGCGGCCGATCGTGACACTATGCGCTCCCGTGGGGCGTGCTTCGGGATAGATGTAGAGCCTGTTTTTGTCGACCGAAGTCCGGAACTTGGTGTCGAAGCGGATCAGGTTTTTCAGATCCTGGTTCTGCCGGATGGGTTCGGAGAAGGTGACCACGATGGCGAGCGGTTCCGGATTTACGCTGTGGTCGATGACCGCGTATTCGTCCTTGCGGGGGACTTCCACCCGGAGGGTTTGCTTTTCGTCGTAATTGAAATCGAGCGTCAGCGTATAGCCCTCATCGCCCCGCGGGACGATGTTGCCCACGGTGTATTGGTGCGTGAGCCCGTCTTCCGAATGCGTCCATTTGACGTCGGTACCCGCCGCGCCGCTTATTTTGAGGTTCCGTTCCATGTAGCTGCCCTCGGCATAGTCCGACGAGACGATCTCGCCGATGAGCACATAGCCGGTCATCTCGTCGTTCTGCTGCAGCCAGCTGTCGTTGTAGGTAAACCGCAGTTTGGGGGTCGCAAACCTGAACTCCGCGATGCCCTTGTGCTGCCGGCCGGTGAGTTTCGCGGCGTCGATGGCCACCTTGTACTGCGTGTCGTATTGCAGCGGGGATTTGGGGACGATGCGGATCATGCGCATCCCCGACAGGTAGGCGTCGAAACCGACGGCCGGGGTGATCGATATGGCATCCTGCATGGCGCTTTCCTCGACTTGTACGTTTTCGACGAACGTCACGTGGAGAGGCATCCTGACGCCCGTCACTCCGTTGGTCGACCATTCGATGATGTCGGACGTCTGCTTGCTGCACGAGGCGATGAGCAGGGCGGACAGCGCAAACAAAGCATGGCATATTGTTTTCATAATGGGGGATTTTAGGTAACTTTGCCAAAGATACGTAAAAATATGGCAAAAAAACCGGCTAAAAAGAGAATATGTTTTTTCGCGATGCTGGTCGTTGCCATGCTCGCCGCGGGATATTGTTTGTTCCTACCCCGGACGCTCTTCGACGAGCCTTTTTCGGCGACCGTGTGGAGCCGCGACGGCCGCCTGATGTCGGCCAAGGTCGCCTCCGACGGCCAGTGGCGTTTCTTTCCCACGGACAGCGTCCCCGAAAAGTTCCGGGTCGCTATCACGACCTACGAGGACAAGCGTTTTTACCGCCATTTCGGGGTGGATCCGCTGGCGCTGGGGCGTGCCGTGCGGCAGAACCTTGCGGCCGGGCGGATCACGAGCGGGGCGAGCACGCTCACCATGCAGACCATCCGCCTGAGCCGCGGCGGGAAACCCCGCACGTTCCGGGAAAAGTTCGTCGAGATGGTGCTCGCCACGCGCCTCGAACTGCGTTGCAGCAAGGATGAAATCCTGGCCCTCTATGCTTCCCATGCGCCTTTCGGAGGCAACGTGGTCGGGCTGGAAAGTGCCGCGTGGTACTATTTCGGCCGCAGTGCGGCACAGCTTTCGTGGGCCGAATGCGCCATGCTCGCCGTGCTGCCCAACTCCCCGTCGCTGATCCATATCCGCCGCAACCGCGAACGGCTGCGGGAGAAGCGTGACGGGCTGCTCGACCGGATTTGGCACGACGGCCGTATCGACTCGCTGACATGCGCCCTCGCCAAACAGGAGCATCTGCCCGACGCCCCAGAACCGATGCCGATGGAGGCGATGTACCTGCTGGGTAAAATGCGCGAAGGGTCGCTCCGCTCGACGCTCGACTACGACCTGCAAAGCCGGGTCAACGACCTCGCCCGGCGCTACAACAAGCGTTACCGGGGTAATAAGATCAACAACATGGCCATCGTCGTCATGGACGTGGGGAGCGGCGAAGTGCTCGCCTACGTAGGGAACGTGTACGACCCCGCCGACCGCACCGAGGGTACGAGCGTCGATGTGATTCCCGCCCCGCGCAGCAGCGGCAGCGTGCTCAAGCCCCTGCTCTATGCTGCGATGCTGGACAACGGGACGGCATTGCCTGCGATGCTTTTCCCCGACGTGCCGACCTATTACAGGGACTTCACACCCCACAATTACAACCGTACCTTTGACGGGGCGGTGCCTGCCGACCGGGTGGTCGAGCGTTCGCTCAACGTCCCTTCGGTGAGGATGCTCGACAAGTACGGGAAGGAGAACTTCCTTGCGCTGGTGCGTGCCCTGGGCTTCGGGACGATCGACCGGAGCGCCGCCCATTACGGGCTTTCGCTGATTCTGGGCGGCGCAGAGATTTCGTTGTGGGATCTGACCTCGGCCTACATGAAATTGGCGGCCAAACTCAACGGCCGGCAGACGATACGCACCCCGCATTACGACCCCGACGGCGGTACTGCGGTCGATGCCGGGGATATTCCCCTCTCACGGGGCGCGATATGGCTGATGGCCAATTCGATCAGCCACGTGGCCCGTCCCGAGGAGGAGGGCGAATGGCAGTATTTCTCGTCGTCGAAGAAGATCGGCTGGAAGACGGGTACCAGCTACGGTAACCGCGATGCGTGGGCCGTAGGCATGACCCCCGACTATGCCGTCGGGGTCTGGGTCGGGAACTGCACGGGTGAGGGGCGCCCGCTGATGACGGGCGTGGGGTATGCCGCGCCTGTCCTGTTCGAGGTCTTCGGCCTGCTGCCCAAAGGGGAGTGGTTCGCGGAGCCCGTCGGCGACCTGGAACCCGCCGTGGTCTGCCGACAGAGCGGCTACCTGGCTTCGCATATCTGTCCTGACCGCGATACGGTGATGATTCCCCGTGCAGCCGCCGTCGGGGAGGTGTGCCCCTACCACCGGATCGTCAACCTGAGCGCCGACCTGAAATACCGTGTGACGGCGGATTGCTACGACCCGGCCAGGATCGTCCGCATGCCGATGTTTATCCTCCCGCCTGCGCAGGAGTGGTATTACCGCCGGCAGCATCCCGATTACCGTCCGCTGCCCCCGCTGCATCCCGGCCTGCCGGGTAACCAAGCCGAAAACAACCCCATCGACATCATCTATCCGCAGCCGGGGCGTGTGCTGGTCGCCCCGAGGTCGCTCGAAGGGGAACAGCAGAGCCTTGTCTTTACGGCCGTGCACCGCGACCGCAATGCCGTGCTGTTCTGGCATATCGACGACGACTACGTCGGTTCGACCTCTTTCGAACACAAAATCTCCGTCCGCCCGGCGCCGGGGAAGCACCGCCTGACCGTGATCGACGAACACGGCGCTTCGCAGAGCGTCGTGTTCAGTTGCCGCTGACCCCTCCCGGCGCCGGATTGCCCGGGCTTGCCCTTGTCCGGCTGCTTTCCCGTCTATCCGTAGCCGTATATCCGGGGCGCATCCCGCATTCCTGTTTTTGTATCCCGGACATGGTGTCCCCGTTTTTGCCGGATGCCCCGCAGCCCCGTTTTTGTGCCGGGAGAACGAAATATCCGGGTTATTCGTGCATTTTTACGAATTATGTCAAAAGATCATACTAATATGTCATTTAAAAATATTTTTTGCGGGGCGTTTCCGGCTAATTTTGAAACCCGATACGGATATAAATTCTTTAACCCAGAAATAGTCTAAACCAACCAGCCCATGAAACGAATTTTATTATTGTTCCTGTCTGTGCTGATCTCAGCACATGTCTTTTCACAGAATAGCCCCAAAGCTTATTTAGTATCCAATGCGCATTTTGATTCCCAGTGGAACTGGGACGTGCAGCGTTCGATCCGGGAGTACATCCCGAAGACGCTGGATCAAAACCTGTTTCTCCTTGGCACCTACCCCGATTACGTGTTCAACTTTGAGGGCGGCATCAAGTACCAGTGGATGAAGGAGTACTACCCGCACCAGTACGAACTGATCAAGCGTTACATCCGCGAGGGGCGCTGGCATGTCACGGGCAGCACGTGGGACGCCACCGACCCGAATATCCCGTCCGCGGAGTCCTTCACGCGCAATATCCTGTACGGACAGCACTTCTATCGCCGCGAATTCGGGGTCGAAGGCACGGACATCTTCCTTCCGGACTGCTTCGGTTTCGGGTGGACGCTTCCGACGATCGCCGCACACAGCGGCCTTATCGGCTTCTCGACGCAGAAACTCATGTGGCGCCACCGCTCGTTCCACGGCGCGAGCAAGATTCCGTTCGAGATCGGCTTGTGGCAGGGCGTTGACGGCTCCCGTATCATGGCCGTGATGGACGCGCACAACTATACGACCAAGTGGCGTTACGAAGACCTCAGCCATAGCAAGTACCTGCAAGGCATCGCCGAGGGCAACCCTCTGAATGCCGTTTACCACTATTACGGTACGGGCGACACGGGCGGCGCCCCGACCATCGAGTCGGTGCGGGCTTTGGAACTGGGATTGCAGGGCGACGGGCCGGTGGAGATCATCAGCGCCACGAGCGCCCGCCTCTACAAGGACTATCTTCCCTATTCCTCCCACCCGGAGCTTCCGGTGTGGAACGGGGAGTTGCTGATGGACGTGCATGCCACGGGTTGCTATACCTCGCAGGCTGCGATGAAGCTCTATAACCGCCGCAACGAACAGCTTGCGGACGCTGCCGAGCGCAGCGCCGTTGCCGCCGACTGGCTCGGGGCCGTGCCCTACCCGCGCGAGGTTCTCACCGAGGCCTGGAAACGCTTTATCTGGCACCAGTTCCACGACGACCTTACGGGTACGAGCATCCCCTGTGCCTACGAGTTCTCGTGGAACGACGAGCTGATCTCGCTCAAACAGTTCGCGGACGTACTCACGACCTCGGTTGGCGCGGTTTCGCGGGGTCTGGATACCGATGTCAAAGGGCTCCCCGTGGTGCTCTACAACGCTGCGGGGTTCGAGGTCTCGGACATGGTGGAGGTTACGCTTCCGCTCGAAGGCAGCAAGTTCACGGTCTACGACGACAAGGGCGTCCGGGTTCCCTCGCAGGTGCTGGGCACGCAGCAGGGGCAGACGCGGCTGCTGGTCGAGGCCACCGTCCCGGCTGCGGGGTATGCCGTCTACGACATCCGCAAGGGCGGGCAGCCGAAGGCCCCGGCGATAACGGCCACTACTTCGGGGTTGGAGAACAGCGTCTATAAACTCACGCTGGACGCTAACGGCGACATCTCGTCGATCGTCGACAAGCGCCATGGCCGCGAGCTGGTGGCCGCCGGCAAGTCCATCCGCCTTGCGTTCTTCCCGCAGAACGAGTCTTACAGCTGGCCGGCCTGGGAGATCCTCAAGAAGACCGTGGACGCATCGCCGCAGGCCATCACGGGCGAGGTGAAGGTCTCCGTGGCCGAAGAGGGGCCCCTGCGCGCCTCGGTATGCGTGGAACGTACGCTGGGGGATTCCCGCTTCCGGCAGTGGATCACGCTGCGCGAAGGCGCCCAGGCCGACAGGATCGACCTTGTGAACGACATCGACTGGCAGTCGTCCAATGCGCTGCTGAAGGCCGAGTTCCCGCTTTCGGTCTCGAACCCCGAGGCGGTCTATGACCTTGGCGTGGGCTCCGTGGCGCGGGGCAACAACACCGCGACCGCCTACGAGGTCTATGCGCAGCAGTGGGCCGACCTCACCGACGCGGACGGCAGCTACGGGGTCTCGGTGCTCAACGACAGCAAGTACGGCTGGGACAAACCCGCGGACAACACGCTGCGCCTTACGCTGCTGCATACGCCTGCGACCAAGGGCGGCTACGCCTACCAGAACAAGCAGGACTTCGGACACCATACGTTCACCTACTCGATCGTAGGGCACGCGGGCGATTACCGCGCGGGAGGTGCCGTGCGCAAGGCCGAGGTGCTCAACCAGCCGCTTCGGGCATTCGTCGCGCCCCGCCACGGCGGGGTGCTGGGCCGCAGCTTCTCGCTGGTCGCCTCGCAGAACCCCAATGTGGCGCTGCGGGCGCTCAAACAGGCCGAGGATTCGGACGAATATGTGGTTCGTTTCTACGAGACCTCGGGTCTCGGGTCGCAGCAGGCCGTGGTGGGCTTCGCGGCGCAGATCGTCGACGCCCGGGAGCTCAACGGCGTGGAGGATGTCGTGGGCGACGCGGAGTTCAGCGGCCGCGAGCTGCGCTTCGAGGTCGGGCCCTTCGGCATGAAGACTTTCCGCGTGAAACTCGCCAGGCCCGTCCGGGCGCTCACGCCCGCCGCGGAGGCGGCTGTGGAGCTGCCTTACAACGTCAAGACGGCCTCTTACAACCCGTTCCGCTCGGACGCCAACTTCGACGGCAAGGGCTGCTCCTACGCCGCCGAGCTGCTGCCGTCCCGCATCGTGTACGGGGGTGTCGGCTTCGAGATCGGGGATCCCGCCGCGCAGAACGGTGTCAAATGCCGCCGCGACACCATCGACTTGCCCCGCGGGCGCTACGGCAAGCTCTACCTGCTGGCCGCCTCGACCATGTACGACACGCAGGCCGTATTCACCGTCGACGGAAAGGAGCACACGGCACTGGTACCCTATTATGGCGGCTTCATCGGACAGTGGGGCCATACGGGGCATACCGAGCCCTACCTCAAGGATGCGCAGGTGGCCTTCGTGGGCACGCACAAGCATGATATGATCCGTAACGAGGACAGACCCTACGAATTCACCTACATGTTCCGCATCGGCCTCGACATCCCCGAGGGGGCGCGGCAGCTGGTACTGCCCGACGACCCGCGCATCGTGGTGTTCGCGGCGACGGTGGCCGAAGATCCTGCCGGAGGTATCGGCGCGGCCTGCGATCTGCTGCGCGTGCAGCTGCCCGTGAAAGGCGCCGACGCCTCGCAGGCCGGGCGCAGGAACCTGCTCTATGGCAAACCCGTCGTGGAAAGGTCGGGGGAGGTCAACGCCTCCGAGAGGGCCGAGTGCGCCACCGACGAGGACGTATCCACCAAGTGGTGCGATTACAGCGATGCCAAACCCAAACTGCTGGGGGTAGACCTCGGCCGGGAGACCACGATCCGGGGATGGTATGTCATGCATGCTGCGCTCGAATCCCTGGACTACATCACAAAGGAGTATTCGCTGCAGGTGCGCCAAAGCCCCGGCGAGGAGTGGAAAACGGTGGACACGGTCTATGACAACACGGCTTTCGAAACCGACAGGATCCTTCCAGAACCCATAATCGCCCGATACGTGAGGCTCGTGGTCTCAAAACCTGACCAAAGCGAAGGAAATACCGCCAGAATCTATGAGTTCGAGGTGTATTAACGGATGACGGTAAGATTGCGCGGGGCGGAGGCTGTAAAGGCTCCGCCCCTGCTTTTTCCGGGCGGAACACCGGATCCCGCTTCCGGCAACTTCTCTTCCGGGAATCTATGCCCCGGAAATCCGGCATATGGGGCGCTTGCCGGATTCCGATAAGTCCGTCCGATCAAAATATAGGCTAAAAATCAATTTATCCGCCTGCCGTTTTGAAAATAAGGTGCAATTTTGTAATCCAGAAAAAACGGTTCCCGATGCAAGGCCTGCGTCCGATTATTTCAGCGTATACGCGACCACGATCGGTTGTCGCTTTCATCGGAGCACTCCAGCAGGCTTTTGATCTTGGGGTTCATGTTTTTCCTGTATTCTTC
>ERZ827043.2503-NODE-2503-length-15384-cov-28.954270_pt1 | contig 15384 bp, 13 predicted proteins | sample MGYA00519923_ERZ827043 | MGnify/ENA primary metagenome ERZ827043 (study PRJEB31778, sample SAMEA3449251) | human gut metagenome | biome: human gut; feature: human-associated habitat; material: faeces | place: United Kingdom | collected 2010/2012 ...
TCCATCTCTTTCTCCTTCATCGTATCATTCCTTTCTGCTATTCACTCACCCGGCTATTATATGCGTGAGCAAACGAAAAGTTGTACGAAAAAGGGTAACGGAAAAGAAAAAAGCGGCTCTGCCATCTTTTTGAACTCAGTATCGCCCGTCAAGGATCTCCACCACGTCGGCCAGTGCGCCGTCTTTGCAGTGGCAGACGATATGCGCGCCCCACTCCTTGACCTCGGAGATGGCATTTTCGGGCGCAAAACCGATCTCGGAAACGGCGAGCATCGGAATATCGTTGGTGTGGTCGCCGACGCAGTAAATGTCCCTGCGCGCAACGCCGAGCAGCTTGGCGAGCTTTAAGATCATGCCGCCCTTCGTCGCGCCGCGGCGCGTCAGCTCAAGCAGGTGATCGCTCGAAAAGATGAGCTCGTAGCGTTTTCCCCAGTCCCGAGAGACGATAAAATCGCGCACCTGCTCCAAAAGCGGCTTTTCCTCTTCAAAGAGCAGCTTGATGATCGGCAGGTCCACCTCGCGGAAGTCCTTGACCTCCTCGGTCTTCGCGCGCGTCAGGTGCTCGTGGTTGCGCGTGTAGTCGTTCGGGTGCAGGACGTGGATGCGGCGGTCGTCGTGGTAGATCTCGAAGCACAGGCCGGGGAAGCGCGCGAGCAGCGCGTCGACGTGATCGTAGATGTCCGCGTCTAAAAACGCGGTCTCCACATAGCAGTCCTTGTTGAAGTCATAGATGGCCGCGCCGTTGGCGATGACGCAGGGGGCGTTGCAGGGCAGATCCTTGGCGTAGCGGGCAAAGGCGGGCAGCGCGCGGCCGGTGGAGATCGAAAAATAGCCGCCGTTTTGAATGAAATACTCAACTGCCTCGCGGTTGCGCGCGCTCATCGGCGGGATGTCCTCGCCGCGTTCCAGCGCGCCCTGCGTATAGACGAGCGTGTTGTCAAAGTCGCTGGCGAGCAGCACCTTGTTGAATTTCAGCATGATGGATCCTCTCTTCTTTTCTCGTTGTTTTTCGGCAAAAGTATACCACGGCGCGGGAGAAATGAAAAGGGATGTTTTGCGTAAAGATATCAGCCGATGATGCCGAATTTTCCTTTGATAAAATGACGGTAGTCGGGCTGCTTTTCGGCATTTTCGTATTCATGTTTCATGGTTTGCCATATCCAGGCGCGGAACGGATCGCCGGTCTGCGCATAGTGCAGAATGCGCAGCAGCCCCTCCCGCTCTGCGCGGAGAATGGCCTCATAGGCATCGGGGACGAACTCGCACGAGACGACTGCTACCGCCTCTTCGGACGTGACCGCGAACGGCACGTCGGAAACAGGGGCGGTATTTGCCGGTTCCGCGCCGTAGATATAGCCGGAGACGCCGGCATAGGTCTCCTCCAGTGCGTTGGGGTAGTATTCCTCCAGCCGCTGCACGCCGTCTAAGTCGAAGCCGTAAGGCCCCCATTTTTCCCACCGGCCCGTGTGGACAAAGCCGGTGTCGCGGCAGTATTTTTCAACGGCATTGCTCAGATAGACCAGCACATTTTCCCGTTTCTTCGAAAAATAGACGAGCGGGTGGCCATGGTTGGAGACGTGCGGCGTGAGGACGGTGAGACCGCCGGTGGGGGAGGCATGGTACAGCATGGAAGCAATTCCTTTCCGCCTTTTGGCAAAACCGCCGCGAAACAACTGTGCTTCGCGGCGGTTCTATTTCTTTTTTACGCTTCGTTCTTCGGCGCGGGATTTTCGCCGCCCTGACCGCCACTTCTGCGGCGGCCTCTGCCGCCGCGGTGGCTGCGGCGGCGCGGCTTGTTCTCGCCGCCCTCAATCGCGCCCTCGGCTTTCGGCGGGCGGGGCGGACGCGGGGCTTTCGGCGCGTCGGGAGTTTCGCTGTTCGGCTTGCTCTGGCGCGGGGCGCGGCGCTCGCCGTTCTTGTCGGGATTGCGGGGCGGACGTTCGCTGCTCGGCTTATCGCCGCGCGCGGGGCGTTCGCTTCGCTTTTCGGCGGGCTTGTCGCCACCCTTTTGGGGCGTGTTTTCACTCTTCGGCGCGGCGGACTTCTCGCCGCCTTCACCGCTGCCCTTGCCGCGGCCTCTGCCGCCGCGATGCCCGCGGCCGCCGCGGCGGGAACGGCGCTTTTCCGTCTCCTCCTCGTCAGCGGCGGGGGCGTCCGCTTTTGCGACGGGGGCCGTCCACTGTTCGGGCGGCACGATGGGCTTGGCAGATGAGAAGAAGTTCAGCGTCAGCTGCGGCTCCTCCTCCGGCTGCTCCTGATAGCGCTCGGGGAGCGTCGTGGGGAGCTCGATGCCGTCGCGCGAGCCCTTGCCGTTGCGCAGCACATGAATTTCGCAGGTGCGGTAGCGCTTGGGGCTCTCGTTCTGCCCGTCGAGACGCACGAGCACCTGCTCGCGCAGAATGTCGACCGAGCTCACGTTGCCAAGGCCGTCGGGCGTTGCAACAAACGAATCCTGCTTCGGGCAGCGCCGCACCGCGTCCTCGTAGGCGTTCTGCTCGTATTTGAGGCAGCACATGAGCCTGCCGCACGTGCCGGAGATCTTCGTCGGGTTCAGGCTCAGATTCTGCGTCTTGGCCATCTTGATCGAAACGGGGACGAAGTCGTCCAAAAACTGCGAGCAGCAGAAAGGCCGGCCGCAGATGCCGAGGCCGCCGAGCATCTTCGCCTCGTCGCGCACGCCGATCTGCCGCAGCTCGATGCGGGCACGGAACACACCGGCTAAGTCGCGCACGAGCTCGCGGAAGTCCACGCGCCCATCGGACGTGAAGAAAAAGATGATCTTGCTGCCGTCGAAGTTGCTCTCCACGCGCACGAGCTTCATGTCGAGCCCGCGCTCGGCGATCTTCTTCTGGCAGACCTCGAAGGCGTTCTTTTCGCGCGTTTTGTTGTAGGCGTAGGTGCGGTCATCGTTCTCCGTCGCCACGCGCACGAGCGGGCGCAGCGGTTGGACGACGGAATCGTCCTCCACCTCATGGTTGCCCGAGACGCACTGGGCGTACTCGAGCCCCTGCGCGGTCTCGACGATGACGAACTGGTTGGGTTCGACCGTGATGCCGTGCGGGTCAAAATAATATTCCTTGCATCCGCCGCGGAAGCGGACTCCGATCACTTCTGTCAAAGGGTTTCCTCCAATTCAACGGCGAAGCCGCCCAGCGTGGGCCCGACGCCGACGTTATAGGTGCATTTATTGCGGTAGTCCTGCAATAAATCTATTGTGCCGAGTAATTTGGCTTTTGTCAAGCGCGAAGCCAGTGACCGCGCGATGCGAAGATCCCTCTCCGGTACGCTCACGCCGTACTGCCCCAGCAGGGCGGACGAGAGCAGAAGCCGCGTCCCCTCGAAAAGCGAGGACAGGTCGTCGCGCGTGACCTTCTGCGTTTCGAGCTTTGCGAGGAATGCCGCGCGGGACGCGCGCGACCCCTCGGCGATGAGCCGCGCGAGCTCGAGCGCGCGCTCGTCAGGCGCGCCGCCCTCTTCGACGGTGGGGGAGAGCTTGACCTCCACGCAGCGCGAGCGGATGGTCTGGAGCAGAACCGCCGGATTTTCCGCGCAGAAGAAGAACGCTGCGTAAGCGGGCCCCTCCTCCACGAGCTTCAAAAGCACGTTCTGGTCCTTTTCCGTCAGGATGGTGCAGTCCTCGAAAATGTAGACCTTGCGCGCGCCCTCATTCGGGCGGATGAACGCGTCGGCGCGCATCGTGCGCACCGTGTCGATCGAGAGCTCCTTGTGCTCTGCGTCGCGCACGAACGTGACGTCGGGGTGGATGTCCTGCATCACCTTGCGGCAGGCAGGGCAGGCGAGGCAGGGCTTGCTTTCCGCTGTGCACTCCATCGCCGCGGCGGCATAGCGCGCAGCGCTCACGCGGTCGCCGCTGCCGCTGAAAATGAGTGCGTGCGACAGTGCGCCGCGCTTTGCCGCGGCGCGAAGACGCGCCGCCGTATCGGTTTTTGCAAAATCCAAAAGCTCCATTGTCCGCTCCATGCTCTGTACTCTGCGCGCATTTTCAGCGCAAATTTAAAAATAGTATATCGCAAAAGTGCGGCGCTTGCAAGAAAATCCGCGCCCCGCGACGGAAAAACAGAACGATTTTGCGCCAAATTGCGTTTTGTGGGAGAAAAAATGCGGAAAGTCGACAAAAATTTCACAACTTGTTATTGAAAGTCGAGGATTTTCTGTCTATAATAATATGGCTTGATAATGATCACACAGCGATACATTTTTAATGGAGGAAAACCAATGAGCAAAAAGTATGTCTACCTGTTCTCGGAAGGCAACGCTACCATGCGTGAGCTTCTGGGCGGCAAGGGCGCGAACCTGGCCGAGATGACCAACATCGGTCTGCCCGTGCCCCAGGGCTTCACCATCACGACCGAAGCCTGCACCCAGTATTACGAGGACGGCCGCAAGATCAACGACGAGATCATGGCAGAGATCATGGAATACGTCGCGAAGATGGAAGAGATGAACGGCAAGAAGTTCGGCGATCTGAAGAACCCCCTGCTCGTCTCCGTCCGTTCCGGCGCGCGCGCTTCCATGCCCGGCATGATGGATACCATCCTGAACCTCGGTCTCAACGACGACGTCGTCGCCGCCATGATCGCGGGCAACCCCGACCCCAACTTCGAGCGTTTCGTTTACGACTCCTATCGCCGCTTCATCCAGATGTTCTCCGACGTCGTTATGGAAGTCGGCAAGAAGTACTTTGAGCAGCTCATCGACGCGATGAAGGAAAAGCGCGGCGTCAAGCTCGACATTGAGCTCACCGCAGCCGACCTCAAGGAACTCGCCGAGCAGTTCAAGGCCGAGTACAAGCAGCAGATCGGCGAGGACTTCCCCTCCGACCCCAAGACCCAGCTGTACGAAGCCATCCGCGCCGTGTTCCGCTCCTGGGACAACCCGCGCGCGAACGTCTATCGCCGCGACAACGACATCCCCTATTCCTGGGGCACTGCCGTCAACGTCATGCCGATGGTCTTCGGCAACCTGAACGACAACTCCGGTACCGGCGTCGCCTTCACCCGTGACCCCGCCACCGGCGAGAAGAAGCTCATGGGCGAGTTCCTGACCAACGCTCAGGGCGAGGACGTCGTCGCCGGCGTCCGCACCCCGATGCCCATCTCCCAGATGGAAGAGAAGTTCCCCCAGGCTTACGCCGACTTCGTCAAGGTCTGCGACCTGCTCGAGGATCACTACCGCGACATGCAGGACATGGAGTTCACCGTCGAGAACGGCAAGCTCTATATGCTCCAGTGCCGCAGCGGTAAGCGCACCGCGCAGGCTGCTCTCAAGATCGCCTGTGACCTCGTGGACGAGGGCATGATCGACGAGAAGAAGGCCGTCTCCATGATCGACCCGCGCAACCTCGACACCCTGCTCCATCCCCAGTTCGATGCGGCTGTCCTCAAGAAGGCTCCCGCCATCGCCAAGGCTCTGCCCGCCTCCCCCGGCGCCGCCTGCGGCAAGATCGTCTTCTCCGCTGAGGATGCCAAAGAGTGGAAGGAGCGCGGCGAGAAGGTCGTTCTCGTCCGTCTCGAGACCTCTCCGGAGGATATCGAGGGCATGAAGGCCGCCCAGGGCATCCTGACCGTCCGCGGCGGTATGACCTCCCACGCGGCCGTTGTGGCCCGCGGCATGGGTAAGTGCTGCGTCTCCGGCTGCGGCGCCATCAACATGGACGAGGCCAACAAGCAGTTTACCCTGGCAGGCAAGACCTACCACGAGGGCGACTGGATGAGCCTGGACGGCTCCACCGGTAATATCTACGACGGCGCTATGCCCACCGTGGACGCCAATGTGGGCGGCGATTTCGGCCGCATCATGGCCTGGGCCGACAAGTTCCGCCGGCTGAAGGTCCGCACCAATGCCGACACCCCCGCCGACGCCGCCCGCGCCCGCTCTCTGGGTGCCCAGGGTATTGGCCTGTGCCGCACTGAGCATATGTTCTTCGACGGCGACCGTATTGCCGCCATCCGCGAGATGATCTGCTCCGACACCAAGGAGCAGCGCGAGAAGGCTCTGGCCAAGCTGCTGCCCATGCAGCAGGGTGACTTTGAGGGCATCTACGAGGCCATGGAGGGCTGCCCCGTCACCATCCGCTTCCTGGATCCCCCTCTGCACGAGTTCGTTCCCACCGAGGAGGCGGACATCGAGCTGCTGGCCAAGGATATGGGCAAGACCGTAGCCGACATCAAGGCCATCATCGCCTCCCTGCATGAGTTCAACCCCATGATGGGCCACCGCGGCTGCCGTCTGGCCGTCACCTTCCCGGAGATCGCCGTTATGCAGACCCGTGCCGTCATCCGCGCCGCCATCAACGTCCAGAAGAAGCACCCCGACTGGAACATGGTTCCCGAGATCATGATCCCCCTGGTGGGCGAGGTCAAGGAGCTGAAGTTCGTCAAGGACGTGGTGGTCAAGACCGCTGACGAGGAGCTGGCTGCTGCCGGTATGAATATGAAGTACCTGGTGGGCACCATGATCGAGATCCCCCGCGCTGCGCTGACCGCTGATGCCATCGCCACCGAGGCGGAGTTCTTCTCCTTCGGTACCAACGACCTGACTCAGATGACCTTTGGCTTCAGCCGTGACGATGCCGGCAAGTTCCTGCCCGCTTACTACGACAACAAGATCTATGAGAGCGATCCGTTCGCCCGGCTGGATCAGGTCGGTGTGGGCAAGCTGGTGGATATGGCCTGCAAGCTGGGCCGCGCCACCCGCCCCGACATCCATCTGGGCATCTGCGGCGAGCACGGCGGCGACCCCTCCAGCGTGGAGTTCTGCCACCGCGTGGGTCTGGACTATGTGTCCTGCTCCCCCTTCCGCGTGCCCATCGCCCGTCTGGCCGCCGCACAGGCTGCCATCAAGGACGCCAAGTAAGGGCTCGATTTCCCGCATAATCATAATACCAAGCGCCCGGCTATCAGCCGGGCGCTTGTGTTTTGGGCGGAAGCATGGTAAAATATAACAATAGATCAACAAAAGCAGACAAACGGGGTCGTATTATTTGCTGGAGGGATCGTATGGAAAGACGAGGAGATAAGGTCGATATTGTGCAGAGGGTGTCCTGCTGGATATCGGATATGGCGTTTGCCAGGTTTAAGAGCTTTAGTGATCGTGTGCTGGGAATACAGATCGATGAGATTCCGACTGTGGAGAGCATCCTTATGCGGCAGAATTTTTCGGTCGTATTTTATGCAGCCATTCTGTTTATACTGACCAACGGGATCTACCTGGTCAAGAACATCGCGGCGCGCTCGATGATTCCCATTGACATGGTGCCGCTTTACATGATGATCGGCGGCTCGCTGGCGATGCTGGTGTTTACGATCGCCTATAAAAAGCGTGGAGGAGAATACGATGCGCCGCCGGCGCGGTTTGCGCTGCTGGCCTACTATGGGGTGGTGATCGCCAGCGTTACCGTCTTTATGGTCTCCTGCAACTTTCACCGGGTCGGGTTGTCCATCTCCATGTGCTATCTGTTTGCAATCATGATCGCGCCCACATACCGCCGTGTGGATACCGTGGCGGTATGTGTTCTGATATTGATCAGCTGGTGGCTGCCCGGACAGCTTCCCTACGCGGAGAACTATGATCTGTTCAAGCATTTCCTGCTGCGATTTTCCATCATTGTAGGTTTTATCGTGCTGCGGTCCATCTTCCTTCGGCAGTCTGCCAACGAACGGCACATCAAGGAAATGGGTCACGCTTTCATCAAGCTGGCCTACAACGACGTGATGACGGAAACACTGAATAAAAAGGCGATGGAGACGTATGGCACGTTCATTGCCGATAAAATCGCGCCGGAACGGGTCAGCGTCATTATTTTTGACGTGGATGATTTCAAATCATACAACGACAACTACTCCCACATGAAGGGCGACGAAGCGCTGCGGCGTGTGGCCGGAAGCGTGGTCGGGGTGTTGGCGGCGGCTGACCGGTATCTCTTCCGCTTTGGAGGCGAGGAGTTCGTGGTGATCCTGCCGGATATCGGTGAGGAGGAGGCCCGCCGTATCGCCGGTGCGCTTCTTGACGCGGTGCGCGCCGCGGCTGTTCCAAGAGAGGATCTGCCGGACCGGCACATTGTTACGGCCTCTTTCGGTGTTGCGTGCGGGACAGGCCGGGAATTGAAGGACTTTTCACTCATCGCAAAGGCGGACAGGCAGCTGTATATCTGCAAAAACAACGGAAAGAACTGTGTGGCGGCCAGCGGCGCCATATACAGATGAGGTACGCAAGCGCCCGGCTATCAGCCGGGCGCTTGTGTTTTGCGGGAAAATATGATAGGATGACAATACAAAGAAGCGGGAAAATATGATAGGATGACAATACAAAGAAGCGGGGAAATATGATAGGATGACAGCACAAAGAAGCAACAAAATGTGATAGGATGACAGGACAAGGAAGCAACAAAATGTGATAGGATGACAGGACAAGGAAGCAACAAAACATGATCGAATGGCGATACAAAAAGTAACGGAGGGGATACCGCTATGTACGAACTGATACAGCTTACCGAGAGGACGTATTACATCAAGAGCCCCACCAACATCGGCCTCTTCCGGCTGGATGAGAAAAACGTCTGCCTGATCGACAGCGGCAACGACAAGGACGCGGGGCGGAGGATACGGCAGGTGCTGGACGCCAACGGCTGGCAGCTGACGGCGATCTACAACACCCACGCCAACGCCGACCACATCGGCGGGAACCGGTATTTGCAGGGACAGACGGGCTGCAGGATCTACGCGCCGGGAATCGACTGCGCGTTTACCCGGCACCCGGTGCTGGAGCCGTCGTTTCTCTACGGCGGATATCCGCCCAAGGACCTGCGGCACAAGTTTCTGCTGGCACAGGAGAGCGACGCGGCGGAGCTGACGGCGGACAAGCTGCCGGAGGGCTTTGCGTCTATCCCCCTGCCCGGGCACTTTTTCGACATGGTAGGCTTTCGGACGCCGGACGACGTGGTGTTTCTGGCGGACTGCCTGTCCAGCCGGGAGATACTGGACAAGTACCAGATCGGCTTTATTTACGACGTGGCCGGGTACCTGAAAACGCTGGAGCAGGTGCAGGCCATGACGGCGAAGGTATTTGTGCCCGCGCACACGGAGGTGACGGAGGACATCGCCGATCTGGCGCATTACAATATCCGAAAGGTGCATGAGATCGCGGAGAGGATCGTGGACCTCTGCGCCGCGCCCCGCGGCTTTGAGGACATCCTGCAGCAGCTGTTTGCCGCCTACGGGCTGACCATGAGCTTTGAGCAGTATGTGCTGGTGGGCAGCACGGTGCGGTCCTATCTGGCGTGGCTGAAGGACACGGGGCGGCTGACAGCCCTGTTCGAGGACGGCTGGATGCGCTGGGCGCGGGTGTGAGCGCCAACGGAATACGAAAAAAACAAGCGCCCGGCAGAAGCCGGGCGCTTGTTTTGCGGCACGTGCCGCAGGGGGGAAGAAATTTGTGAGAGAGGGATGTGTCAGTTAGTTGTACTTCTCCAGGTACTTGCCGAACTCCTCCAGACCGGCCTTCAGCACCTGGGGATCGCGGAAGGCGCCGTAGCCCACGCGGATGGTCTTGGGCATATCGAAGTAGTCGCCGGGGACCACCAGGATCTGCTCAGTGGCCATGGCATCCTTGGCCAGGGTCTCGGAGTCCACGTCGTAGTCATAGTCGATCAGGCAGGTGGTGCCCATGGCCTTGGCGCGCAGGTGCAGGTGGGGCTGGGAGGCCACCCAGTCCTCCACGATCTTGCGGTTGGGCTCCAGAATGGAACGGGCGCGGGCCCACAGGGCCTGGTAATGCTCCAGCGCGATGGAGGCGATGATCTCGTCCCAGATGCCGCAGCAGATGGTGTTGTAGGAACGGCGGGTCTTCATGACCTCGTACATCTCGTGGTCGCGGCAGACGATCCAGCCGATACGGGTGCCGGCCATGGAGTACATCTTGGACATACTGCTGATGGAGATGGCCTTGTGGTAGCCGTAGTCCAGAATGGAGGGCATATAGTTCTCGTCCAGCCCGCGATAGACCTCGTCGCAGAGGATCCAGGCGTCGTGCTTGGCGGCGATGTCCACGATCTTACGCAGACCCTCGTCGTACAGGGTCACGCCGATGGGGTTGTTGGGGTTGGTCAGGACGATCATCTTGGTGTTGGCGTCGCAGGCCTTGTCCAAGGCGTCGAAATCCAGCTGATAGTTATCCTCGGCCTTCAGCTGGACCACGCGGGTCTCGATGCCGCTGCCCTTGGGGATGTCGTAATGCTGCTGATAGGAGGGCTTGATCACCACGCAGTTGTCACCCGGCTCCAGCACGCTCATCAGCACCAGGTCATTGGCGCCGGTGCCGCCGTGGGTGATCATCACTTCCTCGGGCTTCACATTGCCCTTGGGGTAAATGCCGGCCACCGCCGCCTTGATCCGGGGGGAGCCGGTGGCGTCGCCGTGGTGATAATGCAGGCTCATGGTACGCATTTCGTTCAGGAAAGCGTCCAGATCCTCGCCGGTCAGGTCAAACAGCTCGTCCATACGAAGGGCGCTGACGCAGCTGCTGCCCAGATTGATACGGGCGAGAGAGTCCATGGGATTCAGCCACTCTTCCACACCAAACCATGCCAGTTTCATTTTATTGTCCTCCTCATTTCGTCTGTTTTGTAGGGTAAGCGGATATATCCCGCGGGGTTACAGGTCGGCCTGCAAGCCCACGCCCTCGGCCAGTGCGCGGTCGATGGCTACCTTGGCGGCGGCCAGATCCAGAATGTACAGGCCGGTGGCGTCGAAGATGGTGGTCTGCGTGTCGCTGGTGCGGCCGGGGACCTTGCCGTCGATGAGGTCACCGATCTCGCCGGTGATGTCGTCGGCACTGACAACGCCCTGCTTGATGGGCAGCTCCATCTCGCCCACGCGGATGCACTGGGCGCGGTCGTCGGCGTAGAAGGCGGCGCCCTGGAAGATGGTGCTCTCGATCTCCTGCTTGGATTCCATGTCGGAGCCCAGGCAGCTCAGATGGGTGCCGGGCTTCAGCCACGCCTTCTGGATGATGGGCTTGCGGGAGGGCGTGACGGTGATGATGGCGTCACTGTCGCCCACGGCGGCGGCCAGATCCAGCGCCGGCAGGAACTCCACGCCGGAGGCGTCGATGCCGAAGTCATCGGAGAGCTGCTGGGCAATATGGGCGGCGAACTGCACCGCGTTGTCGGGGAACATGGGGTCGGCGATGTAGACCTTATCGATGGCCGGACGCAGCAGCAGCGTGGCGGCGATCTGGAAGGGAGCCTGCTTGCCGGCACCCAGGATGAACAGGTGCTTGGCGTCCTTGCGGGCCAGCAGGTCCACGCCCAGCGCGCCGGCGGCGCCGGTACGCATACAGGTGACGTAGGAGGCGTCCATGACGCTGACGGGAATACCGGTGTTGGAGTCGTAGACCATCATGATGCCGTTGAAGGGCGGCAGGCCCTTTTCCCGGTTCTCGGGAAAGTTGTTCAGCATCTTCAGGCCGTGGAGCTGTACGCCCTTGATATAGCCGGAACGGATGTCCATGGCGGCGTGCTCGTCCACGAATTCATAGTTGACCAGCGGCCAGATCACGGACTTGCCCTGGGATTTCAGACGATAGACCTCGCGCACCTCCTGGATGACTTCCTTCATGGAGATGACCTGCTTGACCTGCTCGCGGTTCAAAATCAAAACGCTCATATACATCCCTGTCCTTTCGTTTTTTCGGGAGGGCGGAGAGGGGCCGCGCCAGCCGTGCTCCGCCTCAGTTTGATGTCATTGTAACCGGGAGATGTTGCGCCGCGCGTGGGAAAAGCGTTGAATTTCCGTTGTTACTAAACATTTTAGCAAATTGTGCCGCGCTTTTCAACCAACGTTTTGGTACATTTGCCGCCGGGGACACAGCGCCACTGGACAGACGGCCCGCCCTGGTGTACAATACGGCCATAACACAACACGGCTTTCAACAGGAGGACGGGACGCTATGTACGCGGATATCATCATTAAAAACGGGCGCTGCGTGACCATGTGCGGCGATGGCGGGGCCGACTGGGTGGCCGCGGCGGGGAAAATGATCTGCGCCGCGGGACGCGGCGATGATTGGCAGAAGATAGTGCGCCCCGGCACGCAGGTCATCGATGCCAGGGGCGGCACGGTGCTGCCGGGCTTTATCGACAACCACTTCCATGTGATGCAGACCGCCGTGAATATGATGAGCGTGGATCTGGGCGGTGCGCGGTCCCACCGGGAGCTGGGCGAGATGCTGGCCGCCGCCGAAAAGCGGGAGGGCGCGGTGCTGGGCTGCCAGGTGGAGGAGTCGCAGTTCGAGGAAAAGCGTTTTCCGGACCGGTATGTGCTGGACAAGTATTGCAGCGACAGTCCGGTGGTGCTGTTTTCCAAGGAGTACCACGTCAGTATGCTGAACACCCACGCCCTGCTGTATTACAAGGTTCCCTTCTCCCTGGAGGGCGTGGAGCTGGACAGCAGCGGCCTGCCCACGGGCATTTTCCGGCGGAACGCCAACTATGTGCTGCGCTCCAATGTGCTGCGGAGCCTGCCGGACGAGTTCCGCATGGAGGCCATCCATCTGGCCATGTCCCGACTGCTGGAAAACGGCATCACCACCGTGGCGGCCATTGAGGGCGGCTGGCTGTTCGACGACCGGGACGCGGAGTTCATCTACGCCCACAGCGGCGAGTTTCCGGTGGATATGCCGCTGTTCTATCAGACCATGGACCTGGCGAAGGTCTGGAAGCTGGGGCTGCGCCGGGTGGGCGGCAATATTATGGTGGACGGCACCCTGTCCAGCCACAGCGCTGCCCTGTCGGCACCCTACGCGGACCGGCCGGACTACCGGGGACAGATCTTCCTGCCCCAGGATGGACTGGACGAGTTCGTGCAGCAGTGCTACCGGCAGGATATGCAGCTGGCGCTGTACAGCATCGGCGACCGGGCCATCGAGTCCGTGCTGCTGGCCCACGAGAGGGCCATCCGTCAGGGCGGCAGCACCGCCCTGCGCCACCGCATCGAGCACGCCATCATGGCCACGCCGGAGCAGATCGCCCGGGCGGCGGACATGAAGCTGATCTTCTCGGTGCAGCCGGCCTACGCCTATCTGTGGGGCGGCAAGGGCGGTATGTACGAGCGCCGGGTGGGCGAGCGCTATCTGCGCTCCAACAACTTTGCCGCCATGTTCGCCGCCGGCGCGGTGGTGTGCGGCGGGTCGGACAGTGACGTGACGGAGCCGCGGCCCATGCTGGGCATCCACGCGGCGGTGAACCGCGCCGTGCCCCAGTGCGCCGTGTCCGTGGAGCAGGCCATCGAGATGTACACCGTCAACGGCGCTTACGCGCTGTTTGAGGACAAGCGCAAGGGAAAGCTGGCGCCGGGATACCTGGCGGATATCGTGGTGCTGGACCGCGACATCCGCGCCGTGCCCGCAGAGCAGCTGGAGCAGACCGACGTGACCGTGACCATCAAGTCCGGGTCGGTGCTGCACAGCCGGCAGTGAGGTGACGGCCATGCTTCAGATCAGACTGTTTGGCAAGCCGCAGGTCATCTGCGACGGCACGGACATCACCCCGGAGCTGGGCAACAAGGGATGCGCCCTGCTGTGTATCCTGTTCCTGCGGGGCGGGGACTACTACGCGCGGGAGAAGCTGGCGGCCTACCTCTGGCCGGACAGCGCCGCCAGCGCTGCCAAGTATAATCTGCGCTATACCCTGTGGAAGATCAAAAAGAGCACCGACATCGGCGAGGGCGGGCGGTCGCTCATCAAGCTGGACCGGGAGTACTGCTGCATCGACCGGGCATACGACTATATCTGCGATCTGCAGACCATCGACGAGATCGACCCGGAGACCCGGTCGGCGGACGAGCTGAAGCGGGCGTGTGACGCCTTCGGCGGCGAGCTGCTGGAGGGGTACTATTTCAACCACTGCGAGGACCTGAATGAGCTGATCCTCAGCCAGCGCATCTATTATGAGAAGCGGAAGAACCGGCTGCTGATGAAGGCGGCGGAGCTGTATGAGCAGCGGGATATGCTGCCGGAGGCCGTGGGCATTCTGGAGCGGGTCATGGAATACGAGCCCTACAACGAGCAGCTGGCCCTGCGGCTGATGACGCTGTATGAGCGCGGCGGCGACCGCAGCCGTGCTATCCGGTTTTTCAACGAGTTCCGCAACCGGCTGGCCTCCAACCTGGAGATCTATCCCGGCAGCGCCATCACGCAGAAATACGCGGAGCTGAAGGCCGCGCCCGCCGCGCCGGAGGAGCCTGCGGCGGCGCGGACCGATGCGCCGGGCCTGCACGTGCGGACCTACTGCCTCCGGGCGGTGCCCTGCTTCTGGATGGCGGACGCAGTGGGAAAGCTGCTGGACGCCGTCGGGAACGACGTGCGGCCGGACGACCGGACGCTGCTGCGGGTGCTGGGGGCTATACAGCCCGCTGCGGCGGTGTGTGCCGGCGCGGAGGGCGAGGTCACGGCCGCACCGGCGGCAGTGGCCCAGGCGTTTATCCGGTGGCTCACCGGTCTGGCGGCGCGGCAGCCGCTGGCGGTGCATATCCGCCGCGCCGGGGAGATGGACGACGTCAGCCGCGGTGTGCTGGAGTATCTGCTGGCGGAGCGCCCTGCCGGGTTGACGCTGCTGACAGAGGACGGCTGCACCCTGGTCGATATGCCCAGCGGAAAATGACGGCGGAAAGTGCCGGATATTTGCCGGAACACCGGGCACATCCGAACTTTAAAGCGCGAAAGCGCGTGGCGGAGTGTTTATTCCTGGCAAATATTTTTGGTGGATATGACGGTTGACGGTGACTTGTTGTTGTGATATCTTACAGAAAACTTCGGGAAAGGAGAACGCCACACATGATGAAGCAGCTGTACAAGGCATACGCATTTAGCTTTTACTTTACCTATGCGGATAAAGTAAGAGTGATTTGTGATGCCCGGAAATGCTGCTGATGAAATGAGGACGTTCTCCCACGGAGACGCACTGACATCAAAGCCGCCCTATGGATCACAGATCCACAGGGCGGCTTTTTTGCAGCCAAATTTTCAAAAACACCCATCAGGAGGAACCACACCATGAAAAAGAACATCACACGGCGGCTGACGACCGCCCTGCTGGCCGCCGTCATGTGCGTGAGCATGGCCGCCTGCGGCAGCAAGACCGACGACACCAAGACGGACGGCACCGGCGATGCAGGCGGCCTATAACGCCACCGCAGAGATCCCCATTCTGGGTACCTCTGTTACCGAGTACGGCGTGGCGCTGGGTATCGACAACTTCTCCGGCACCGTGGGCGGCAACGTCTCCGGTACCTCCGACCTGGCGCCCCTGACGGAGCAGGCGGACATGATCCTGGAGCTGCTGCCGGAGACCAAGACCGTCGGCCTGCT
>ERZ827043.2511-NODE-2511-length-15344-cov-4.904310_pt1 | contig 15344 bp, 15 predicted proteins | sample MGYA00519923_ERZ827043 | MGnify/ENA primary metagenome ERZ827043 (study PRJEB31778, sample SAMEA3449251) | human gut metagenome | biome: human gut; feature: human-associated habitat; material: faeces | place: United Kingdom | collected 2010/2012 ...
GCGGTGTGCTCGATGCAGTAGGCCACGAGCTGACCGGCGATCTTATAGGCCGCGCAGCTATAAACTGCACTTCCAGTCCGGCGAGCAAGAGCTGACGACGCCACGCACAGCTCACCGAGCGCACCGGAGGCTTCGAAAATTCCGCGGGGCTCCGGTGAAAGGTCCGAGCCTTGACAGCCGCCAGTTCTCAGCGCGAAAAAAGGCCGCCGCAGAACATTCCTGCAGCGGCCTTTTTCGGTTCTCTTATAGGGTGCGCACGCGGCCTTCGAACTCCCACACATAATCTCGATGCCTGTAATGTCCGGACGCTTGACGCTCGCGCCCGTGATCTGGTCGGTGCAGCAGGCATCTCACGTTTCCGCGCTCCGGCACTGCCGTCCGGTATGGTCGATGTACGTTTCTTCGTTCGTCAGCAGGATCTTGGAGATCGGCACGATCTCATAGCCCTCGCCGAGCAGGTAGTCGAGGATATCCGGCAGCGCCTCCGGCGTGTGCTCGCCCGCGTTGTGGAAGAGCACGATGGAGCCGTTCGTCACCTTCCCCGTCACGCGCTTGGTGATCTCAGCAGCGGAGATGCCCTTCCAGTCGAGCGAATCCACATCCCACTGGATGGGCTCCATGCCGATGGAGCGGATAGCGGAAATGACATGGTCGTCATACTCGCCGAACGGGCAGCGGATGAGCGTCGGGCGGACGCCGGTGAGCGCCTCGATCTTGTCGCTGCAGGTGTTCACGTCCGCGATGATCTGGTCGGCGGTCAGGGAATTGTAGTGGTCGTGCGCGTTGGAATGGTTCATCAGCTCGTTGCCGCTCTCGACGATGGCCTTAGCCTGCTCGGGGTACTGGTCCGCCCAGTTGCCGACGACGAAGAAGGTACACTTCACACCGTAGTCCGCGAGCACATCGAGAATCTTCTGCGTGTTGTCCGCCCCCCAGGCGGCGTCAAACGAGATGCTGCACACCTTCTGGTCGCGCTCGACGCAGTAGATGGGCAGCTGACGCGTCGTGGCCGACGCCCGCACGGCGGCGGGCGCGTTCACCGCGCCGAAGATGGCTGCCGCCGCCAGCAGCGCCGCGCCGGCGGTCAGCGTCCTGCGCCGCAGAACAAGAAAGCGCGGCTTCGCCGTCTCCCGTTTCCCGCGCTTTTTCCTCAAGGCAAACTGCAAAAACATCCGCATATCCTCCCCATTTTGTTTTGGTAGAGGGTATGCGGCGCTTTTCTTTTTCATACCGGGCGGAGCCCCGCGCGCGTCACGGGACCGTCCCGCCGTCCGCCGGCCGCGCACCGATTTTCGGCAGAATCTACTTTTTTCGTTGAGAAAATGCCGCGCTTGTGTTACACTGGATACAGCTATCATAGAAAATGAAACGCGCGGCCCTTCGCCGCACACTGAAAATTCAATCGTTTTTGGAGGAGAAAAATCATGGAGATCAGAAAAGAAAAGAAGGATTCCGCGCTGTCAATGGCCATTGAGGGCCGTATCGACACCACCACCGCCCCCCAGCTGGAAACGGAGCTGAAGGCCGACCTTGACGGCGTCACCGAGCTGCGTCTGGACTTCGGGCAGGTCGAGTACATCTCCTCGGCGGGACTGCGCGTGCTGCTGTCCGCGCAGAAGCTGATGAACCGTCAGGGCAAAATGGTGCTCACCCATGTGAGCGAGTCGGTGATGGAGATCTTTGAGGTGACCGGTTTCTCCGATATTCTGACCATTGAGTAACACCATGCGGACGATGAGCCCCGCCGCACATCGGACGGCGGACCGCTTTACCGCTCGGATGTTCCGTGGACTGTGGGTCCCTGCCATGCTCTCGTCGCTCGGCTGGGCGCTGAGCGATATGGCGGACGCCGTGGTGGTGGGGCAGCGGCTGGGCGCCGTGGGACTTGCCGCCATCGGTCTGATCCTGCCGGTCTACATGATCAACTGCATGTTTGCCCACGGCCTCGGACTGGGCGGCTCCGTTCGCTATTCCCGTCTGCTGAGTCAGGGCAAAACGCAGGAGGCCGCGGACAGCTTTCACGGCGTGCTCGCGCTGGCGCTGCTTTTCAGCGTCACGACCGCCGTGCTGGGCAGCGTGTTCATGGACCCGCTGCTGGCGCTGCTGGGCACGCGGAGCACAGACGGCGCGCTGTATACCGCCACAAGGGACTATCTGCAGATCCTCGTCGCGGCCACGCCGCTGTTCTACCTGTCCAACGTGTTCAACTACTATCTGCGCAACGACGGGAGTCAGCGCCGCGCCGGCGCCGGCTCGGTCATAGGCAACCTCTGCGACATCGCGCTGAACATCACGCTGGTGCTGGCGCTGGACATGGGCACGCGGGGCGCGGCGCTGTCCACCGCGCTGGGACAGATCATCACCATCGCCATCTATCTGCCGGGCTTTTTCGGTCAGAAGCACACGCTGCGCTTCGCGCTGCCGCGCGGGCGCTGGCTCGTCCCTGCCCTTTCCGCGCTGAAGGCGGGTATGGCCACCTCGGTGCAGTATCTGTACCAGATGATCTTCTTCCTCGTGTGCAACAATCTGCTGATCCGTCTGGGCGGCGAAACGGCGGTGGCGGTGTTCGACGTCATTCAGAATACCTCCTACCTGATCCTGTACCTGTTTGAGGGGACGGGGCGCGCCATGCAGCCCATCCTCTCCACCTATCAGGGCGAGCACAACCGGCAGGGAATGCGGAACACGGTGCGTCTCGGCTTCACGGCGGGACTGACGGTGGGCGGCGCGCTGATCGTCCTTGTGGAGCTGTGGCCCGCGGGAATGTGCCTGCTGTTCGGCATCGCCGGTTCGGCGTCGGAGGCGCTGGCGTGTACCGCGCTGCGGCTCTACGGCGCGGGGGCGCTGTTCGCCGGCATCAATATCCTGCTGTGCAATTACTATCAGGCCTGCGAGAATGAGAAGCCGTCGTTCCTGCTGGAGACGCTGCGCGGCGCGGTGCTGCTCATCCCGCTGACGTTCGTATGCTACGCCTTTGGCCTGCAGCGCTTCTGGCTGCTGTTCCTGCTGACGGAGGCCGGCTCGCTGGCGGTGTTCCTGCTGCTGGGCCTCGGCGGCCGCTATAAGAAAGCGGAGCTGCCGGAGGAGCGCATTTTCCAGCGGACGATCCTCAGCAACGCGGAGGATGTGATGGACGTGTGCCGCGAGCTGGAGGCCTTCTGCGAAGTCTGGGGCGCGGACATGAAGCAGCAGATGTTTTCGACCATGACCGTGGAGGAGCTCGGCATGGCCATCTTGAAGCACGGCTTTCAGGGGCGGACGGACGGCTACCTCCAGCTGACGGCCATCATGGACGAGAGCGGCGTGCTGGAGCTGCATCTGCGGGACGACGCTACGACCTTCAATCCCTTTGCGTTAGATACCTCCCGCGCCAGCCGGGACGAGGCTTTCGACATGGACGGCATGGGCGTACTGGTCATCAAAAAGCGGGCGAAGGAATTTTTCTACCGCCGCTATCAGGGCTTCAACACACTGATCATCAAGATCTGAGGACAAAGAGGGAAAAGCGATGAAGGTCGTTTATTTCGGCAGCGACGTGTTCCTGTCGTGCTTTGAATATTTTGTGGAAAAGCATCAGGTGCTGGCGCTGTATACCTATCACAACGACGAGGACTATTTCACGGAATATGCCATCGTAAGGCGGGCCGGAGAGCTTGGCATCCCTGTTCACTATGAGGCCATCTCGCCGGAGGAGATCCGGCGGTACTTCACGGAGGAGGGCTGCGAGCTGTTTTTCATCGCGGAGTATGACCGCATCCTGACGCTGCCGGAGGACTTCCCCGCGTTCCGCGGCATCAACACCCACAGCTCGCTGCTCCCGCAGGGACGCAGCTATTACCCCATCGAGGGAGCCATGGAGCGGGAGCTGTCATGCACCGGCGTGACGATGCACAAGGTGGCGCAGCGATTGGACGGCGGCGACGTTCTGGCGCAGCATACCATTGACATAACCGCGGACACGGACAGCATCGACGTCTATCTGCAAAGCGCGGCATGGGCGCGCGCGACGGTCGAGGAGCTCCTCGAGCACCTCGACGACCGCTGGGCCGCCGGCCGGCCGCAGGCGGAGAAGCAGCCCTACTGGAAGCGTCCCGCGTCCGAGCTGCTGACGCTGCATCCCGAAATGAGCCGGGCGGAGGCCCTGGCGATCTTCCGAAAATACAATTCCATGACTCAGGTGGAGCTGGGCGGCGCGTGGTTCTATGTGACCGCGGTAGAGGCCGGCACGGCCCCCCTGCCCTGCGAGGTGCAGCGTCTGTCCCCCACGCGGGCGCTCTACCGCGTAAGAGACGGTCATTTGCGGCTTCATATCCATCCGATGGAGGTGCGGACATGAAACGAGCAAGGAGCATACGGTTACAGCCCAAGCTGCTGCTGGGACTGGTGGCGATGGCCGCCGTCCTCGCGGCGATCCTGGCCCCCTCGATCGCTCAGCTGTACCGGGCGCGGATGGAGGAGCAATACGCCTCTCTCGCGTTCGGTCAGGCCTCCGTGGCGGCGGATCTCATCGACGGAGACCGCGTGGAGCAATACTACCGGACCGGCGAGAAGGACGCCTATTACGAGGAGATCCACCGCTACCTGCAGGACGTCAGGGAGAAGCTGGGACTGAAATACTTCTATGTGGTCGTGCCGGAGGATGAGGTCATGTACTACATCTGGGACGCGGGCGTTCCCGGCGAGGACGGCGTCTGCGACCTCGGCGACACCGACGCCTACTACGGCGGCGGCAACGAGCTGATGCACGGGGCCTTTGCCGTCGACGCGGAGCAGACCATCCTCATCACCAACAACGAGGAGTACGGCTATCTGGCGTCGGCCTACGTCGCCATCCTCAACAAAGCCGGCACACCGGTGGCGCTGGCCAGCGTGGACATCTCGATGGACATGATCGACCAGCAGATCCGGCAGTTTCTCGGCCTGACGCTGTGCGTGGTGCTGGCCGTTCTGCTGCTTTCCATTTTCGCGTACTACTACTATGTGCGGCGCATTCTGATCCGTCCGCTGAGGACTCTGCACCACGCCGCCATCGGGCTGGTGGAGAGCAGGATGGAGGAGCTTTCTCACTTCCGGGTGGAGGTCAACACCGGCGACGAGCTGGAGGAGCTTGCCCATTCGTTTCAGTACATGGTGTCGGAGCTGAATGAATATATTCAAAATCTCAGCCGCGTCACCGCGGAAAAGGAGCGCATCGGCGCAGAGCTGGACGTGGCGCGCCACATTCAGGCGTCCATGCTGCCCTGCATCTTCCCCGCCTTCCCCGAGCGCCACGAGTTCGACATTTACGCCTCCATGACACCGGCGAAGGAGGTCGGCGGCGACTTCTACGACTTTTTCCTGGTGGATGACGACCATCTGGCGCTGGTCATGGCGGACGTGTCCGGCAAGGGCGTCCCCGCGGCGCTGTTTATGATGATCTCCAAAACGCTGCTGAAATCCGCCGCGCAGAGCGGTCTGTCCCCGAAGGCCGTGCTGGAAAAGGTGAACGATCAGCTCTGCGAAAACAACGAAGCGGAGATGTTCGTCACCGTCTGGCTGGGCATTCTCGAGATCTCCACGGGAAAAATGAAGTGCGCCAACGCAGGCCACGAGTATCCGGCCATCATGCGCAAAGGCGGCTCCTTTGAGCTGTTCAAGGATAAGCACGGCTTCGTGCTGGCCGGCATGGAGGGCGCCCGATACCGCGAATACGAGCTGGAGCTGGACGCGGGAGACCGTCTGGTGGTCTACACGGACGGCGTGCCGGAGGCCACGAATGCCTCCAACACGCTTTACGGGACTGACCGGATGCTCCGTGCGCTGAACGCCGCCGAGGGCGGCTCGTGCCGTCAGCTGCTGGAGGCTCTGCACCGCGATGTGGACGAGTTCGCGGGCGGCGCGGACCAGTTCGACGATATCACCATGCTCTGCATCGAGATGAAGTCGTCGGGCATGAAAAAGATCCGTCTCGCGCCGACGCTGGAGCAGCTGCCGCAGGCCACCGACTTTTTTGAGGGCATTCTCGCCGGGGCAGGAGCCTCCATAAAGGTGGTCGCTCAGGTCAACGTGGCGGTGGACGAGATCTTCTCCAACATCGCCCGCTACAGCGGCGCGACCAGCGTCGTGCTGGGCTGCTCACTGAAGGACGGCAAGGCGACGCTTCGCTTTTCCGACAACGGACGGCCTTACGACCCCACTGAAAAGCCCGACCCGGATACAACGCAGTCGGCGGAGGAGCGGGAGGTCGGCGGCCTCGGCATCTTCATGGTGAAGAAGCTCATGGACGAGGTGACCTATGAATACGCGGACGGGTCGAACATCCTGACGCTCGTGAAGAGCCTTTGAACGATCACGCCGGGCGGCCTCCCGCCCCGCACACATCCGCACAATTACACCTGCCGCGCGGAACATTTCCGGAAGGATTTTGACCGAGGAAACACAATGCGCAAACACGACGCGCTGCGGGAATCCATACGCGAAAGGGGCAGCCGCCCTCAGCTTTGATATGCTCCCTCTATGAGAGACAGTGAAATAAAACACTTCAATCATGGAGGGGGCATATCAATGTTTTCTCCGTACCGCCTGATTAATCCCATAGGCCATATTGTGTACCTTTGAACATTAACCTTACGGCTTCAAGGCTTTTTGCTATTCCTTTTCGTCGGTGCATTTCAGTGCTCAAAGCACAAAATTACACACAGAAAACGCACAGGCTGAAAAAGCTAATGGAAAATACCCCATGATATGCCGAAAATCGGAGGTATATCATGGCAAATATCCGCACAGTCGAGAAAAACGGAAAAATTTTTTGTACCGCTTCACCGCCTGTCTTGGCAAGGACGAAAAGGGCCGTCAATGAGGTATGGCTACCGCTGCGGATTCAGAATGGGACCAATAAGCCGGTCACGGTCACATTCCATCGAAACAATGCCAAGCGGCTGACAGAGTATTTCAAAGGACGTTCCATGCAGAAAATCACAGCGATAGACATTCAGCGTTATCTAACTTATCTCCGCACGGAATACAGGAGCACAAGGGGAAAGCCTCTCGCGGCAAAGACGGTCTGCCATCTCTACGCGACGTTGGGGCTGATATTCAGCTACGTTAAAAGGCAGGAGGTCATCAGCAAAAATCCCATGCAGCAGGTCGAAGCGCCAAGAAAGGAGAGAAAGCCTGTTGATGCGCTGGACGATGAAGAAGCCGCAAGATTTTTCCGGCTGCTCCCGACGCTACCGCCTGATTTTCACTGTATGCTGATGCTTTTTGTTACGACCGGTTTGCGTCGCAGCGAATTGGTCGGCTTGAAGTGGGAGGACATCGACGAAAACGCCTCGACCATGAGCATAAAGCGCGGAGCGGTCTACACAGCCGAAAACGGTATCTATGTTAACGGGCTTTTGCCGCGCAAAAATAAGGACTTCCGCTTTTGGGAAAGCTGTGGTATAATTTTCTTCTATGAAACATGGAGAAGGAGGGAACGTCCATGCGCATCGGTACAGTGGAGATCAACTCGCAGCTCGCGCTCGCGCCGATGGCGGGCGTGACCGACGCGGCGTTCCGCGAGCTGTGCGCGTCCCTCGGCGCGGGGCTGACGTGCACGGAGCTCGTGAGCTCGAAGGCGCTGTGCTATCAGGATAAAAAGAGCCGCACACTGCTCGCGCCCTTTCCGGGCGAGCATCCGATGCAGGCCCAGATCTTCGGCAGCGACCCGGTCTGCATGGCCGAGGCGGCGCAGATCGCCATTGAGGCGAGCGGCGCGGACATTCTGGACATCAACATGGGCTGCCCGGTCGGCAAGGTCGTCAACAACGGCGACGGCTCGGCGCTGATGCGCGACCCCGAAAAGGCGGCGCGCATCGCCGAGGCGGTGGTCAGGGCGGTAAACGGTCCGGTCACAGTGAAGATGCGCCGCGGCTGGGACAAGGGCAGCATCAACGCGCCGGAGCTGGCCGTGCTGCTCGAGAGCGTCGGCGTGGCGGGCATCACCGTCCACGGGCGCACCCGCGTGCAGATGTACGGCGGGCAGGCAGACTGGTCGACCATCCGCGCGGTCAAGGAAGCGGTGAAGATCCCCGTTATCGCCAACGGCGATGTTTTTACCCCGGAAAATGCGATAAAAGCCTTGAAGCTCACCGGCGCGGACGCGGTGATGATCGGGCGCGGCTGCTTCGGCAATCCGTGGCTCTTTCAGCAGTGCAGAGCCGCGCTCGCGGGCGAGCCGATCCCGCCGCTGCCGCCGCTTGCCGAGCGCTGCGACGCGCTGGTGCGCCAGATCGAGCGCAGCGCGGAATTCCGCAATGAAAAGGTCGCGCTGCTCGAGGCGCGGCGGCACTACTGCTGGTATCTCAAGGGCGTGAAATACGCCAACTACTATAAAGACCAGATCAACCATATGGAGACGCTTGAGGATCTTTACCGCGTCACGGCGGGCATCAAGCGCGATCTGAGCGACTGAACACACGGAGCGGACATGAACGAAAGTGAACTGATCCAAGCCGCGCGGGGCGGCGACGAGGCAGCCTTTGAACAGCTCGTCCGGCTGCATGAGAAAAAAATATACAACCTTTGCCTGCGTATGTGCGGCAGCAGCGAGGACGCGGCGGAGGCCGCGCAAGATACCTTCCTCGCCCTCTGGCGCGGACTGGAGGGCTTTCGCGAGGATGCGGCGCTGTCCACATGGCTCTACCGTCTGGCGAGCAACGCCTGCATCGACCTGCTGCGGCGCAATAAGCGCACGGTGGACGGCGTATCGCTCGACGACGAGGACGTACACCTCGAGGTGTGCGACCGTGCGCCCACGCCGGAGGAGCACGTCGAGGGCCGGGAGACGCAGCGGCTGGTGCGCGAGGGGCTTGCCGCGCTGCCGGAGGATTACCGGCGCGTGCTCGTGCTGCGCGAGCTGCATCAGCTCAGCTATGCGGAGATCTGCGAGGTCACGGAGCTGGAGCTCGGCACGGTGAAGAGCCGCATCAACCGCGCGCGGCTGCTGCTGCGAAATTATTTGGCGGCAGACGGGAACTTTTTTGAAAAGCCAGCGTCAAAGGTTACAGAATGTAATCAGACTGTCGGAGGGGAGAGGAACGCAATATGAAGGAATGTGAAGAATTTGCGCCGCTGCTCTCGGCCTTTGTTGACGGAGAGCTGACGGAGGAGGAGCGTGCGGAGGTGCTCGCTCATGTGAGCGAATGCGAGAAATGCAGAAGGCTGCTCGGTGAGCTGACGGCCCTGCACGCCGCCCTCGGCGAGCTGGAGGACGAGGACGTGCCCGCAGGCTTCACGGAGGGCGTGATGGCGGCGGTGCGCGCAGAAAAGGCGGCGAAAAAGCCGCAAACAAAAAAGCGGAGCGCATGGCGGCGGTGGATGCCGATGGCGGCCTGCGCGGCGATCGTCGCGCTCGCGGCGGCGGTAACGATCCCGCGAACGGCGATGAAGCAGGAAGCAAACGACGCTGCACCTGCCGCGCCTGCCGCACAGGAGGATCAGGCGATGTTTTCGATGGCGGCGCCGCCCAGCGATCCGCTGCCCGATACGGACGCCGAGGTGGAATATCCCGAGCAGCGCTGTGAAACGGTGCAGTCCAGCCCGTATTATGACCGCCAGCTTGGCGGCGCGGCGGCGGACGGGTTCAAGACCGCAAACGCACCCGCTGACTTGGAAAACGGCAGCCCAGAGGCAGAATACTACTGCGAGACCGCTCCCATCGGCGAAAGCGGCGAGGAGGGCAGCCTGCTCACCGCGTGGTACGGTCCCGTGGTGCTTGAGCTGTACGGCGCGGGCGCGACGGACTATGTGCTCTCAAGCGGCGGCGTGAAGGACGGCGACGCGGGCTTTTACTATGCCCCTATCGCCGCGCTGCGCGACCTGCCGGAGGGCCTCGGCATGAGGCAGGCGCAGGCGGAAACGCTCGCACTTGCCCCCGCGGACGCGGAGTGGGTGCTCGTCTATCCCAATGACGACAGCGAGGTGCCGCAGCCGTGAAGAAGCGTTCGCTGTGGCTCTGCCCTTTGGCTATCGCGGCCATCGTCGCGCTGGACCAGTGGGTGAAGGCCTATATCGTGACCCATTTCGCCGTGGGCGAGAGCAAGCCCTTTCTCCCACAGCTGCTGCGGCTGCACTATGTGCGCAATTTCGGCGCGGCATGGTCGAGCTTTTCCGGCGAGCGCTGGCTGCTCATCGGCGTGACGGGCGTGGGGATGCTCGCGCTCGCGTGGCTGCTCGCGCGGATCGTGCGGCACCCGCTCGGCGTGTGGTCGCTGACCGCCGTGATCGGCGGCGGCGTGGGAAATCTTATTGACCGCGTTCGCCTCGGCTATGTGGTGGATATGCTCGACTGCACGTTCATCGAGTTTCCGGTTTTCAACGTTGCGGACTGCTTTGTGGTCTGCGGCACCATCGCGGCACTCGTTTACTACATTTGGATCTACCCGAACACCGACGCGAAGAATTGGGAGAAGGACCATGGGACCGATCCGGCTCAGGGCAAGTGAAGAAAGCAAAAATCAAAGGCTCGACGCATTTCTTGCGTCGAGCCTTGACGGCTTGACCCGCTCGCAGGCGACGCGGCTCATCGAGAGCGGCGAGGTCGCGGTGAACGGGAGAGCCGTCAGCAAAAGCTATAAGCTCGCGGGCGGCGAGGACATCGCCGTGACGCTGCCCGAGCCGGAGCCGGTCGAGGCCGTGCCGCAGGACATTCCGCTCGATGTGGTGTACGAGGACGCGGACGTGATCGTGGTCAACAAGCCCAGCGGCATGGTCGTCCACCCCGCGCCGGGGCACCCGGACGGCACGCTCGTCAACGCGCTGCTGTACCATTGCGCGGGAACGCTCTCGGGCATCGGCGGCGCGCTGCGCCCAGGCATCGTCCACCGCATCGACCGCGACACGAGCGGTCTCATCATCGCGGCGAAGAACGACGCGGCGCACCAGTACCTCTCCGCGCAGCTCGCCGACCACACGCTCGCGCGCACCTACGAGTGCATCGTTGTGGGCGCTCTGCGCGAGGACCGCGGCACGGTGGACGCGCCCATCGCGCGCCATCCGACCGACCGCAAGCGCATGGCGGTGGTCGCCGGCGGGCGCGAGGCGGTCACGCATTGGGAGGTCATCGCCCGCTATCCGGGCTATACCCACGTCCGCTGCCGGCTCGAAACGGGACGCACGCACCAGATCCGCGTCCACATGGCCTACATCGGGCATCCCATTCTCGGCGACACGGTATACGGTGCAAAGAAGGAGGTCCCCGGCCTGACGGGGCAATGCCTGCACGCGGTCGGCCTGCGCTTTCTCCATCCGCGCACGCACGAGGTCATGGAGCTTTCCTGTCCCCTGCCGGAGGAATTTACAAGGATGCTGCAAAAAATCAGGAAATAAATTGCACGCGATACGGCACCAAACACGGGGAGCGTTCTCTATGGCAGAGAACGCTCCCCTTTTGCTATGCTGTTATTTGCACAAATATGAGAACCAGCCCTCGCTCTCGCGGGCCTCCATGATCGCCCAGCCCGCAAGACGCAGCGCGTCCGCGACCTCGACCGCGCGGTCGTCGATGATGCCCGAGCAGAGGAACAGCCCGCCCTTTTTCAGCAGCGGCCGCACCTGCGGTGCGAGCGCGATGATGACGTCCGCCACGATGTTCGCCACGACGATATCATAGTCTCCGCCGAACTCGCGCGCGAGCCTTTTGTCGCTGAGCACGTCGCCCGCGCGGACGGTGTAGTGCTCCCGTCCGATGCCGTTGAGCGCGGCATTCTCGTAGGCGACGCCCACGCACTTATCATCGATGTCGCAGGCGAAGGCGTCCTCCGCGCCCAGCAGCAGCGCCGCGATGGAGAGGATGCCGCTGCCGCAGCCGAGGTCGAGCACCTTTTCGCCGCCGCGAATGTGCTTTTCGAGTGCCTGAAGGCACAGTCGTGTGGTCGCGTGGCTGCCCGTGCCGAAGGTCAGCCCGGGATTCAGGATGAGCTTCACGCGCTCCGTCGGCTTCGCCTGCTCCCACTCGGGAATGACCAGCAGGCGCTCGCCGATCTCCATGGGCTTATAGAACTGCTTCCAGTTGTTCTCCCAGTCGGCGTCCTCCACGTTTTCCATCGTGAGGAGCAGCGGCGCGTATTCGGGATGCTGCTTCTTGAGCGCCGAGAGCGCGATGCGCACCTGCGCCAGCGTGGAAAAACCGCTCTCGCTTTCTTCGAGGTAGAAGGTCACGCGGCATTTGCCGTGCTTCTCCGCCAGCAGCTCATCGTCCACATAGTCCCAATACTGGTGGTTGTTTTCGAGAAAATCCTTGAAGTCCGCCTCGTCGTCGATGACAAGGCCCTCGACGCCCTGCTCGCGCAGCAGCTCGCTGACCGGCTCCAGACCGGCGCGGGCGGTGTCGATATGCAGCTCCAGCCACTTCATCGCTGCGTCCCCACGAAGAACAGCCCCAGCGTGCCGCAGCCGGTGTGTGCGCCGATCACGGGGCCGATGAAGTCCGCGCGGACGTCCGTCACGCCGAAGCGCTCCTCCAGCAGTTCCTTGACGTATGCCACGGAGTCGGGGCAGTTGGCGTGGCAGATGAACAAGGGCTGGTTCTTGTCCGGCTCGACGCCCAGCTCCTCCACCTTGTCGACCAGCGCCTTGAGCGCAGCCTTGGTGCCGCGCGCCTTGCTCATGGGAATGAGCCTGCCCTCGCTGTCGGTGTGCATGACGGGCTTGATGCCCAGCATCGTGCCGACGAAGGCCGCCGTGGCGCTCACGCGGCCGCCGCGCTTGAGGTGGTTGAGATCGTCCACGATGAACCAGTGGCATTGGGTCTGGAGGATGCTCCTCACATATGCCGCCAGCGTCTCGATGTCGGGGCTGCTCCTCCGGCGCTCCTGCACCGTGCGATAGAGCAGCATTCCCTGTCCGCGCGAGGCGGAGAGAGAGTCGATGACAACGATCTTCGCGTCGGGGTACTCGCTTTTCAGGTCCTCCGCCGCGATGCAGGCGGACTGGTAGGTGGTGGACAGTGCGCCGGAGAAGCAGATGCACAGGATATCCTTGCCCGCGTCGAGCGCCCTGCGCATCGCCTCGTCGAACTGACCGACATTGGCGGCGGCGGTGGTGCTGTTCTCGCCCGCAGCGATCTTTGCGAAAAATTCCTCGGGGGACATCTCGGCATGGTCGGGCGTGTTGAGATAGGTTTTGCCGTCGATCGTAAAGGAAAGCGGCAGAACGGTAAGCCCGAGCTCGTCGACCTCCTGCTGGTTCAGGTCACAGCAGCTGTCGGTCATGATAATATAGTCACGCATGGCGTTCCTTTCCGGGCCGCAGACAAACGGCCCCTTTTGGGGAATAGAGTCGATTCTTCCTTAGAATGGCAGTATTGTAGCAGAACGTTAAGATAATATCAATCATTTTCTGTAAACAATGCTTTCCGTTTACTTTCCGACGCAGAAGCGTTCAAAAATGCGCGTCACCATGTCCTCGCGCGCCGTGCGGCCGGTCAGCTCGCCGAGCGCGTCGAGCGCGCCCTCGGCCTCGGTGAGCACCACGTCGGGCGTCAGCCCGGCGGTGAGCGCCTCGCGCGCCGCGCGGACGCTCTCGAGCGCACGGCGGATGGCTTCGGCCTGCCGTGCGTTGGTGAGCAGCGTACCGCCCGCGGGAACGCCGGCAGGAAAGCAGTCTCCGATCATGTCGATCAACGCATCCAGCCCGCCGGGCATTACGGAATTAAAGGAGACCAGATGCTCCGGCGCAGGCGCGCCGTCCGGCAGTCTCCAAACGGCGGTCTTTACGGCGGGGTTTCGATCGTCCTTGCTGATGGCCAGAATCCAATGCGGCGCTCGGGCGGCAAGCGCGAGAATGTCTGGCTCCACAGTGAGCGGCGTATGGCTGCCGTCCGCTACCACGATCACCAGATCGGCGCTCTCGACCGCGCGGCGCGAGCGCTCCACGCCGAGCCGCTCCACGGCGTCGTCTGTCTCGCGGATGCCTGCCGTGTCGATGAGCCGCAGCAGCACGCCGCCGACCACCGCCTTCTCCTCCACGGTGTCGCGCGTCGTGCCGGGAAGGTCGGTGACGATGGCGCGGTCGTAGCCCACAAGCGCGTTGAGCAGCGAGCTTTTGCCCGCGTTCGGCGCGCCGACGATGGCGGTCGCCGCGCCGCTTTTGAGCACGCGTCCGCGCGCAAAGGTGCCGAGCAGCGCCGCGAGCGTTTGTTCGCTCTCCGTGAGCGTCCGCTCCGTCTCGGCAAGCGTGAGGTCCTCGATGTCCTCGTCGGGATAGTCCACCACGGCGTAGAAGCGGCTGGTGAGGCCCAGCAGCGCGTCGTAGACCTGTTCGAGCGGGCGGCGCAGCGCGCCGTCCACCTGGGCGGCGGCGTTCCGCGCCGCCTCGGCGGTCTCGGCGTCAATGAGGTCGATGACCGCCTCCGCCTCGGTGAGGTCCATTTTGCCGTTCAGAAACGCGCGCTCGGTAAACTCCCCCGCCCGCGCCTGCCGCGCGCCTGCGGCAAACGCGGCACGCAGGACCTCCTGCAAAACGACCGGCGAGCCGTGGCAGTGCAGCTCCGCGCTCTCCTCGCCCGTGTAGCTGTGTCCGGCGGAGAACACCACCGCCAGCGCGTGGTCGAGCGTGCGGCCCTCGGCGTCGCGCACCGTGCCGTAGGTCATGCGCCGCGGCGGAAGCTCCGCGGCCGAACGACCGTCCACCGGCGTGAACAGCGCCGCGAGCACGCTCCGCGTCTCCGCGCCGCTCAGACGCACGATGCCGACCGCGGCGGCCGCGGGCGCGGTGGCGATGGCAGCAATGGTGTCGGGCATAATGCTTCCTCCTTGATGTTAGCCGGTATTTGCCTGTATGATACCACAAAACGGAAAAAATGAAAAGGGGCACGGCGCAGCCGTGTCCCTTTTTTGTATTCCACCGATCAGCAATCAGCGTGAGATGCAATAAAAATAGATGTTTACACAAATCATCACAACGGCAAACGCAATAAGCATCGCCCAGCTTATTTGCATGGCCTTAGATTTTGTATTCCTGATGCAATATGCCAAATAGATGATCCAGCAGGAGTAGAACGCAAAAATAATGCCGCGGTTCCGGATTAATATACTTAGAAGGAACAACGCATTTACGATCTTCATTCCATTCTCTGACATCAGTATACTTTTGATCTCTTTCACCGGTTGACCTCCCAGCTGAATATATTGTTGTTTTTATTGTATCATACTCCGCACTTCCCCACAAGGGCAAAAAAGACGCCGCATATCAAATTTCAGCTTGCCGCTTACTGCTCCTTGGCAGCCGCGGCCTGCTGGGCCTCGATCTCGAGGAGAGCGTCCTTGCGGGAGAGATTCCAGCGGCCCTTTTCGTCGATCTCCATGAACTTGACCCAGATCATG
>ERZ827043.2512-NODE-2512-length-15337-cov-3.583628_pt1 | contig 15337 bp, 13 predicted proteins | sample MGYA00519923_ERZ827043 | MGnify/ENA primary metagenome ERZ827043 (study PRJEB31778, sample SAMEA3449251) | human gut metagenome | biome: human gut; feature: human-associated habitat; material: faeces | place: United Kingdom | collected 2010/2012 ...
TTTCAATGGTACGAGAAGCCATGATGCCGGGCACGCCGCAGCCGACGCCGACCAGCATGGGGATGAAGGACTTACCGGACAGACCGAACTTGCGGAAGATACGGTCCAGAACGAAGGCGATACGAGCCATGTAACCGCAGGACTCGAGGAACGCCAGCAGCAGGAACAGAACCAGCATCTGGGGAACGAAGCCGAGGACCGCGCCGACACCGGCGACGATACCGTCGTTGATCAGGCCGCTCAGCCAATCCGCCGCACCGGCCGCTTCCAGCGCATTGCCGACGAGAACCGGCACGCCGGGCACCCACACGCCGTAATCTGCGGGATCGGGCTCCGCAAAGTCGGGGTTGGTGTTCTCGAAGTAATCCACAGCCTCAAGGTAGGTCATGGGAACAGTGGATTCTTTGTCCGCATTCGCGGGAATCTCAGAGTAGTAAACCGTCATGTCGTCGACGGCCAGGGTTTCTTCATCTTCCACTTCAACCGTGCCGGAAGCTTCGGTCGTGGTGAAGGACTTGATCTCTTCCAGAGCCGCAGCGGCGTCAAAATCTTCCGCCGAGGGATCCACGTCCACAAACGCACCGAGGGCCTCGGTAGCGTTGGTGTATTCTTCAGCAACTTCTTCATATTGTGCGGAGCCGATGCCGAACAGATGCCAGCCGTCTCCGAACAGTCCGTCGTTGGCCCAGTCGGTCGCCGCGGCGCCAACAGTGACCATTGCGATGTAGTAGACCAGGAACATGACCAGCGCGAAGATGGGCAGACCCAGCCAGCGGTTGGTCACAACGCGGTCGATCTTGTCCGAAACGGAAAGCTGCCCGGCGCTCTTTTTCTTGTAGCAGCCCTTGATGATCTGAGCAATGTAAACATAGCGCTCGCTGGTGATGATGCTCTCAGCATCGTCGTCCAGTTCGGTCTCGGCTGTCTTGATGTCCTCTTCGATATGCCCCATCACGTCAGCGGGAATTTTCAACTGCTCAAGCACCTTGTCGTCGCGCTCAAAAATCTTAATCGCATACCAGCGCTGCTGATTCTCGGGCAGGTTGTGTACAGCCGCCTCCTCGATGTGGGCAATGGTGTGCTCAACGGGACCAGAGAAGGTATGCATCGGCACGGTCTTGGTATTCTTGGCAGCGTCGATAGCGGCCTCGGCGGCCTCCATGATGCCGGTGCCCTTCAGAGCGGAGATCTCCATAACCTTGCAGCCCAGCTCACGGGACAGCTCGCCTATGTTGATCTTATCGCCGTTCTTCTTGACGATATCCATCATGTTGATGGCGATGACCACCGGGATGCCAAGTTCGGTCAGCTGCGTGGTCAGGTAAAGGTTACGCTCTAGGTTGGTGCCATCCACGATGTTGAGGATCGCGTCCGGGCGCTCGGTAATCAGATAATTACGGGCAACCACTTCTTCCAGCGTGTAGGGGGACAGGGAATAGATGCCGGGAAGGTCGGTGATGGTAACGCCGTCATGCTTTTTGAGCTTGCCTTCCTTCTTTTCCACCGTAACGCCGGGCCAGTTGCCGACGAACTGGTTAGAACCCGTCAATGCGTTGAACAGCGTCGTTTTACCGCTGTTCGGGTTGCCCGCCAGGGCGATTCGCAGATCCATGATGATTTCCTCTCTTTCCAACTCAGAAGCACTCGGATAGTGCTAACTAACCATCGGCTCAAAACAACGGGACTTTTTGAGTCCCGTGCTTTATTCGACCTCGATCATTTCCGCATCCGCCTTGCGCAGCGAAAGCTCGTAGCCGCGAACCGTTACCTCAATCGGGTCGCCCAGCGGCGCCACCTTGCGGACGAATACGTCCACGCCCTTGGTAATGCCCATGTCCATGATGCGGCGCTTGACGGCGCCTTCGCCATGGAGCTTGACAACCTTGACCGTTTCACCGATCTTTGCCTGCTTGAGAGTCTTCATGCTCTGGTTTCCTCCTCCTCTTGACTTACCTAAAAAATCATCCTACCATGATTTTACGGGCCATTTCCTCACTGATCGCAACGCGCGATTCCTTGACGTTGACAATGATGTTGCCCCCCAAAGAGGTGACAACCGTCACGTTTCCGCCCACGACAAACCCCAGGTTTTCCAGATGCTGGCGAACCTCCTGGCTGCCGCCGATGCGGCGGATCATAACCTCTTCGTCGAGATTCGCTAAGTTCAAAGGCATCATGCGGTCTTTTTTCCTCCTTCGTGAAACTCAGCGGGATGCGCTCGCTGATTAGCAGGGGCTAACCCTTGAGCTTTAATTTAGGTTAGCTCTTGCTAACCGATTTATATAATACTCATGTAAGCTTTTGCTGTCAAGGATTTTTCGCATTTTCTTGTGTTAATTATTACTAACTATTTTGCAGGTGCTCTCCGCTTGTAAAATTCGTCCGTACTGCTACAATGAAGGCAAAAGCCGCAGTATTCCTGCGACAAGCTTTAAGCCGGAGGAAAACAGCATGGAATATTCCGTTGTCACGAGAGATTTTTCCCATTGCCATCTGGGCGTTGACGGGGACAGCATCACGCAGGGCAGCCAGTGGTCGGCGGTAGTGAGCCGGATTCTCGGCGTGGCCTCACATCACAACGTAGGCGTGGGCAGCGCGGTGTGGTACAAGCGCACGCTGGAGACCGGAGGCGGCTCCGTCACCACGCAGAATTTCACCGATCCCGATTTTGCAGGCATCAGCGACGGCTGGCTGCCGACGGACGATCCGGTGGAGCTGCAAAAACGCGCCAACAACTGCGCCGTGGTGCATGTGCAGAAATTTATCGAGGAGGTCCGTCTGCATCAATACGCCGCGCCGGACATCTTCATGTTCGCAATGGGCACCAACGATGCAGAAGATTGCCTAGGCAGCCCAGAAAAGGCACTGGAAGGCAAGACCGCCGATGCGGCCGATCTCTTTACCGAGGCGGGCGCGGCGCGCTGGTGCATCCAGCGCATTCTGGAAGAATACCCGGACTGCCGCGTGTTCGTAATGCTGCCCATCCAGACCGCGCGTGCCGAGCACAACGCCAAGCTGGAAAAAACCGCCGCCGTGCTCACCGCCGTGGCGCACGGCATGAGCGCTCAGGTCATGGACTGTCTGCACGGCAGCGGCATCTGTGAAAAATTTGAGGTGCCGGACGGCGCAGGACGCTATCTGCGCGACGGCCTGCATCCCACGCCCAAGGGCCAGGAGCTGATGGGCCGCTTTGCCGCCAAGGAACTTCGAAACAACATGTTCTGATCCGGAATTTATCCAAAGGCTCCCCTTGAGGGGAGCTGGCGCGCAGCGCCTGAAGGGTGAGTGCGTCCCCTAAACAGCCGCTTATCCGCCAAAAAGGCGCCGCACACATTCTGTGTGCGGCGCCTTTTTCTTATGCACCGTATTTTTCTCTGAATTCATTGCAGATGCGGACGCTTGCAGTGGAGCCGATGCGCCCGACGCCCATGTCAATGAGCTGCAGCGCAGTTTCCAGCGTGCGCACGCCGCCCGCCGCCTTGACCCGGATGTTGGGGCCAACATGATCGAGCATCAGTTTCACATCTTCAACCGTCGCCCCGCTGGTGCCAAAGCCCGTCGAGGTTTTGACGAAATCCGGCTCGACTTCGCGCGCAATGGCGCAAAGATTGAGCTTTTCGTCCTGCGTCAGATAGCAATTTTCAAAAATGACCTTGGAGAGCACCTTTTTCTCTCGGCAGGCAGAGACGATCGCAGCCATTTCCTCTCGAACGTAATCGAGGTTTCCGTCTTTGAGTTGAGTGAGGTTGACGACATAGTCAATCTCGTCCGCACCGTTTGCAATCGCATCCAGCGTCTCGAAGCGTTTGGTCTCGATGGTATTCTGTCCCAACGGGAAGCCGATGGCCGCGCCGACGTGCACATCGGTCTGCTTGAGCAGGGATTTGACGAGCTTCACCGGCGCGGGATTGATTGCCGCCATGGCAAAGCCATATTGCGCGCAATCCGCGCAAAACGCCTTGAAATCCTCGGTCGTGGCATATGCCTTGAGCAGCGTGTGATCGAAATATTTTGCCAGCTGTGCAGTGGTCAGATTCATTGAAAAAACCCCCTTTTATTTGTTTTATCTAAAAAGTTCTACGGTAAAGATGTTCCGATCCCCGCGATAGCGCGCCAGCGAGAACTCGATGGGCTCATCGCCGCTGTAAGCCCTAGTCTGTACGCGGCAGATCGCGCGCCCAGGCTCCATCTCCAGCATCCACGCGTCCTCAGGCGACGCATCTGCCGCCTCAAACTGACGCACCGCCCGATCTACGCGAACGCCGTATTTCGCTTCCAGCAGTCCGTAAAGACTCTTGGACGCAAAATCCTCGTTCATCAGCGTGCGGAACCTTCCGTAAGAGAGCCAGGTATCCACCACGACCAGCTTTCGGTCGTTGGCGGAACGCAGGCGGCAGAGATGAATCAACCGCTTGTCCTCGCCCAGCTCCAAAAAGTTCGCCGCGTCGGGTCGGTCTGTCACCATCTTGACCTCAAGCACCTCGGTGCTCGGCACCAACCCCTTCTGGATCATTTCGTCATGAAAGCTCTGCAAGCCCTGAAAGAACCGCGCGTCCACCGGGCGCGTAGCGGGCAGCGCCACAAACGTACCCTTGCCCTTGCGCCGTGTCAAATGCCCCTCCGCCACCAGCTCGCTCATCGCCTGGCGCACCGTCGGACGGCTGACGCCCAGCTGCCGGCAAAGATCGCACTCCGGCTGAATCATGTCCCCGACCTTGAGCCGTCCCTCGCGGATGTCCGCCAGAATCTGCAATTTCAGCTGGTAATAGAGCGGCACGGGGATGTCCTTGTGCAGCGTGTAGTTCAAGACGCGCGCCCTCCTTCCCGGCGGACACTCATCTTTTTATAAAGCGGCGCCAGCGCGTCATATGCGTCGTTGAACAGCTCAAAGGCTGCATCATAAGCTTCGGCGTTTTCCGGATTGGGACGGATCACATCCTCGTCCGGGTTCATGCGCTCGATCACGGAATAATCGGGATACAACCCGATCCCCACGCCGCCGCAGACCGCCGCACCCATCGAGGTCGCCTCCTCGCGGTAGCGGGGCAGCGTCAGCTCTGTTTGCCAGATGTCGGCAAGAATGTGCATCCAGGTGCGTCCCTTTGCACCCCCACCGATCATCACGAGCTTTTCCATCGGAACCGCTCCGGCCAGAATCTCCCGGATGATGCGCAGGTTATAACCCACGCCCTCCAGCACTGCGCGCGCCAGATCGCCGCGCGTCGTGCCCGCGCCCATGCCCAGGAACGCGCCGCGTGCATCCAGATCCCACCGGGGCGAGCGTTCTCCCAGCAGGTAGGGCAGGAACAGCACGCCGTTTGCACCGGGCGCGGAGCCCTCCGCCAAACGGTTCAGCCGTTCATAAGCGCTTCCGCCGTCCCGCGCGGCCTCCTGCTTTTCCATTTGCCCCAGCTGATCGCGGAACCAGGCATAGGAATACCCCGCCGCCTGCATCGTGCCGCAGGGCGTATAGAGCGTTTCGTCCAGATGCAGCCAGTTGAACGTGCGCATCTTTTCATCAAAGAGCGGCTTTTCCGCCGCCAGAGAGATCCAGGACGAAGAGCCGAGCACGTTATAGGCTCTGCCCGGCCGCACCACGCCCGCGCCCACGCAGGCGCAGGAGCCGTCTCCGCCGCCGATGATAACGGGAGTTCCCTCCAGCAGCCCTGTCTCCCGCGCCGCTTCCGCCGTCACGCCGCCCGCCGCATCACAGGATCTGCGTACCTCCGGCAGCAGGCTCTCCGAAATCTCCAACGCCCTGAGCATCTCCTGCGACCAGGCGCGCTTTTCAATGTCGAGCAGATTGGTGCCCGAAGCGTCGCTGTAATCGGTGACGAAGCAGCCCGTCATCTTGCGGATGATAAAATCCTTGGCGTGCAGCATCTTGGCAGTCCTTCGATAGACCTCCGGCTCGTTTTCCCGCACCCACATCAGCTTTGCCGCCGAATAGGACGCGCTGAGCCTGTGCCCCGTGATGCGGTAGCCGTGCGCCTGACCTACGCGGTCGATCATCTCTTTTTCCTGCGTGACCGCGCGCGTATCCGCCCAGATGATGGATCGGCGCAGCGGGTTGCCCTGCGCGTCCACCGGCAGGCAGCCCATCATCTGCCCGCTGAAGGAGACGCAGAGCACCTCCTCCGGCGCAGCCTTCGCCTTTTCCAACAATTCGCGCGTGCCGCGGCACACCGCGCCCCACCAATCCATCGGGTCCTGCTCCACAAAGCGATCCTGCGGCGTATAGGTCGGATAATTGCACACCACGCTGCACCGCAGCGTTCCGTCCACGCCGTAAAGCGTGGCCTTGTTGCCGCTGGTACCCAAATCGTGCGCCAGAATATATTGTTCTTTATTGCCCATGATCCCTCCGAAAAGTCTGTATGTCTTTACATATAGTATAACATCTTTTTCGTTCGAACGCAACCGGGATTCCGCATCGTGCCGCCCCGCTTTTTCATCCGAAGGATTTTACATATCCCGTCAATATTCGTCCTCTTCCCGGCAAGATCAGGCTTTCCCACAAAAGGCGGAAAAGGTACAATCTAACGGATCTTGCGGAGGTATTCCCGCGCTGCGCGGCGGCTGCCTTACGAAGAAAAACTTTTGCTCCGAGGTGTGCAGTCATTTGAGTATCGGCTTCCCCATGGGCTTTCAGATGTCGGTGATGTGCATCGGCCAGCTGTCCATGCAGGCGGCGGTCAACGCGCTGGGGCCGCAGGCCATCGCCGGTTACACCGCCGCCACAAAGGTGGATCAGGTGTCCGTGCTGGTCAACGGCGCGTTCGGCATCGCCATGGCCAACTATGCCGCCCAGAACTACGGCGCGCGGCTCTACGGCCGCATCCGCAGCGGGCTTTACGCCTGTCTGTTCCAGACCGAGTGCGCCAACCTTTTGATGTGCGCCGGGCTGCTGCTCTGCCGCAAGGCCGTAGTGGGGCTGTTCATCACCGATCCTACGCCGGAGGTCATCGGCTATGCGGAGCAGTATCTGCTGGTGGTTTCGCCGTTTTATCTGCTGCTGGGGCTGCTTCAGATCTATCGCTCCGCCGAGCAGAGCATAGGCGACAGCCGCACCCCCTTCATCGCCTGCCTGATCGAATTGGTCATGCGCATCCTCGGCACGAGCGGACTTGCGCATCTGCTCGGTTACACCGGCATCTGTTTGGCGCATCCGCTGGCCTGGTTGGGCGCGACCTCGCTGCTGATCCCCGTCTATTACGCGCGCCTGCGCCATTTGGAGCAGAGCTTTGTGCCCGTTCGGGCTTGATTTTCCCGCTTCGCCGCAGTATACTTTAAGTATACTAAATAGAATGGCGGTGCATGTATAAATCAGGAAAATAAAAAGGACGCCGTGGCGGCGCTGCACCGGGAAAACATCGTGCGCGCCGCTGCGGCGCTCTTTGCGCAAAAGGGCTTTGACGCATCCTCCATCGACGATATCGCGCGGGAATCGGGTTACAGTCGCCGCACGATCTACATCTATGGCAAGAGCAAGGAAAACCTACTTTGTCTGGCCATCGCACAGGAGCTGCGCACTTTGCGGGACGGTCTGCGCCGCACGCAGGAAATCTCCGGCTTTTTCGCGCAATACGATGCGATTTGCGCCGAACTGCTTGCCTTTCATCGCCGCTGCCCGCTAAGCACGTCCGTCGCGAGGAAATCCGCCGTGTCCGATAATCCCCTTCCCGCCGAGCAGCTCATATTGTCGCTGGGCACGGAGATCAACGCGCTGCTGGCGGATTTCCTCGCGCAGGGACAGCGAGAAGGTTTGGTGCGCCCGGATGTATTCCCCGCGCTTGACGCGCAGCTGCTCACCACCGCGCTGGAAGCACAGTTCTCGCTCTGGGACACACGGAAGGACTATTTGATTTCCGTCTTTTCGCTCGACGAAAAGGCCTTCCTCGCCCGCGTCCGGGAACAGCTGCTGCGCGGGCTGCTGCTTGCATCGAAGGGAGACGCGCGATGAGCCTTCTAGCGTTCGTCACGGATTTTCTCTCCCCGACGCAGCGCGCAGAAAAACTGCTGGCGCTCAATGAGCGCACCGCACCCTACGGTCTGCGGCTTTCCGCTGCGCATGCCGTTGCACTCGTCCGCAGCGGCGAAGAAGCGCTGCGCAGCACGGGACGCATTGAATGGGGCGACGGCATTGCGCCGCAGCTGATCGAAGCCTTCTGCAATTCTTCGTGTCTTTCACAAGAGGATTATGCCGAAACGCTGTGTGAACTGACGGTGTTGTTTTATCAGGCCAAGAGCCTGACAGAAGATAAGCTGAGCGACCGCGCGCTGCTGCATTGGATGAAGCGCGCCTTTGACGGCGAATGCGCCGGTTCGCTCAACCGCTTGGCCGGAGATGCGCTGCCCGCACTGGCCCGCCGCCTGAACAGCGCCCCGCAGCCTTCCTGGGTGCGCACCGATGACTGAGCGGCGGCTGCTCTCCGCCCCGGAGAATGTCGATCTTTCGCTGATTCCGCTGACGGAATACGGCCTGCGCCATGGATTGCTTACCGAGGATGATTTACGCCGCCTGCGTGCGGAAAGCCTGCCGCTGCTCCACTGTCAAGCGGAACGGCTCACCGGCGGGCGCAGCAGCTCCCTTCCCGCCGAAACGGCTGAAGCGCTGCTCGATTCCGTGTTCTACACCATTTCGCTGGCGCTCAAACGCTGCGCTTCGCCCGAAGAAGCGCTGACACTGCTTCGGCAGCAACCGCTGGACACGCTGTTCGCTGCCGGGCAGAAGCGGCTGACGCGCAAGGTGCAGACCGCACACCTGATGCACGATGAATTGACCCGCTCGCTGTTTTCCACGCCGAACGCATTTTACCGCGCCACGCTTGTCGACGGCATCGCAGGCTTTTTTAAGCTTTACCGCCCGGCGCTGTTTGCGCAGGAGACGCACATCACGGCAGATTACCCGCTCTTTCTGCCGCTGCAGAATCAAACCGGAATCGAGTTCATCGAGCGCTACCTGCAAAACGCGCTGTGCGAAAACGGCTTTCTGCGCTGCTTCCCGGCCGAAACCGTCCACGAATTGATCTGCGCACAGCACGCAGATTATGCCCTCATTCCGATGAACCTGCTGGAGCCGGCGCTGACCGCAGCACTGCTCTGTGCGCTGGACGGTCTTCCTGCAAACTCCCTTCGCTGTGCGCCCGATGCGGCAGAACGATTGCTCCGCGGCCGTTCCGCCTCTGATCTCGCCGAACGTTTTGCCGCCGTGCTGCCCGCGCTTTGCCGCGAGATCCACTGTCCGCCGCGCTTTCAATTCTATTTACACCGCTGCCTGCCGGCGCTTGCGGCTGTGCTCGCGCAAAACCATCCATTGGAAAAGCCCGAACCGTAATCGGTTCGGGCTTGCGTTTTGCGGCTTATTCCGCAAAGTATTCCGCCTCGATCAGCGCGCACAGAGCGTGATAGAGGGGCAGCGTGTATTCCTGCACGCGATAGGTTTCGTGTGAAGGCGTGCGCAGGCAAACGTCGCACAGCTCAGAGAGCGCGCTCTCCTTCTCGCCCGTGATCGCGATCGTTTTGACCCCGGCCGCCTTGGCCGCCCAGACGGCGTTGACCACGTTTTTCGAGTTGCCGGAGGTGGACAGCGCGATGAGCACGTCGCCCGGCTTTCCGTAACCGAATACCTGCTGCGCAAAGATCATGTCCGCCGCCACGTCGTTGGAATAGGCGCTGGTCAGCGACGTATGGCAGGGCAGGGCGATGGCGGGCAGCGCCCCCTGCAATTTGTCTGCAAAGCCCGCCGGCAAACCGTCCAGCGCGTCAAACGCCGCGCGCTGCGCACCCTTGATCGGGCGCTTTTTCAAAAAGCCCTTCATCAACTCGCCCACGATGTGCTCGCTGTCGGCAGCACTTCCGCCGTTGCCGCAGATCATCACCTTGCCGCCCGCATCATAAGCCGATTTGAGCAGCGCAAACGCTTCTTCTACCTGTGGAATCAGCTTGCAAAGCGCAGGATGCTCCGCTTTCAATCGCGCAAGGATCTCTTTCTGATCGCAATTCATCGCTCCTCCTTCGGCAAATCTCTTTGCCGCTCCAACAAAACTTCTCTTCTTTTTTCGCGTTTGCGCCGCGCTTTTCCTGCTTGTACACTCAATATCCTTTTCACGCGAAAAGAGCCGCCCGTTTGACTGGGCGGCTCTTTCCGTGTGTGTGAAAATAGGAAGGAGAATTTGGAAGCCCGCGTTTTGACTTCCAAAGGGAATTGACGTTATTCGACGTCCTGCAAGGCGTCGTAGCCCTCTTCGCCGGTGCGCACCTTGACGACGTTTTCCACGTCGTAGACGAAGATCTTGCCGTCGCCGATATGGCCGGTATAGAGCACATGCTTCGCCTTTTCGATGACTGCGCGGACGGGCACTTTGCTCACGACGATATCCACCTGCACCTTGGGCAGCAGGCTCGGCTCGATCTGCACGCCGCGGTAGTATTCGGTCGCGCCTTTCTGCATGCCGCAGCCGAGCACATGGGAAACCGTCATGCCGGTGATGCCGATATTCATCATGGCATTCTTGAGGACCTCGAGCTTGGCCTCCTTGCAGATGATCTCGATCTTGGTCAGCTTCACGCCGTCGGCGCGAACCGGCGCTTCGTAAGCGGGAACGCTCTTCACTTCGACTGCCTCAGCCACGGGGGTATCGCCCGTGACCTTGACAGGTTCGCCGTCATCGATGACCTCAGGCAGGGTGGCAAAGCCTGCGTAAGCGCTGGGCAGACCGTGCTCGGTCAGATCCAGGCCAAGCGTCTCTTCCTCGCGGGAGGCGCGCAGGCCGATGGTCTTTTTGATAATCACAAAGGTGATGGTGATGGTCACAGCCGTCCATGCTGCTACCGCGAGTACGCCGACGCACTGCATGCCCAGCTGCGCCAGGCCGCCGCCGTAGAACAGGCCCTTGCCCACGAAGCCGCCGGCTTCCATCTGGCGGGCGAAGGCGGGAGCGGTATCGGTTGTAAACAGGCCGACTGCCAGCGTACCCCAGATGCCGTTTAAGCAATGCACGGCAACCGCGCCGACGGGATCGTCAATGTGGAGCTTGTAGTCGAGCAGCCACACGCCAAAGACCACCAGCAGACCGGAAACCACGCCGATGGCAATCGCGCCGAAGCAATCGGTCACGTCGCAGCTGGCCGTGATGCCGACCAGACCCGCAAGGGAGGCGTTTAAGCACATTGAAACATCGGGCTTGCCGTATTTGACCCAGGTAAAGATCATCGTGGTGACGGTCGCAACCGCAGGCGCAACCGTGGTGGTGAGGAAGATGGAGCCCAGCTCCTCAACGGTCTGCGCTGCCGCGCCGTTGAAGCCGTACCAGCCGAGCCACAGGATGAACACGCCCAGCGCGCCCAACGCAATGGAGTGTCCGGGGAAGGCATTGACCTTGACGATCTTACCGTTTTCATCCTTGGTGAACTTGCCGATGCGCGGCCCAAGCATCTTTGCGCCGATCAGCGCACTGATGCCGCCGACCATGTGAATGGCGCAGGAACCGGCAAAGTCGTGGAAGCCGAGCTGTGCCAGCCAGCCGCCGCCCCAGATCCAGTGCGCTTCGATCGGGTAGATCAGCGCGGAGATCACGCCGGAATAAATACAGTAGGAGAGAAACTTGGTGCGCTCCGCCATCGCGCCGGAGACGATGGTCGCCGCGGTAGCGCAGAACACGAGGTTGAACACGAAGGCCGACCAATCAAAGCTTTCGTAGGCCGTGAAGATATCGAACCCCGGCTTGCCGATCAGGCCGACCAGATCCTCGCCCAGGAACAGCCCGAAGCCGATCACAATGAACACCACCGTGCCGATGCAGAAGTCCATCAGGTTCTTCATGATGATGTTGCCGGTGTTCTTCAGGCGCGTGAAGCCCGCCTCCACCATCGCAAAGCCGGCCTGCATCCAGAACACGAGCGCAGCGCCGATCAGGAACCAGACGCTGAAGACGATTGTGTTTGCATCCATTGAAATGACCATCCTTTCTCTTCCATTCGTAAATTTGTATAGGAGAAATATAAAAAGACGCGCATCCTCTTTTCCCGATGCGCTTTGAGCGCCGCGCACCGTTTTGTCGGAAAAGAAAATACACGTCTTTGTGTCAGACTATGCGGTTATCAAAAGAATTCATTCAAACGCGGTCTTGTCCGCGTGCGTGGGAACCGGATAGGGATAATCGCCGGAGAAGCAGGCGGTACAGAAGTTGAGCTTGCTGTCCTTTGCGATTTCCTTGACCTGCGCCAGCGGCAGGAAGCCGAGGCTGTCCGCGCCGATGCGCTCCGTCAGCTCCTCATGGGTGAATTTCACCGAGGCCAGCTGGCTGCGGTCGTCAATGTCCGTACCGTAATAGCAGGGCCAGAGGAATTCCGGTGCGGAAATGCGCACATGCACCTCCGTCGCCCCTGCTTTCTTGAGCAGATCCACGATCTGCCGCATCGTGGTGCCGCGGACGATGGAATCGTCGATCATCACCACGCGCTTGCCCTCCACGCTGCGGCGCAGCGCTGAAAGCTTGATGGACACCGCGCTCTCCCGCCCGTTTTGCGTGGGCTGAATGAACGTGCGGCCGATATAGCGATTCTTGACCAACCCCTCGCCGTAGGGAATGCCGCTCTCCTGCGCAAAGCCGATGGCTGCGGCCAAACCGGAATCCGGCACGCCGATGACCAGATCTGCCTGCACGGGATGACTGCGGGCGAGGATTCTGCCCGCCTCCAGCCGCGCCTGATAGACGCTCTGGCCGTCGATGACGGAATCGGGCCGGGCAAAGTAGATGTGCTCGAAGACACACAGTGCGCATTTCGACGCGTCAGGGTTGATACCGCTCTCCATCACGCGCTCGCCGCTTTCATCCACTACAATCAATTCGCCGGGGCGAACGTCGCGGTCAAACGATGCGCCGATGCTGTCCAGCGCGCAGGATTCCGAGGCGAACACCGGGCTTTCCCCCAGGTGCCCCATGCACAGGGGACGCATCCCCTTTGGGTCGCGCAGCGCAATGAGCTTTTTCGGGCTCATTACCAGCAGGGAGAACGAACCCTCCAGCCGGGGCGCCACGCGGGCGACCGCCTCCTCCACCGAGTTCGCCGTCAGCCGCTCCTTCGCGATCAGGAAGGCGATCACTTCCGTATCAGAGGTACATTGGAACACCGCGCCCTGCTGCTCCAGCTCCTGGCGGAGCAGCGCCGCGTTGGACACATTCCCGTTGTGGGCAATGACCAGGCTGCCCTTGATGTAGTCCACGCCAAGGGGCTGAATGTTGCGCCGGTTGTTGCCGCCGGTGGTGGAATAGCGCGCATGGCCGATGGCAATGCTCCCCTTCATCCCGGAGAGGATCTTCTCGTCAAAGACCTCGTGCACCAGTCCCAGATCCTTGTAAAGGCTGATCAGGTTGCCGTCGTTGACGGCGATGCCGCAGGCCTCCTGCCCGCGGTGCTGCAAGGCATACAATGCGTAATAAACGCATCTGGCTGTATCGACGGATTCGGCCTCCCGATTGAAGATGCCGAACACGCCGCATTCTTCGTGGATTTGCTCCAAGGGCTCTCCCTCCCGTAAAGTGGCTTACTGAACACTAAACAGAATATCACCATACGTCGGGAAAGGCCAGTATTTTTTCGCCACGAGGATTTCCATTTCGTCCGCCACGGCGCGCAGCTCGTTCATTGCGGGCACGACATGGTCGCGATAGTAGACCGCTTCGGCGGGCGCGTCGTCCGCGTAGGCCTTGGCGCTGCAGATCGTCTCGCTCAGCGCCGCGATCTTCTCGCTCAGGCTGTCTGCCAGAGTCGAAAGCTTCTTGCAAAGCTCGGTTTCGGTCTTGGCGGAAAAGCCCAGCTCCTTCTTTTTCAGAAGCGTATCGGTCAACTCACCCACATTGGTCAATGCGGCGGGCAGGATGTCGCGGTTGGCCATATCCAGCATGGTCATGGCCTCGATGTTGAGCACCTTGGCGTAGTTCTCCATCAGCACCTCATAGCGGCTCTCCATCTCGCGGGCGGAGAACACGCCGTGGCGAGTGAACATCGCGATATTTTCGGGCTTGATGAAGTAGGGCAGCGCGTCCGGCGTGGTCTTGAGGTTGAGCAGGCCGCGCTTTTCCGCCTCGGTGATCCATTCGGGCGCATAGTTGTTGCCGTTGAAGATGATGCGCTTGTGTTCGCGGATGGTTTTCTGCAAAAGCTTTGCCAGCGCCGTCTTGAAGTCGTCGGCCTTTTCCAGCTCGTCGGCAAACTGCATCAGCTCATCGGCCACAGCGGTGTTGAGCACGATGTTGGGGCCTGCGATGGAGAAGGTGGAGCCGAGGGAACGGAACTCGAACTTGTTGCCGGTGAAGGCGAACGGCGAGGTGCGGTTGCGATCGGTGGTGTCCTTCGGGAAGTGCGGCAGCACCTTGACGCCGATCTCCATCTCGGTCTTTTCCTTCTTTGTATAGGAAGCGCCTTCTTCGATAGCTTCAAGAATATCGGTCAGTTCGTCGCCCAGGAACATCGAAATGATGGCCGGCGGCGCTTCGTTCGCGCCCAGGCGATGATCGTTGCCCGCAGAGGCGACGGAAACTCTCAGCAGATCCTGATGCTCATCCACAGCCTTGATCACCGCGCACAGGAACAGCAGGAACTGCGCGTTTTCAAACGGAGAGGAACCGGGCTCCAGCAGGTTCTTGCCGTCATCGGTGGAAATCGACCAGTTGTTGTGCTTGCCGGAACCGTTGACGCCCGCAAAGGGCTTTTCATGCAGCAGACACACCATGTCGTGATGAGCGGCGACCTTTTTCATGATCTCCATCGTCAACTGGTTGTGGTCGGTGGCGACGTTTGTGGTGCCGAAGACGGGCGCCAGCTCGTGCTGTGCGGGCGCGACCTCGTTGTGCTTGGTCTTGGCCAGCACGCCCAGCTTCCACAGTTCTTCGTCCAATTCCTTCATATAAGCCGCCACGCGGGGCTTGATCGCGCCGAAGTAATGATCGTCCAGCTCCTGACCCTTGGGGGGTTTTGCGCCGAAGAGCGTGCGGCCGGTGTAGATCAGATCGCGGCGCTTTTCATAAACGGATTTGTCAATTAGGAAATACTCCTGCTCAGGGCCGACGGTCGTGACCACGCGCTTGGCAGTGGTGTTGCCGAAGAGCTTCAGGATGCGCATCGCCTGATTGGAAAGCTCCTCCATCGAGCGCAGCAGCGGGGTCTTTTTGTCCAGCGCCTCACCGGTGTAGGAGCAGAACGCGGTGGGGATGCACAGCGTATCGTCCTTCACAAAGGCGTAGCTGGTGGGGTCCCAGGCGGTGTAGCCCCTGGCCTCGAAGGTGGCGCGCAGGCCGCCGGAGGGGAAGGAGGAGGCGTCCGGCTCGCCCCT
>ERZ827043.2517-NODE-2517-length-15318-cov-5.753718_pt1 | contig 15318 bp, 13 predicted proteins | sample MGYA00519923_ERZ827043 | MGnify/ENA primary metagenome ERZ827043 (study PRJEB31778, sample SAMEA3449251) | human gut metagenome | biome: human gut; feature: human-associated habitat; material: faeces | place: United Kingdom | collected 2010/2012 ...
TCGCCACTTCGTGGCCCTCTTCCCCTAAAGGGGACGCAAGAACGTTACGGGATTTGCTTTTCTGTGTCATAGGGCTTGATTGGCATTCTGGTGATTAGCCGCTGCGCGGCTCCCCCTTATCCGGCTGCGCCCTTGGACACGCCTGCGGTGTGAGGGTTGACGTGGCCGGGCCCGAGGGTTGTGGCCGCCTGCCGGCGGCGGGTTGTGTTCGCTTCGCTCAGGGCAGATAGCGGATAGCCATCCCACGGTCCCCAAAACTTTTCTCAGCAAAAAATTTTATTTCCTATATAATAGAGTTAAGAAAATATTAAGGAGGGATCCTATGCTGGATATATATAAGAGGCGCATGGCTGCTGCCGGCGCGGGGCTGGAGGCTCTGGGGCTGGATTCGCTTATTGTTTCCGAGCCAGCCGCCCTTTTCTATCTCACCGGGGAAACCATCCATCCCGGCGAGAGGCTTACGGTGCTGGTTTTCCGCCAAAAGAAGCCGCCTTTCTGGCTCCGGAACCGGCTTTTTCCCCTGAAGGAGGGCATGGGCCTTTCCATGGAGGAGGCAGATGGAGGCCGGCCGGCGGATATTTCCTTTGAAGACGGAGAGGAGGGGCTGGCCCTTCTCTCCCCTTTCCTGCCGAAGGGTACGACCGGCATCGACAAGACCTGGCCATCCCATTTCCTTTTATCCCTCATGGCCCTTCGCCCCGACCTGTCTTTTAAGAACGGTTCTCCCCTGGTGGACGGCCTGCGGGCAGTGAAGGATGAGGAGGAAATCGAAGCCATGCGCCTTGCCTCTGCCATCAATGACCGGGCCATGGAACGGATTTCCCGCTGGATTCATCCCGGTGTGACAGAAAAGGAATGCGCCGACAGGCTCCTTGCTATTTATAAGGAGGAAGGGGCGGAGGGGTTCTCCTTCCCGCCTATCGTTTCCTTCGGCAGCCACGGCGCCGATCCCCACCATATGCCCGATGATACAAAGCTTTCTGAAAACGAGACGGTTCTTTTTGACATAGGCTGCCGGAAAAATCATTACTGCTCCGACATGACCCGCACCTTTTTCACCGGCACTCCCACGGAGGAGCAGAAAAGGGTACATACCCTGGTACGGGAGGCGGGAGAGCTGGCGGAATCCCTGGTGCGGCCGGGAATCCCGCTGGCCGATCTGGACCGGGCAGCCAGGGAATACATTGCCAAGGGAGGATACGGGCCCTTCTTTACCCACCGTCTGGGCCATTTCATCGGCCTCAAAGAGCATGAGGAGGGAGAAGTAAGCGCCTCATCTCCCCTCATTGCCAAACCGGGCATGATCTTTTCCATCGAACCCGGTATCTATCTGGAAGGCCGATTCGGCGTCCGCATCGAAGATCTGGTGCTGGTGACGGAAGAAGGCTGCGAAGTACTGAACCATGCCGGCAGGGGCTGGCAGATTTCCTGAAAGGAGAAAACCATGATACAAGTCAGACATATGATTCTCGGGGAAGGCAGGCCCAAAATCTGCGTCCCCCTCGTTTCCGCTTCCTTTGAAGACCTGGAAAAGGAATGCACTTCCCTGAAGGAGCTTTCCCCCGATATGCTGGAATGGCGGGTAGACTACCTTCTGAACAAGGAGGATTTCAACGCCGTAACCGACCTGGACAAAGCATACCACATCATCCGCTCCCACTTTGAAGACACGCCCCTCCTCACCACCCTTCGCACCAAGAGCCAGGGCGGCGTCCACAAAACCCCCGGCGGCAACTATGTGCAGCTTATTTCCCTCATCCTCGCCTCCCGCTGGGCGGATATTATCGACATCGAATACGGCCATGAAATCATGGACACCAAAATCCTCATGGCCCGGGCCAGGGCCCGGCAGATTCCCATCCTCATGAGCTACCATAAATTCAAGAGGGCCCTTTCGGAAATGGAAATCGTGGACACGCTGGAAAATATGAAATCCTTCCGTCCCGACATCCTGAAAATCGCCGTCATGCCACAGACCCCCCTGGACGCCGCCGCCCTCATCAACGCCGCCGCCAGGGTAAACCGCCTCTTCCCTGACACCCCTGTCATTACCATCGGCATGGGCCCCCTTGGCGTCCTCACCAGGGTGGCAGGAAACGGGCTCGGCGCTCCCCTCACCTTCGCCGCCGGAAAAGAAGCCAGCGCTCCCGGCCAGCTGACAGTGGAAGAAGCGCGGACAGTGCTGGGAATATTGTATAAATAAAGGCCTTCGGCCCCGGGTTCAAAGGGTTCAGAAGGTTCGCCCTTTGGGCGAACGGGGGCGCGGCTGACGCCGCAGGTTGTGTAGAAGGGTTGTGTTCGCTTCCGCTCAGGGGGCGACAGCCCTACCGGGCTGAGGGTGGCGGTGGCGCCCTTCGGGCGCAGATTAAAAAAGTCTGCCCGCGCCCTCCGTCATTTCGACCGTAGCCGGTCAGCCGCCAATAGGAAAGCCTCTTATTGTGCAGGCTAGAGGCCAACTTCGGCTGACTTGGAGACTCTATGCAGAGTCTCCACAGAGTGGAGAAATCTCCCCCCTCTGATGGTACGGGCGGCATTACGGTGGGAGATCTTCAGGCTCAGAGTATCATCAAAGCGGTTCACATCTACCCCCATACCGGCACATCCCCCCGCTCGAGATGACGGTGGCGGCTGACGCCGCATGGACACGCCTGCGGCGTGAGGGTTCAGAGGGTTCAAAGGGTTCAGAGGGTTGTGGTGGCGCCCTTCGGGCGCAATATATAATGGCGCCGCCGGCGCTCACCCTGCCTCCACGGAGTGGGCTTTATAACTCCCCTCTGAACCAGCCCGCTCTGCGGGCCGAACCTGAGGCACCCAGGGGCGAAGCCCCCGGCGGTGCCTTGAACCCTTTGAACCCGCTTGCTGTCGGGAATAAAGTATGCCTGATGTCTGCCGTCTGACAGTCTGCCGTCTGATAGTCTGACGTCTGAAGGTCTCCTTGCTTTCGGAAATACGCCCCGCCGCCGCAAAGCCCGCCGGCGGCTGTCTCCTATTTGACATTCCTGCCATATAGTAGTAATATATGGCCAATTACTTCTATATCGTATTATTTATAAAGGAGCAGAATATGAAGAAGAAAAGTATAGTGGCCCTTGCCCTGGCAGGGTGTCTTTGGATGGGAGGCAGTGCTATGGCTATGGATGTGAATGTGGATTCCGCCACGAAGGATATGCCGGGAAAGGCGGAGAGCATCCTTCTTTCCGTACCGGTGAAGACGCCGCTGATTAACCAGATTTCCGATGTGGTTTACGAGCAGGTGCCCATGCGGGGCTATCCCAATGTGGCCATGAAGATGGATATTCTGCAGCCCAAGTCCGACAAGAAGCTGCCGGCCATCGTCTACGTCACCGGCGGCGGCTTCATCAATGCCAACAAGGATAACGGCATCCAGCTCCGCATGCATCTGGCGGAAGCGGGCTACGTGGTGGCTTCCATCCAGTACCGGGTGGCGCCCACTGCCAAATTTCCCCAGCCTCTGGAGGTTGTGAAATCGTCCATCCGGTACCTCAAGGCCCATGCAGACCAGTTCAACATCGACCCTGACCGGGTGGGCATTGTGGGCGGCAGCGCCGGCGGCTATCTCACCGCCATGGCAGGAACCACCAGCGGCACCACTTCCTTTGATAAAGGGGAGAACCTGAACGTTTCCAGCGATGTAAAGGCGGCGGTAGACCTCTACGGCCTTTCCGACCTCACCCGCATCGGTGATGATTACAGTGACGCTGTGAAGGAAAACCACAAATCCGCCGGCGCCACAGAGGCCCTCTGGGTCAACGGTTCTCCTGTGTTCGGCGGGAAAGACGGCGGCATCCTGGCCAATCCGGAGGGCGCCGCCAAAGCCAATCCCATTACCTATATTTCCAAAACCAGCGCCCCCATGCTCCTCATGCACGGCACGGCGGACACCGTAGTCTCCCCCAGCCAGACGGATCTCCTCTTCCAGGCGCTGCAGAAGAACCACATTCCTTCCAAACGGTACCTGGTGGAAGGCGCCGCCCATGGCGGTATCTACTGGAACCAGAAGGAAGTGCTGGATATTATTACGGAATTCTTTGACTCCTATTTGAAATAAGGGATCTTGGACACGCCTGTCGGCGTGAGGGTTCAAAGGGTTCAGAGGGGAGCGCCCTTTGGGCGCAAGGGGCGCGGCTGGCGCCGCAGGTTGGGACCGCCTGTCGGCGGCAGGTTGTGTAGAAGGGTTGCGGAAAAGGTTCACAGGGTTCAGAGGGTTGTGGATTGCCGCTTCGCAGCAATAAATATTATGCCGCCTATCGGCGGCAGGAAAACCAACCACGCGCCTTCGGCGCGTGGTTGGCGTGTTCTCCTCTGGGCGAAAGCCCCGTCAATCTTGAGAACCTCTTCCCTTCTGAACCGGCCCGCTCTGTGGGCGAAGCCCGATGACGGCTTGAACCCGGGCGCCGCAAGGCGCCTCTCCCCTCTTGCTTTCGGGAATACAGAAAGCCATCGTAAATGACACAAAGGAGGAACCATGAAACTGGATGATACCCTGGGCTTTATTTTGGGCCGCGTTTCCAGGAAGGTTCATTACCGGCTGGACCATATTTTTAAAAGCCACCATATTACCATCGAGCAGTGGGTGGGGCTCCGCATGATTGATGAAGCAGGCCCTCTATGCCAGAAGGACCTGGCCTGCCGCATGGAGAAGAACCAGAACACCATCAAAGCCCTCATCGACCGGCTGGAGGCCAAGGAGCTGGTGACGCGGACAGAAGACACCAAAGACCGGCGGAATCTGATCCTCACCCTCACGGGGAAGGGGGAATCCCTTCTCGACACCCTGTCCCCGCTGGAGGATGAGGTGAATGAAGCCATCGAGTCCGTCCTGCCGCCGGAGGAGACGGAAACATTGAAGCAGCTCCTTCTGCAGCTGGAAAAGAAGCTGTAAGGCCGGTTTATTGAAAACGCAGCCACTGAAACGTTCTGCTTCAGCCGCTGTTTCCATTTCAAAGAAAGGAAATGAAATCATTATGGCTTACTACACAAGCAATGAGGAACATCCCATTGACATTTTGAACATTAAAGGACTGGAGGCAAGGGTGAAGGCCCGTATGGACCCCGGCGCCTTCGGCTACATCCGGGAAGGCGCAGAAGATGAATGGACCATGCGGGAAAATACCCGGTCCTTTGAGGACAAGCACATCGTCCCCCGGGTGCTCCGCGGTATTTCCCATGCAGACCTTTCCACCTCCATTTTCGGCATCCCCCTCAAAACGCCGGTGATTGAAGCCCCCTCTGCCGCCCACGGTCTGGCCCACATGAAGGGGGAGGTGGACACCGCCATCGGCGCCGCCAAGGCAGGCACCCTCTTTGCCATGAGCACCTATGGCAGCACGGACCTGGAAGACGCTGCCGCCGCCTGCCCCGGAGCGCCCCAGTTTTTCCAGATTTACATGAGCAAGGACGACGGCTTCAATGAATTCCTCATCCGCAAGGCTGTGAAGGCCGGCGTGAAAGCCATCATCATGACCGTGGACTCCACCCTGGGCGGCTACAGGGAAGAAGACATTGCCACCAGGTTCCAGTTCCCCCTCCCCATGCCTAACCTGGCCGCCTACGGCGCCGCTGACGGCAAGGGAAAAAATATTTCTGAAATCTACGCCGCCGCCAAGCAGGACTTCGTCCCTGCAGACGTCAAGAAACTGAAGGACCTGTCCGGCCTGCCGGTCATCGTCAAGGGCATCCAGTCTCCGGAAGATGCGGACATTGCCATCCAAGCCGGCGCCGACGGCGTGTGGGTCTCCAACCACGGCGGCCGCCAGCTGGACGGCGGCCCCGCCTCCTTTGCCGTGCTACCCTCCATTGCCGCCGCAGTCAACCACCGGGTACCGGTCATCTTTGACAGCGGCGTGAGAAGAGGAAATCACGTATTCAAAGCCCTGGCCAGCGGCGCCGACCTGGTAGCCATCGGCCGCCCCGTCATCTACGGCCTCAACCTGGGCGGAGCCGAAGGGGTGAAGTCGGTATTCGACCATTTCAATAAAGAACTTGCCATCACCATGCAGCTGGCAGGCACAAAGACCATTGAAGACGTCAAAGAAACAAAACTAATTTGAGCATAGTAAAACCGGGCAGTATTCGCTGCCCGGTTTTACTATGGAATAGGGCCGCCTGCGGCGTGAGGATTCAGAAGGGTTCAGAGGGTTCAGAGGGTTCCCTCCCCCACATTTATTGTCCCACCGCTTTAGCGGGGGGAAGGTGGTGGCGCAGCCACCAAAGGGGGCGGGCCCTTCGGGCCCGGAGGGTTCTTAGGTTTGACAGCGGCCTTTGGCGGCTGAGGGTTGTGGATTGCCCTTCGGGCAATGAGTATATATGCCGCCTGTCGGTTAACTCCTCCGGCTCCCTGCGCCCTGTCTCACTTTCCTACTAGTACACCAGAACACTAGAACACTAGTACACTATTTCACCATTCCTTCCGGAAGTTCCATGCAATCACGGCGCCGGCCAGGAGGAAGGCCAGGGCGGTGGACCAGAAGACGGAGGGGTAGCCCAGCCAGCGGGCCAGGGCGCCGGAGCAGACAGGGCCGGCCACGTTGCCCATAAGGAATACGCTGGACACCACGCCGAAGACGATGGCCCTCTTTTCAGGGGGCACGGACTTGGCGATGAGGGTATTGGTACAGGGAGCGATAAGGCCCATGCCCAGGCCTGTAATGCCCCGCCACACCCCAAGGCCGGTGACGGTGGTCATAAGGTACTGCATGAGGAAGGTGAAGCCTACGAAGAAGGTGGCTCCCACCAGAATGCGGTGGGGCCGGATGTATTCCGTCAGCCGTCCCACGTTAAGGGACATGACGGCACTGCAGCCGCCGGAAATGAAAATGATGAAGCCCACCACCGTGGCTACCAGCTCCGTACTGCTGCCCATCATCTGCTTGATATAAAGGGGCAGGATAGGGCCGATGCCGGTAATGCCGAAGTTGCAGAGGAACTGCATGAAGGTCATAATGCGAACCCTGGGGATTTTCATGAAATAGAGAATCTGGCTCCAGGTGGAACTTTTTTCCTTGTCCGCCCCCTTCCGGTGAATGGCAGGAAGGAAAAAGCGCACGGAAAGGAAACAGCAGAAGGCCAGGAAGGCAAAGAAGAAAAAGGGCATGCGGTAGCCGAAGGTATCGGCTATGGTTCCTCCCAGAAGGGGGCCGAACATAATGCCCATCACCATGGCTGCCTGGAAATAGCCCATGGCCCAGGAGGTTTTATTCTCCGGCGTCACGGACACCACAATGGAAAGGCCGATGGGCACAAATCCCCCCACCAGCCCCTGGGCCATGCGGAGGAAGAGAAGGTGCCAGGGACTTACGGCAAATCCCTGGAGCAGGGAAGACAGGGTCACCGTAAGGAGCACCACCGACATCACTGCCTTCGGCCCCCGCCGGTCCGCCTGAATGGACCAGAAGGGAGCGGAAAAGGCGATCATAAAGGGCGTAACCCCTACGATAAGTCCTGCCCAGAACGCCGCCTCTCCGGGATCTGTCAGTCCGATTTCCGAAAGAAACAAAGGGAGGAAGGACATGACTCCCACCATGGAGATACCGGCGCCTACCTGGATCAGGCAGGCAAGGTACACGATGGATTTCCAGTTTTTCATGATTTCCTCCTTTCTTTTCATGGGGCCTGAGGATTCAAAAGGGAAGGTTGACGCCCGCTACGCGGGCGAAGGTTATGGCCCCTCAAGGGGAAACGACTCACTACATTTTGTGCGTCGCTGTGCTCCTACAAAATGTGTTCGCTGTGCACCGCCTGTCGGCGGCAGGTTGTGTAGAAGGGTTGTGTGGAGGAAAAGGTTAACGGCTCCTGCGGAGCCGAGGGTTCTTAAGGTTCTTAAGATTGACGGGCCTCACGGCCCGAGGGTTGTGGATTGCCGCTGCGCGGCAATAAGTTTTTAAAGCCGCCTGACGGCGGCGCCTTTGCTTCGCAAAGGCCTATCCTCACCGCTTTGCGGAGCTCCTTGAATTAATCAGTGCTTCCCTAGTACACTAGCCCACTAGTACACCAGCCCACTACAAACTATGCGGCCCTTTCCACACTTTTCCTTCCGCCAGGTAGCGGACGGCTTCTTCCAGCCGTTCGGCGCCGTAGACGAAGTGGTTGCCTTTGTTCATCTGGAATACGGTTTCCACGCCCTCTTCTTTTAAGATTTCCTCGATTTCCAGGGTGGCGGATTCCACCTGGGCCATGCGGGGATTTCCTGTTTTCTTTTCCCTGTCTCCCAGGGAGAGGTACACCCGCTCTATTTTTTCCGGCAGGGGATGGGCGCCCATGAAGTCGGTGAAGCCGTCGAACCAGAAGGAACCAGAGATGGAGGCAGCGCCGGCCAGGGTGTGGGAGAGGGCGGCCATGTAGAGGGTAAAGAGGCCGGAGAGGGAAATGCCTGCCAGCATTCTTTTTTCGACGGGCCTGTCCAGCAGGGCTTCGGTCTTTGGAAAGAGGGAAGTTTCCAGCTGCTCCATGAAGGGGCCTGCGCCGCCGGAGAAATCTTCCTCCCCTTTAAATACCTTCGGCGCCGGCCAGGGGGAAAGGTCCCGGTTCCAGTCCATGCCACTGATGGCCGCCAGATGGAGGGACAGTTCTTCTGCCAGATGGCTCACCTTTCCCACCACCGGTTCCGGTTCCAGAATGTAGAGAATCCGCCCTGCTCCCGGTGCTTTGTACAGTGTCACGTCCAGCGTGCCGTCGTGAAAGGTCCTGGTTTCCATGATTACCTCCCTTTGAAATCGGGTTTTCTTTTTTCAAGGAATGCGGTAATGCCTTCCTTGAAGTCTTCGCTCCCGGAGCACTGGGCCAGGTACACCGCTTCCTGTTTCATGTAATCTTCAAAGCCTTTGTACATACTTTCAAACATGAGCTTCTTCATGTTGCCGTAGGCCAGAAGGGGGCCTTCCGTCAGCTTTTCTGCAAAAGCCATGACCCGGGGCATCAGCTCTTCCCTGGCAGTCACTTCTTTCACCAGCCCGATTTCCAGCGCTTCCTCCGCTTTTACGGGGCGGCCGGTTACGAACATATCGAAAGCCCGGTGGCTTCCCACCATGCGGGGCAGGAAGTACACGCCGCCGGTGTCGGGGCAGAGGCCGATGCCTACGAAGGCCTGCAGGAATTTCGCATTGTCCGCGGCAAAGATGAAATCGCAGGCGAAGGCCAGGTTGGCCGCACCGCCGGCAGCAGCGCCTAATACGGCGCAGATAATAATTTTGCTCATTTTCTTCATGTACAGCACGATTTCCGACAGTTTCCCCGCCAGAGGCGCCATGGATTTCTTTGAAAAATCCGGTTCGTCGCAGTGATCCTTCATGTACCGGATATCACCGCCGGCAGAGAAAGCCCGCCCTGCGCCGGTAAGCACCAGCACCAGCACCTCCGGATTTCCTTCCGCTTCCTTCAAAGCCTCTTCCAGTTCTCCTGCCATTACCAGGTCCAGCGCATTCAGGGTAGGCGCATAATCCAGGGTAATAGTCTCAATCCCCCCTGCAAGGGATGTGTGAATTCTCTGATAAGCCATGACTGCCTCCTTTGGGAAAAAATGAAAATATCTTCTTATATTATATCATTAAAAAAGGCACCCCTTATAGAAATATCTTCTCCGCCAGAAAAGCCCCCAGTGCCACCAGAAGAATGCCGCAGGCCAGCTGGGCGAAAATGTAGCCCAGCCCCTCCATCCACCGCCCGGCGGCCCAGAACTGCAGGGTCTCATTCATGAAGGAAGAAAAGGTGGTGAGCCCGCCCAAAAATCCGGTGATGAGAAAAGCCGCCGCTCCGGGGAGCGGATACACCCGGGAAAGAAGGACGCCCAGCAGGCCTATCAGAAAGGAACCGGCACCGTTCACCGCCAGGGTGCCATAGGGAAAAGCCGTCCCCGCCCATCCCGCCAGTGCAAGGGTAGTCATGTACCGGCACAGGGCTCCCAGCGCCCCGCCGGCGGCCACCAGTAAAGGATACACATAATTCATGATGATACCTCCATAAAAAAATCTCCTGTCCCCTGATGAAATGGATCCATAAAAGAACCATATTCCAGGAGGCAGGAGTCATCATCTCAAAGAGCATTCGGCCTTCGCCCGGCGAACTCCATCGCCGTCTGCGGGTTTTATTGTACCACAGGAGAGAGGGGATGGAAAGGGGCGGAGGAGGAAGGGGGACGGGCCTCACGGCCCGAGGGTTGTGGTGGCGGCTGACGCCGCATGTAAAAAGGGGCACGGCTTCGCCGCAGGTTGTGGCCTGCTGACGCAGGCAGGTTGTGTAGAAGGGTTGTGTGGAGGAAAAGGTTAACGGCTCCTGCGGAGCCGAGGGTTCGAGAGTGTAAAATCCTTTGTGTAAATTAGATTCCCTTAATAAACCTGGTATTTATGACCCTGCATGAGAGCCGTTACAGGGTTGACAGGGAGCCTCTGGCAATGTGGTTCCTTTGCCTTATGGCAGCAATGCCTAAAGGCAGCTGCAGGTCTGCAAGGCTACCACATTGGCTCTTAGCCTGCACATAAAAGGGCTTTCCTTTTAATCGCTTGACCGTAAGGAGCCTCCGTGCTTACCCTTTGTGTCTTTCGTGATACATACCGCAGTGCCAAAGCCCCATTCCACTTGCTGTCGGGTATACCGCTCACCAGCTCACTAGTACACCAGCCCACCAACAAAAATCCGGCCCTTTGCAGAGCCGGTTTTCTTATTTCCTTATTTCAATACCGACGGCAGCCAGGTGGCGATGCCGGGGAAGACGCAGAGCAGCGCGATTTCAAGAACCATAATCACCGCAAAGGGAGCGGCGCCGGAGATGATGTCCTGGATGGAGCTGTCTTCGCTGATGCCTTTGATGACGAAGAGGTTCATGCCTACGGGAGGCGTGATGAGTGCCAGTTCCATATTAATGAGGAGCACTACGTTGAACCAGATGGGGTCAAAGCCCAGGGCTTTGATGACCGGGTAGAGCATAGGCAGGGTAATAAGGATGATGGAAACGGTTTCCAGCACGCAGCCCAGGATGAGGAGGACGATATTGATGCCGATGAGGACGATCCATTTATTGAAGTGGCCTTCGGTGACAAGGGCCATGAGGGCCTGGGGTACCTGGAGCACGGTGAGGATGTAGCCGAAGAGCATGGCGCCTACCATGATGGCAAAAATCATGCAGGATGTCTTGATGGTGGCGCGGAGGATGGCGGGCATGTCCTCAATGGTAATGCTGCGGTAAATGAAGAAGGTAATGATGAGGGCATACACCGTGCCTACAGCTGCCGCTTCGGTAGGGGTGAAGATGCCGGTGTAGATACCGCCGATGATGATGACCGGAAGGAGAAGGCCCCAGATATTTTCGCGGAGGGCTTTCATCTTTTCTGCATGGGTGGCTCTTGCTTCCCGCGGTTTGTTCCAGGAAGCAAAGACGATGTAGGCCACGAAGGCCAGGGTCAGGAGGGCGCCGGGCATGACGCCGGACATGAAGAGCTTGCCCACGGACTCGTCGGTAATGGTGCCGTAGAGAATCATGGGGATGGACGGCGGGATGAGGATGCCCAATGTGCCGCCGGCGGCCACAGACCCTACGACCAGTTTCCTGTCGTAGCCGCGCTTCAGCATTTCCGGAATGGCCATGGCACCGATGGTGACGGCGGTGGCCACGGAGGAGCCGGAAATGGCGGCGAAAATGGCGCAGGCAAAGATGGTGGCAATGCCAAGGCCTCCGGGGAGGTGGCCCATCCATTTGCTGCCCAGGTCGAAGAGCCCGCTGCCCACCCGTCCGGTGAGCATGATCTGGCTCATAAGGATGTAGAGGGGCACGGAAGTCAGCACGTAGGAATTCAGCGTCTTAAAGGCAATCACCGGCACCTGGGACAGGGTGGACATATCCACGAACTGGATGATGCCCAGAATCCCTGCCAGGGACAGGGTGAAGGCCACGGGCATGCCGATAATCAGGAGGACAATGATCAACAGGGCAAATCCTGCAAGAACCATTTACTTTCCCTCCTTTCCATCTCGGAAGAAATCACCTAAAAGATGATTCACCATTTCCAGAAACAGCAGTACAAAGCCGATGACCATAAAGGTCTGGGGAACCCACATGGGTACCCGGAGCAGGGAAGGAGACACCACTCCCATGGCCCGGCTCATGAGCATATAATTGGTGGATTCCGTCATGCACACGTACATGACAAAAAGGGCAAGAATGGATGTGAGTACATCCAGCCCCCGCTGCAGGGCCCTGGGGAAACGGCTGAAAAGGAAATCCACGCAGATGTGTCCGTTCTTCCTCATGGTGTAGGCCATGCCGAAGAAACCGGCCAGCACCAGAAGGTAGGTGGAAATCTCCATCACCCACACCGTGGGACTGTGGAAAATACTGCGGGCAATGATTTCATAGCAGATCATGAAGGCTGTCAGCAAAATGGCAAGCCCTGCAATGGCTGCGGCAAAATTGGTAATGTAACCGAGGATACGGTCATACATATGGTAAATGGAACGCACAGGACAGCCCTCCTTTGGGAAATAGTGTACTAGTGTACTAGTGTGCTAGTGAGCTAGTGGGATAGTGGGATCGTAGGGGGGGTTGACGGGGCTTCGCCCCGAGGGTTATGGCCGCCTGTCGGCGGCAGGTTGTGTTTCGCTTCGCTCAGGGGGCGACAGCGCCTGCGGCGCTGAGGGTGGCGGATTGCCGCTCTGCGGCAATGCTTATAAAGTCAGCGTTACGGGATGACCTTGCTGTATCATATGGCATGATAGGCATTCTGCTGATTGGCTCGCTGCGCTCGCCACCCCCTATCCGGGCTGCGCCGGACTTCCCCCTGTTCAGGGGGCAGAATAGGCCGCTCTATGCTTTCCTGTAGAGACATGGTGGCCCCATGGCTAAGCATCCATAGTGCCCCCGCTTGCGGGGGAAAGGTGGTGGCGCCAGCCACCAAAGGGGGAAAACGCCGAAATGGTACGTGAAGTATATGACTCGCTGTTTTTTCCCTCATATCTCTCGTTTCCCCTTGAGGGGAAGTCCCGCGAAGCGGGAAAGGGTGTACGGGGCAGAGTACCGATAGGATGCTCCATCGCTATCCTGACCGCCAATCGGCGGCCTGTGTCATTTTTGCTTCTTACCCTTGTGCCCGCCCAGAAGCGCCAATACTAAAAAAACGGCGCCCTTTCAAAGGCGCCGTTTTGCTGCCGTTATTTAGCTATTTCTGCAGAAATTTCTTTTATCTCTTCTTTACCGGAAGATTTCTTCACAATCTTGTAAACACCGACGGTGAGAAGGGGCACCAGGTAGAGAAGGATGAAGGCATAGGCCAGGGCATTGTAGCCTTTGGCAATGAGGTCGATAATGCCGATTTTGGCGAAGGCCACTGAAATCACCAGGATAATGACAGTGAGCGCGCCGCGATGCTGACGGGTGAGGGGATTTCTTCCCGTATCCGCAAGACCCCTGTCCACACGTTCCAGCATGGCATGGATAATGCCGGTGGCCGTTTCAATCAAAGTCCAGCCCATGACGATGCTGAAGAGGAAAAGCAGCCAGCCCGGTGCATTGTCCGCCTGCATCATAGCCACCCAGGGCACCGGCGATGCCAGCACTGCTTTGTCGGGGTAGAAGGCCATGACTGCATAGTAGGTCATGAACCAGGGGATAATCATGAGCAGGCCTGCAATGATGCCGCTGATAATGGTGTCCTTGCGGCTCTTCTGGGCCTTGATGGTGAAGAAGGATGCCGGAAAGACCACCAGGTTATAGGCCATGTAGAGAATGCCTGTCCAAAGGGCAGATCCCACAGTGGCATCGGGCACAAAGGAATGATCACCGGATGCCATGACCTCGGAAATATGGGCTCCCCCATGGCTGATAACCAGCACAGAGAAGGAAATATAACCAATGTAAAGAAGCACGGTGCCAATAGTTTCAAAATAAGAAATAATCTTTTCCCCGTAGTAGTTGAGCACGCCTACAATCACCGTAATGGCACCTACGCCGTACCAGTAATTGAGCCCCGTCATCTGCTCCACCACCGCGCCGGTGGCAGAAGACATGACCGCAATGATGATGACCATGAAAAGCAGGTACACCAGATCAAAGACATGGTACAGGGGCCCGATTAATTCCTTCAGAAACGATTTGAAATCATACACTTTATAAAGGCGGATGAGTTCAAAAGACAGAATGGCCACCAGGGCGAATCCTACAAATGTAGCCAGCCCGGAAAGCCAGCCCATGGCACCGAACTTGGCGCCGTACTCCACGATTTCACGGCCTGTGGCATACCCACCGCCGATGAGCACGGACTGCAGGATAATACCGGGAAGAATCATCCTCCCCAGGGCCCCTCCAAAAATACCTTTTTTCTCTTCCATACTGCTTCACTCCTTCATTTGTACCATCCCTGCAGGAAATCAAAAAGCGCCCATCAGAAATCAATTCTGAAGGGCGCATCCTTGCGCGGTACCACCTTGTACTTATCACTCTGCCGCATCAATGAACGGTTTTCATTGCGTCGGGCCTATCCATAACGGGGACATCCGCCAGGCCTACTCTGTTCGGCCGGGAAGCTCGCGAGTGAGTAAAACGACAGCGCCTTCCGGTTTTCACCATCCACCGGATCTCTGAAAGGGATTCCGTCATTTCTGTCTCGTTCCATGCAGGTACTTTTTAGTTAGACAGTAGTATACACGCATCGGGCGGCCATGTCAATGGGGAAATTGTAAAAGAGGGACATTTTGTGTCCAGGGTTCGGAAGGTTTCCAGAAAAAGGTTCTTAGGATTGACCGGCCCTATGGGCCGGAGGGTTCTTAAGTTTGACGGGGCCTTTGGCCCCGAGGGTTGTGGTATCGCCCTTCGGGCGATGAGTTTTATATTACCGCCTTCGGCGCGAAGGTTCAGAGGGTGGTGGTGGCGCCCGAAGGGCGCCATTTTTAAAGGGCGAGCCTCTCCTCCATTTAACTTGCCCACCCCCATTCAGGGGGTGGGTGGCGAGCGGAGCGAGACGGAAGGGGGCGGCTGTATCTATGGGTTCGTAGTGCCGTTTTTCGCTGCTGGCTGTTCGCTCATTTAGTGCCCGCCTGTCGGGCACCGGCCTCCTTCGGAGACCCCCTTCCACCACTTCGTGGTCCCCCTCCCCCCGCAAGCGGTGGGAGGCAAGGTATAGGGGCGCGTCCCTCTCCTCCATAAATGGGCAAAGCCGGTTTTGAGGAAAAACAGCCTCACTTTACGCCATGAACCGCATTTTCATGATTAGCCGCCTGGCGAGCAGCATACAGTCATTTCAGAAGGGGGACGAACCTCATCCTCGTCATTTCGACCGAAGCCGGTCAGCCGCCAATAGGAAAGCCTCTTATTGTGCA
>ERZ827043.2549-NODE-2549-length-15170-cov-3.707509_pt1 | contig 15170 bp, 14 predicted proteins | sample MGYA00519923_ERZ827043 | MGnify/ENA primary metagenome ERZ827043 (study PRJEB31778, sample SAMEA3449251) | human gut metagenome | biome: human gut; feature: human-associated habitat; material: faeces | place: United Kingdom | collected 2010/2012 ...
CGGCGTCGTCGATCATGGCCTTGGCGATACGGTCCTTGACGCTGCCGGCGGGGTTAAAGTACTCCAGCTTGGCCAGCACCTTGGCCTTCAGGCCGAACTTCTTCTCAATATGGGTCAGCTCCAGCAGGGGGGTCTTACCGATCAGCTGGTCAGCTGAAGTGTAAATGTTAGACATAACGATTCTCCTTTTCTATATCACATATGTTGTTTATTCAGACGGTCTGCGGTGCGCTCCGGCGCGGAAAACAGCTGCCGCCGCAACATCGGAGATACGTATGCCCTTTCCGGCGTCTCATGGCCCGCCCTCCCTTTTCTTTCGTAATTACTACCTATCCGGTAGGTTGGTTACGTTATACCACGCCTGCCGGTATTTGTCAACGGGGAATTTGTATTTCGCGGAAAATCTTTTCACCCGCCGCGGCGCAGGGCATAGAATGAGAACGGAGAGGCTCTCTCCGTATTTTTTGTGACAGGAGGTCACAGGTTTTATGAGCATACATCTCCGTCATGCTGCCGCCTGCTATCAGGCTCCCGACGGGGAGGTGGAGGCGGTACGCGACGTATCCTTTGACGTGGCGCAGGGGGAGTTCGTCAGTCTGGTGGGGCCCTCCGGCTGCGGCAAGTCCACGCTGCTGAGCGCCATCGCCGGGCTGGAGCCGCTGACCGGCGGTACCGTCAACGTGGCGGGTCAGCCGGTGACGGGCCCCTCCCGCCGCGTTGGGTTCATGCCCCAGCGGGATCAGCTGTTTGAGTGGAAGAGCATCTGGGACAACGTAACGCTGGGTCTGGCGGTGCAGCGCGAGAGAGGGAGCGCCGCCTATGACCACGTGCGGGAGCTGCTGGACCGCTACGAGCTGTCGGGCTTTGCGGGAAAGCGGCCCTGCCAGCTGTCCGGCGGCATGCGGCAGCGCTGTGCGCTGATCCGGACACTGGCCTCAGATCCGGAGATCCTGCTGCTGGATGAGCCGTTTTCCGCGCTGGACTATCAGACGCGCCTTGCGGTATCGGCGGACATCTGGCGTATCATCCGCCAGGAGGGCAAGACGGCTCTGCTGGTGACTCACGACATCGCGGAGGCGGTGAGCATGTCCGACCGCGTGGTGGTGCTGTCCGCCCGCCCCGCCGTGGTGAAAACCGTGCTGGACATGGGCGCGCTGCGTGGCCTGCCGCCGCTGGAGCGGCGAAGCACAGCGGAGTTCCACCGCTATTTCGACTTGATATGGAAGGAGCTGGACGTTCATGGCTGACACTTCCCTGTCGCCCCGCCGTCTGGCGTATCTGGCCGGTGTACGGCGGCAGAAGCGGCGGGTCCGCATCTGGCAGCTCGCGCTGCTCATCGGCCTGTTCGGCTTTTGGGAGCTGAGCTGCCGCACCGGCCTGTCCGATGGCTTTCTGGTCAGCTGCCCCAGCCGCATGGCCGCCACATTCTGGTCGCTGTGCCGCTCCGGCCAGCTGCTGCACCACATCGGCGTGTCGTGTCTGGAGACGGTGCTGGGCTTCACCGCCGGCACCCTGCTGGGCACGGCGGCAGCCATCCTCATGTGGTGGTCGGACACGGCGGCCCGCATTTTAGACCCGTATCTGGTAGTGCTGAACGCCCTGCCCAAGACGGCACTGGGCCCCATCTTCATCGTCTGGATGGGCGCCGGGGCGGGGGCCATCGTCACCATGACGCTGGCCATCTCGCTGATCGTGACGATTCTGAACATGTATACCGGCTTTCGGGCCACCGATCCGGAAAAGGTGCGCCTGATGCGCACGCTGGGAGCCACACGGCGTCAGATCCTGTGGATGCTGGTGTTTCCCGCCAACTGCCCCACCCTGTTTTCCACGCTGAAGGTCAACGTGGGCCTGTCGTGGGTGGGCGTCATCATGGGTGAGTTTCTGGTCTCGCGGGCCGGTCTGGGCTATCTCATCGTCTACGGCTCTCAGGTATTCAACATGGATCTGGTGATGACCAGCGTGCTGATCCTGGCGGCTGCGGCGGTGCTGATGTACCTGCTGGTGCTGCGTGCGGAAAATATCCTGAATCACTATTGGGGGGTACGATCATGAAGAAACTGTTGACATTTTTCTGCGTCGCCGCCCTGCTGCTTCCGGTGCTGCTCACCGGCTGCGGCAGCGGCGGCGCCACCACGGTGCGGCTCAACGAGGTGACACACTCCGTGTTCTACGCGCCGCAGTACGTGGCCATGAGCCTGGGCTTCTTCGCCGACGAGGGGCTGAACGTGGAGCTGACCAACGGAGGCGGGGCGGATAAGGTCATGACCGCCGTGGTGTCCGGCAGCGCCGACATCGGTCTGGCGGGGCCGGAGAGCTGCATCTATATCTACAATCAGGGCAAGGACGACCACCCCGTGATCTTTGCCCAGCTCACCAAGCGGGACGGCTCGTTCCTGGTGGGCCGCACCGGCGGCAGCTTCTCCTGGGAGGACCTGCGGGGCACCACGGTCATCGGCGGCCGCAAGGGCGGTGTGCCGGAGATGACGCTGGAGTACGTCATGAAGCAGAACGGCGTGGTGCCGCAGGTGGACGCGGTGGTGGACACCTCCGTGCAGTTCAATATGATGGCCGGCGCCTTCACCGGTGGTCAGGGGGACTATGTGACGCTGTTTGAGCCCACCGCCACCGAGGTGGAGCGGGCCGGTCACGGCTACGTCCTGTGCTCCATCGGCGAAGCCTCCGGCGAGATCCCCTACACTGCCTATTTCGCCAGCCAGAGCTATATGGCCGCGCATCCCGACGTGGTGCAGGGCTTCACCAACGCCATTGCCCGGGCCCAGCGCTGGATCGCGGAGCACACGGACCGCGAGGTGGCGGAGGCCATCTGCGATCAGTTCCCCGACACCAGCCTTGACGTGCTGGAGGCCGTCACGGCCCGCCACCGGCAGATCGACGCCTGGAACGAGGTACCCCGCATGGAACAGTCCGCACTGGAGCGTCTGGAGACGGTGATGACCGAGGCCGGTGAGCTGCAGAAGGAGGACTGGGTGGACTTCACCCAGCTGGTAGACAACAGCTACGCGGACAAAGCCGCCGCACAGCTGGGCTAACCCGTCTGCGTCAGGCGTAGCGTGTCACGGAAAAAGAGGGAGAACGCTCCGCGTTCTCCCTCTTTTTTATTTACGCATCATCCGTCTCCTCCGCGGGCCGCGCGCTCTCCCCGCTGCTGGCCACGTACAGGTCCTCGCACCTCTGCTGAGCCGCTGTCAGTGTCTCGATGGCCCGCTCCATGGCATCCATGGCCGCCAGATACATCGCCTTGTAGTCCGCCATTTTCGTCCTCCCTTTCTTATTTGATATCTTTTTGATATCATTTTGAATTCTTATTATACAGCATCGGAATGATATCATCAAGCCATCAAATCGAAGTGGGTGATGTCATGGCAAACTACTATACGCCGTTTTCGCTGCGGGTCTCCGAGGAGCTGCTGGACAAGGTGAAGCAGCTCGCGGCCGCGCATAAGCGCTCCGCCAACAAGGAGATAGAGTTCGCGCTGGAGCAATACGTGGCCGCCTATGAACAGGAGCACGGGAGCATCCGCCTGCCGCCGCAGGCGTAACACATCACGAAAAAAGAGGGAGAACGCTCCGCGTTCTCCCTCTTTTTTCAGCTCAGTGCGCTGATGATGCTCTGGTACTTGTTGATGTCCGAGCCGCCGTTCCACGTCATAAAGCCTCCGCTGCAGCCGGTGTCCCGCAGAGCTCGGACCTCCGCCGCCACCTCCGCCGCGCCGTAGGTATTGTACGGCTCGCGGATGGCGTTGTAGGCCTGTATCCATGTGCGCACCGCCGCCGGAGAGGCTGTCTCCGCCTGCCGCGCCGCCGCGGCCGCGCCAAACATGTGTACCGTGTCGTAGGGGTGCTCCCAGGGCTTGTAGTCCCCCTGGGCGCTGTAATGGTCGGGATAGGGCATGCCGGAGATGGCGTCCACCGCCGCGCTGATGGCCGGCCAGTACTGGCCGCAGGCGGTGACGTAGGGATTGGCGCACTCGCCGAACACGTCGCCGGACAGATAGTACCCCGCGCTGTGGAGCCGCTCCGCCGCGTACAGCAGGAACCTCTGCACCGCCTGGGCCTTGCTCTCGCCGTAGGCGTTGCGGTAGTCGATGGTCCCCGCCTTCTCGTAGCTATACGCCCCATCGGGGAAGCGGATATAGTCGAACTGGATCTCGTTGAAGCCCAGAGCCGCCGCCTCCAGCGCCAGATCCACCTTGTACTGCCACACCGTCCGGTCGTAGGCGCTGGGCCAGTACATGGAGCTGATCTTCAGAGGCGTACCCTCCAGGTCGCAGATGACCTGCTCCGGATGGTCCGCCGCCAGATGGGCGTCATTGAGCACGGTGATGCGTCCGATGAGGTAGTATCCCGCAGCCTTCAGCTTCTGAATGTTGGTCTGGAAGTTTTCTCTGGTGTCCATGGCCGCCGCGTAGGCGGACGGGCTGTACTGCTGCATCACCGGTGAGGCGTAGGACACGGCGGTACCGTCTACGATGTCCACCACGAAGGCGTTGACGCCGCTGCCCTCCGCCACGCGCAGGTAGCTGTCGGCGTACTGGACGGCGGAGCCGTTGAGGTACAGGGCCCGCACCTCATCGGGCATGACGTTGCCCTCGATGGCCCCCTTCTCCACAGGGTAGTAGTCCAGCCCCGCTGCATCGCCGCCGCCCCAGCTGTCGCCGCGGGAGGCGTGGAGCTGATACAGCTCCGCATCGTACTGGGCCAGAGCCTCGTCCTCTGTCATGCGGACGTTGGCAGCGGCGATATAGCCCTCGCCCCGCTGGCAGGACACCTGCCAGCGCAGCACCTCGCCGTTTTCGTCCAGCCCGTCGAAGCCGGTGACGGCGAGGGCCATGCCCTTTTCCACGGCGCAGCCCGGGACAGCCCCGGTCTCATCCAGCAGGCTCATGCCCCGCAGGGCGTACACCGTCTCCACCTGTACCGTCCGGCTGAGATCATCGGCCAGATGGGACGCGTCCAGCAGGACGTACCCCTCGCCGTTGACCACGCGGACGCGGCCGTCCTCACGGGGCGTCTCCACGTCTGCGGCCACGTAGGCCACCTGGCTGCCCCGCACCAGTACGCCCAGCTCCGCGCCGCTGTCGGCGTCGTACACCGGCGCGGACGCCGTCTCCGACGCCACGTAGCCGATGGCCGTCTCCGGCGCCTTCGGCGGCTGCAGCTGCCGGCAGATATACACGCCCAGAACGGCCACCGCCGCCAGCGCCAGCAGGATAAAGAGGATCCCCGCGGTGCGGCCGGAGCTGCCGGTTTTCTCTTTTGTTGACATAGGCAAATTCTCCTTGTGCTCGTTGGTGTTACAGCGGACATTATACGATATTCTCCGCCATATTTCCACCCCGTTCTTCCTGCGGCGGCAAAATTTCCCCTCTTTTTCCGGTTTTCCCCGCATTTCCGGTAGACAACAGCGGGAACGAATGGTATACTGTCAGTGATTATTATGTAAATCAGCGGCGTTCTCCGCCGCTTTGACGACTACTGAAAAGGCAGGGTGTATGCGATGAAAAGGATGAAGCGGAGCACCGCCATGGTGCTGGCCGCCGCCGTGGTGCTGAGCCTGCTGGCCACGGCGCTGCTGGCCGCCAGCAAGAACTGGCAGAACGCGGGACTGGGCGACCTGAGCCAGTACTACGAGACGGGCAACAGCGCCGACCCCGGCTACGTCTCCACCGTCCGCGGCGACAGCGGCGGCACGTCCTACGGCATCTATATGTTCGCCAGCAACGCCGGCACGCCCCTGAGCTTCGTCCAGTGGCTGCAGGAGTTCAAGTCCGGCTCCATCTACCGCGACATGGGCGACACGCTGTATAACGCCTACGCCTACGACCGCAACGGCAAGTACTCCCCTGGCTACGGCAGCAATTTCAACGCCACCTGGCGCAGCGTGGCTGACGACTACCCCGACGAGTTCATGCAGTCCCAGAAGGACTATTGGGAGACCCACGCCTATGCGGACCTGCTGAAGAACATCAAGTCCGCCGTCCCCTCCTTCGATCTGGATGACTACTCCGTGGCTCTGCGCAATGTGTTCTGGAGCCGCAGCGTCCACCACGGCGCAGGTGTGATCCGCGGCGCCAGCAGCAGCGATGGGCGCAGCGGCGCCACCGGCGTCATCCTCCGTGCCTTCGACTCTCTGGGCGGCTTCAAGAACCAGAGCGAGGCCCAGCTGATCCAGGCCATCTACGCCGAGTGCAGCCGTCTGGACAAGACCCCCGAGCCCAAGCGCATGACCGGCGACGCCGCCAGCAAATACGGCGTATCCGGCCAGTCCATGGCTTATTTCAGCGCCAACTCCGGCGACGTGCAGCTCAGCGTGTACAGCCGCCTGCACGTCAATGAGCCGGCGGACGCGCTGGTAATGCTCTACGCCAACTCCGACGCCCCGCTGGCCGACGGCGCCTACCTCCTGTCGCCCCGCGGCGCTACGGACCGCGGCATGGCCGCCGACCTGTCGGGTCTTACCAAGATCTCCTCCGCCGCCTCCGTGCAGCTGACGTACTTCGCCAGCGGCTACTACACCCTGGCGGTGGGCGATAAGCGCCTCAGCGATAACGGCGGCAAGGTCACGCTGGCCTCCGCCACTGCCGGCAACGAGCAGATGTGGGCCCTCACCGGCGACAGCCCCTACTATCTCCAGAACCGCGCCACCGGCCGCTATCTGGCGCTCGCGGACAACAGCGTGTCCACTGTGAAGGACACCGCCGGCGCCACCAAGCTCCAGCTCACCGCCGATGGCAGTGTCTGGGGCTCCGAAGGTCTGTTCTACCCCGGCAGCGAGGGCAAGGAGACCCAACTGCTGGCCAATAAATCCTCTTACCCCGTCCGCGGTGTCATCACCAGCAGCCTGCCCATCACCAGCGTCACCGTGAAGGCGGTGTCCTCCAGCGGCAGCACCGGCTTTACCGCCACCAGCAGCATCAAGGGCACCGTCTACTCCTACGACCTGTGGAAGCTGGACAGCGCCTGCGCCTTCAGCCGCCTCAGCGCCGGTGAGTACACCCTGACCATCACCGCGACAAACAGCGCAGGCACCGTGACTCTGGCGGAGTCCCAGTTCAAGGTCAACGCCAACAGTTCCTTCAGCCCCGGCGACCTCTCCGACGAGGAGTACGCCGTGTCCTTCCAGATAGGCGACGTGGTGGTCGAAAGCCGCATGTACCGCCTTACCGACACCTATGGCGAGCTGCCCACAGTGGACGAGGCCGGCTTCCAGGGCTGGTACCGCGAGGACGGCACGGAGATCTCCCCCAACTCGCCGGTGGCCGCCTCCAACCACACGCTTTACGCCCGCTTCGGCGACCTCTGCACCGTCACCTTCCAGGTGGACGGCGAGACGGTCCGCACCTTCAAGCTGGCCAAGGGCGATCTCATCACCGCCCCTGCCAACCCCGTGAAGGCGGCGGACAGCAAGTACACGTACAGCTTCAAGAACTGGGTGGATCAGAACGGCGACGTTTTTGCCGCCAAGGCCACCTACATGGGCACCAAGGACATCACCTACACCGCCCAGTTCACCAAGACCGCCAAATCCGACCACGGCAGCGGCGATCCCACGGAGCCCTCCGGCGCGTTCCTCACCGGTATCGCGCCCCAGACCTCCGTCAAGGCGCTGAACGACTCCGGCTACACCGTGTATGACGGCAAGAAGGAGATCACCTCCGGCTACGTGGGCACGGGCATGACCGCCGTCGACGGCAGCTCCAGCCTGACCATCGTCGTCACCGGCGATGTCACCGGCGACGGCCGCATCACCATCACCGATGTGGTCAAGCTCCAGAACTACGCCGCCGGCGCAGGCGACCTGAACGAGGCCGCTCTGAAGGCCGCCGACATCAACGGCGACGGCCGTGTCACCATCACCGATGTGGTCCAGGCGGCCCAGGTCACCGTGGGCCAGCGCACCATCTGAGCAGGAGGTACTCCATGAAAAACATGAAAAACAAACTGCTTCGCACCGCCCTTTCTCTGGTCACAGCGTGCCTGCTGGTGCTGGCCATCCTGCCCCAGTGGGCGGAGGCCGCCGGCGCCTCCCTCTCCGGCAGCAGCAGCGTCCAGGCCGGCAATTCCGTGACGCTGACCCTGTCCGTGGACAGTAAGATCCTCGGCCTGACGGCGGACCTGAACTGCGGCGACGGCCTGACCTTCACCAACTACTCCTGCTCCGTCAGCGGCTGGAGCATTCTTGTGAACCAGAACCATTTCAGCGTCTATGGCACCAACAGCGCCAGCGGCGGCATCATCACCGTGACGCTGAAGGTGTCCTCCAGCGTTCAGGGCGGCGCGGCCCTCAGCGCCAGCTTCAGCAATATCGTGGCCTCCGACGGCGAAACCGACATCGACGTGGGCACCGCCAGCTGGACCGGCAGCGTGGCCGCCGCGCCCAGCGGTGACTGCACCCTGTCCGCCATCATGTGCGGCAACGCCACCCTGTCCCCCGCCTTCTCCTCCGGCACCACGTACTACACCGCCAAGGTCCCTTACAGCGTATCCAAGCTGAGTCTGGATTATAACCGCAACGACAAGGGACAGACCGTCAACATCAGCGGCAATGACCTGGCCGTAGGCGTCAATACCGTCACCCTGAAGGTCACGGCGGCCAACGGCGCCACCAAGTCATCGAGGTCACCCGTGAGCAGGACCCCAACTACAAGGCCTCCACCGATGCCGCTTTGTCGGCGCTGGGCATCGAGGGTGCGACCCTCAGTCCCGCCTTCAGCAGCACCGTCCACGACTATGTGGCCTATGTGCCCTTTGAGACAAAAACGGTGAAGGTCAACGCCTCCGCCAACGACAGCAAGTCCAGCGGCATCACCGGCACCGGCGACATCACGCTGGACAAGGAGGGTGACAACCATCTCCGTGGTATGCACCGCCGAGGACAAGACCACCAAACTGGAGTACACCGTCCATGTGGTCCGTATGCCGGAGTACACCGGCACCCTGCCCGTGATCTCCGCGGCGGAGCCGGAACCGGAGCCTGAACCCGAGCCCGAGCCCGAGCCGGAGACCCCCATGCTCCAGATCCCCGTGAGCATCAAGCTGCCCCTGCTGGGTGAGGTCCGCACCGTGGTCGCCCTGATCGGCGGCGTGGTGCTGGTGGCCGCCCTGCTGTTCCTGCTTGGCCTGTTCATCGGTCGCGGCACCGGCGGCGGTCCCGATGATGACGGCAGCGGCCCCGATGACCGCGATGACCGCCCCGACCGCGGCGGCAGAGACCACCGCGAGGAGCGCGAGGAGCGCCGCGAGCGCCGTCACCCTGCGCCGGAGCGTTCCCGCCCCGCGCCCCGCATCGTGCCCCGTCAGGCGGAGCCGGTACAGCAGCCCGCTCCCAAGGCCCGTGACTGGAAGGACTTCGACATCCCGCTGGACGATGAGCCCACCGTCAGGCCCGCGCCTCAGCCTGCCGCTCCCGACAAGGACCTGCTGGCGGACACGGTGGATCAGGTACTGGCGGACGAGCCCACTCCCAAGGATGAGGAGGATGTGCGCACCATGTCTCTGGAGGATCTGCTGAAGGATATTCGCAGCATGTAACAAAAAAGAGTACGGACGCTTTCGCGTCCGTACTCTTTTTTTCTCACAGCGCCCCCTTGGGGCAGTTCTTCACGCATTCCATGCACAGAATGCACTCCGTGCCGTTGACCCGCCGGCGGGAGTTGTCCGTCATGTCCACCTCCATGGGGCACGCCCTTCTGCACCGCCCGCAGGACACGCATTTGCTCTTGTCGCAGGTGATACGGACCAGGGAAAAATAGCTCATGGGCTTTAAGAACACCGTCACAGGGCACAGGTACTTGCAGAAGGCACGGTTGTCCCGAAACGCAAAGGCCAGCAGGATACCTGCCCCGTAGTACAGTGCGTTGCCGATGACAAAGGCCCAGAACATGATGCGCTCCAGGTGCCCCACATTGGCCAGAAACAGCGCCGCCACAAAGACCAGCGACAGCGTGAACGTCACGTACCGCAGCCAGCCGATGGGCTTCCGCGGCGTCTGCGGCACCTTGTAGGGCAGGAAGTCCAGCACCATGGCCGTCCAGCAGGCGTACCCGCACCAGCCTCGCCCGAACAGCAGCGGCCCGAAGATCTTGGCCACGGCGTAGTGGATGGTGGCCGCCTCGAACACGCCGGTGAACAGGTAGTACCAGAACCCCTCGATCTGCATATTCTCCCCGCAGATCAGGCCCAGATACACCAGCATGTACGATCCCACCAGCAGCTGCGTCACCCGTCGGGCGTGCTTGTATTTTCCCACGAACAGCGCCGTCCCCAGGGCGATAGAGCCGCCGATATAGCTAAAATTAAAGAGGTAGAACAGGTTGTCCTTGGTGAGCCACAGCACCACGGCCACCGTCTCGAACACCGCCAGCAGCGCCAGCGAGGGCAGATACTTCTTCATACCCTTACTGCCCTCTGCGGAGCAGGGAGGCCGCCTCGCGGGCCGCCGAAGCCGCGTCCTCGGTGTAGGCATCTGCGCCGATCTCGTCGCAGAAGCTCTGGCTGATAGGCGCGCCGCCCACCAGGATCTTCACCCTTCCGCGGATGCCCATCTCCTCCGCCAGACGCACCACGTCCCGCATCTCCTGCATGGTGGTGGTCAGCAGGGAGGAACAGGCGATGATGCCGCAGTTCTGGTGCAGCGCGGCCTCCACGAATTTCTCCGGTGCCACGTCCACGCCCAGGTCCACCACCTCAATGCCGCTGCCCTCCATCATGATCTTCACCAGATTCTTGCCGATGTCGTGCATATCGCCCCGCACCGTACCGATGCAGGCGCGGCCCAGCTTCTCCGTGCCGCTGCCGGCCATGCGGGGCCGCAGCAGCTCCAGAGCTGTCTGCATACACCGCGCCGCCATCAGCATCTCCGGTACGAAGGCGATACCGGCGGAAAAGTCCACGCCCAGCCGGTCCATGCCCCGCATCAGCCCGCCGGACAGGATGTCCGCCGCCGCAATGCCCTGATCCAGCGCCTCCCGGCACAGGGCCAGCACCTTTTTCTGCTGTCCCCGCTGCAAGGCCGCCGCCACGCGGTCCAGTGCGTTGTCGCCGCTCTCCGCAGTCCGGACGGCATCGCCGCTCTCCTTCTGCGCCAGCACCCGCCGCGGCACCGGCGGCAGATCGAACTTCGGCAGGTGTACCTGCCGGTTATACCCGTCGATGGCCTCGTCGATATACCGGTCCACGTGGGGATACACCGCCCCCGCCAGTCCGTAGGTGATGGATGGGATGAAGTGCCCCAGCGGCCCGCAGGACGCCAGCACGTTCTTTGCGTAGTCCCGTATCTCCTCCGGCGACGCGTCGGCGCGGTCGATGGCGGCGCCCATGCCGCCCATCAGCACCAGTCTCCCCCTCAGCTGCCGCTGTAAGGCGGGGATATCGTTCTCCGGCAGCACGCCCTGCCACACCTGGATGCCGAGCTCCGCCATGTCCTCCACGATAGGTGCCAGATAGGAATCGGCGTGGTGGACGGCGATGCAGCCCCGGGACCGGATGTACCCATAGAACCGGCGGTACGGCTCCTTGAAAAACTCCCGCCACATCTCCGGCTGCATGAACAGGGCGTTCTTGGTGCCCCAGTCGTCGTGGGAGAAGATGACGTCCGGCTGCAGGTTGTCGATGAGCAGCTTCACATATCCCAGCCGGTACTCCGTGATGTACTCAATGAGCTCGTGCATCTCCTGCGGGTGCTCGTACAGCGCCGTCAGCGTATCCTCAAAGCCCATCAGGAAATGGCACTGTTCAAAAATACCGGTGCCCATGAACCCTGCCAGCAGCTTCTCCTGCCCGCATGCCTCCCGCGCCTGCTGCCGGACGGCCTCCCAGCCCTCCGTGCAGTTGGCCGCCAGATCCGGCGCATACACCGTCTCCCGCCACCGCGTCACGTCGGGACATACCGCAAGGCCATCGTGGGTGACGGGCATGGGCCCCGGCGCGTCCTCCGGAAAGCTGATGGTGGTGCCCCACCGGTCCACGCTGACGGTGCCCCGCTTCCGGTTGCCCCGCAGGTAGGTGTTGATGGGATCGCCCAGGCACATGTGCAGCGCCTCGTACTGCCGCAGCAGCCGGTCCGGCTGTCCGTCCGGCTTCAGAAGCTCCAGAAAGATCTCTTTCGCTGTCATCATCGCGCTCACCTCACAAAGACTCTTGACAAAGCAGCCCCGCGCTGCTTAAAGTAGTGGTATCATTATAGAAATCTGGTTCCCCCCTGTCAAGTACGGCGCGGCCCTTTCATCCCATCACGGAGGTATTCACATATGGAACTGCATTTTCCCCTTATTCTGGACGGTGCCACCGGTACGGAGCTGCAAAAGCGCGGCTACACCGGCGATGTCAGCGCGGAGCAGTGGGTGCTGGCCCATCCGGACAGCATCCTGTCCATCCAGCGCGATTACGTGGCCGCCGGCAGTCAGGTGCTCTACACCCCCACCTTCGGCGGCAATGCCGTGAAGCTGGCGGAGCACGGCGTAACGGAGGACACCGCCGCCTATAACCGCCGTCTGGCGGACCTGTCCCGGCAGGCCGCGGACGGCAAGGCCCTGCTGGCCGGAGACCTGTCTCCCACCGGCCTGTTTCTGGCCCCTCTGGGCAGCGCCTCCTTCGACCAGCTGGTGGACGCCTACGCCCAACAGGCAGCCGGACTGGAAGCCGCCGGTGTGGACCTGTACGTCATTGAGACCATGATGACCCTGTCCGACGCCCGTGCCGCCGTGCTGGCTGTGCGCAGCGTCTCCGCCAAGCCCATCTTCGTCACCTTTACCTGCGACCAGAATGGCCGCAGCATCTCCGGCACCGACATCACCGCCGCCCTGCTGGTATTGCAGGGCATGGGCATCGACGCCTTCGGTCTCAACTGCTCGGCGGGGCCGGACCAGATGCTGCCCCAGCTCCGCCGCCTGCGGGAGTATGCCCGCATCCCCCTGATCGCCAAGCCCAACGCCGGCATGCCCACCATCGTGAACGGCAAGGCGGTGTACGACTGCACGCCGGAGCAGTTCACCGCGCTGGTGCCGGACATGCTGGCCTCCGGCGTCATGATCTTCGGCGGCTGCTGCGGCACCACGCCGGAGCATATTGCCGCCCTGCGCGGCGCACTGGACGGCGCGGCCATCACGTCTCCCGCCCCGCTGCACACAGATCTGCTGCCCGCCGCCACAGAGAAGCTCCCCACCCTGCTGCCCGCCGACGCTGCCCACGGGCCGGTACTGGACGTGACCCCCGGTCTGGAGGATGCCCTGTCCGACGCGCTGGAGCGGGACGATCTCATGGTGGCCCTCCGCGTTGCCTCCATGGCGGACGTAAACGCGCTGGCGGACTGCCAGTACCTGCTGACAAAGCCCCTGTGCCTGGTCTGCGGCGATGCCGCCGTGCTGGAGCAGGCCCTGCGGGTCTATCAGGGCCGCGCCCTGTACGAGGGCAGCCTGCCGGAGTCCGTTCTCCGGCCCCTGTCCGACAAATACGGCCTGCTGTTCTGAACCGCATAAAAAGAGGGGCGCTTCCCTTGGGGAAGCGCCCCTCTTTTTCTCATTTTTCGGCCTTCATGCGGAAGGTATAAATGCCATCGGCGCATACGGTGCCGCCGTCGTCCTCCACCCACGCCCGCATCACCACGATGCTGTGACCCATCCGCACCGCCTCCGCGTGGGAGGTCAGCGTACCGCCTACCGCGCCCGCCGCCAGAAACCGCACGTCGCAGGTGACGGTACGGCACAGCGCGCCGCGGCTGCACGCCGCTGTCCCCGCCACCTGATCCATCATGGTGCAGTACACGCCGCCGTGTACGATACCCATGGGGTTGCCGTGCCGCACCTCGGTGTGCAGCTCCCCACGGGCCCAGCCCTCGCCCATGGCCACGATGCGCATGCCGTTCTCCACGCCGAAGGTGTCCTTCTGGTTGGCCCGCTTCATCACGTCCGCATACAAGATCTCCTTTTCCTGCTCTGTCATTTGCTCCTTATCCTTCCGCTATCAGCGTCATCTCGCCCAGCACCACATACCGGTAGTTGTCCGCCTCGTAGGAGCAGGTACACAGCCCCACGATGCGTCCCGTGGGGATGCCCCGTCCCGCGTAGAACGTGGACTGGCTGATGAACCGCTCCAGATCCACAGTCTGGAACGATGTGTTGAATACCTCGTGCTCTCCGGGCACAATGAGGCCCGCGAACAGATCCACCCGATACGTCCCCGCGTTGGTGTAGACGTAGAGACACGGGTGCGCGTCGTAATACCATTGCTCCTTGTAGCCGTCGATGGACGCGAACATGGTGCGGTCCTTCATATGGTGGCCGTACAGCATATTGCACTGTGCGCTGAAATCCCGCGGCGCCCGGGCGTCCAGAAAGATGGTGCCGTACTCGCTGTAATTGCCGTCCAGATCGTGATGCAGGTAGTATTCGTTGTTGCCATCGTAGGCGATCGGATAGCTGATGGGCGTTCCCGGACAGTACACGTAGCCGATGATGTCGGGATAGCGGGCCTGCCACCAGCTCAGGTCGATGTCCGCCGGCGGGCCGCTGTGCAGCGCCTTTTCCACCGTCTCGTCCACACTGTCCCGCAGCTGCTGCACCACCGCATCCAGCGGCTCTGCGGCGGACAGCGCCGCCTCCATCGCCGTACCGGCCCGCACCGCGGCTGACGCCAGCACCGGTACGGCATCCTCCCCGGCCGCGGGCGCTGCCGCCCCCGCCAACTGCACCGCCAGCCATGACGGCACGCCTACCACGGCCAGTGCCAGCAAAAATGCCGCCCAACGTCTCCTCATACTCCACGCGCCCCCACACAAAAATATGCTTCATTATACGCGGCACGGCGGCGCACCGTCAAGCACCGCGCGGAAAAATCTCCATTTTCCCGCCCTATGCCGCCGCGTCCTCGCCGCAGAAAGCCGCCGCATCCCCGCACGGCCACCGCCGCCCGCCCTCAACAGCCGCTCGCCGCGCTCCCAACACAAACGCTCCCGTTTCCCCGTAAAAGCTCCCCTCGTCTCCGCAGCAGAAAAGGACTTCCCCGTAAAAGTTCCCCCTCGTCTCCGCAGCAAAAAAGGACCGCCGCGCATAAGCGCGGCGGTCCTTTTTTATCGCATGTCCGTGAAGGGGTACGACTTATTTGTCGTACATCTCCACCAGCTTCTGCAGGTGCTCGAAGCGGGCCTTGGC